>JAAUXT010033285.1_pt1 | contig 18024 bp, 17 predicted proteins | sample 7278171 | NCBI WGS metagenome assembly JAAUXT01 (sample SAMN14350112, study PRJNA611818) | marine sediment metagenome | isolation source: surface marine sediment (1.8m) | place: French Polynesia: Moorea | collected 2018-08
CACACCTCAATCATGTCTCACAGGAGCACACATGTGCACACCTCAATCATGTCTCACACCTGACACACGTGCACACCTCAATCACATCTCACAGGAGCACACACATGCACACCTCACTCAACTCTCACAGGAGCACACACGTGCACACCTCACTCAACTCTCACAGGAGCACACACATGCACACCTCAATCACGTCTCACACCTGACACATGGGCACACCTCAATCATGTCTCACAGGAGCACACACATGCACACCTCAATCATGTCTCACACCTGACACACGTGCACACCTCAATCACATCTCACACCTGACACATGGGCACACCTCAATCACGTCTCACACCTGACACACGTGCACACCTCAATCACGTCTCACACCTGACACATGGGCACACCTCAATCACGTCTCACACCTGACACACGTGCACACCTCAATCACGTCTCACACCTGACACACGTGCACACCTCACTCACGCTCACACCTCACGCACTCGCACACCACTCACGCTCACACCTCAAGCACTCGCACACCACTCACGCTCACACCTCACGTACACACCTCACGCATGCGCACACCTCACGCACGCGCACACCGCACGCACACCTCACGCACGCGCACACCGCACGCACACCTCACACGCACGCACACGTAACGCACACGCCACGCCTCACCCTGCACGACGAGCTGCGCGGACGCCTCGTCCTCGTCGAGCCCGTTGGTCGCGACGCACGTGTACTTCCCGGTGTCGAGCTCGATGGTGCCCGAGATGGTCAGCGAGTTGTCCATCAGGTTCTGGAAGGCGCGCTGCGCGACGCGGTAGTCGATGCGCTGGTCGTCCTTCCGCCAGTAAATCTGACGTGCAAAGGGTGATGCAGGTCAGTTTCTCACTCTCAAAACTGCTTGCCAGCAGAAAGTTTCACGAAATGCTCGTGCGTGCATGCAGCTTGGCAGCACGCACCTCAGACAGGACTTTGTGGCATTTTGTATCCACTTGCGGTCCGAAAGCTTTTCAGTTTTCACACAGTGACTGACTGCGATGAGAGCTTTTGGAAAACACAGTTGCGCATGTCCGCCACGCGTGAAGTTCTCAAGTGACAAACCTAAAAGAGGGGTCGTCGTGTGTTCTTGCTCACCTGCAGGTCAGTAGGTTTGAGTACTCACCTGCAGGTCAGTAGGTTTGAGTACTCACCTGCAGGTCAGTAGGTTCTGAGTACTCACCTGCAGGTCAGTAGGTTCTGAGTACTCACCTGCAGGTCAGTAGGTTTGAGTACTCACCTGCAGGTCAGTAGGTTTGAGTACTCACCTGCAGGTCAGTAGGTTTGAGTACTCACCTACAGGTCAGTAGGTTTGAGTACTCACCTGCAGGTCAGTAGGTTTGAGTACTCACCTGCAGGTCAGTAGGTTCTGAGTACTCACCTGCAGGTCAGTAGGTTTGAGTACTCACCTGCAGGTCAGCAGTTCTGAGTTCTCACCTGGAGGTTTTTGATCTCCTCGGGGTCGGTGGACGCGGTGCACGTGAACTTGGCCTCCGTGTCCTCCGCCACCTGGACGCTGATCGGCGCCGTCGTGATCCGCGTCTTCCCTGCAACACGCGCATGCGCACAACGCGTCAACGCCACGATTCAGTCCAGGCTGGCTGACCTTGAACGCTGCACTGAGGCAAGGTCGCCCCCCCCCCACCTCAGGTATGATAGCGGAATCAGACACATGAATTTGTGACGAAATCTTGCTTTTTTCATTCAGTCAACATGAGACTGAAGAGCCTCCATGTGATTGCTGAAGAAAGACACCAGATGGCGCGACGGCGCCGGAAACTCACGTCGCACGACGAGGACGCCTGACGCCGAGTCGGACCCGTGTTTATTGGACGCTGTACACGTGTACGTGCCCGCGTCCACTAACGATACGTCCTGCAAACATCACACAGCGCCTCATCAGAGTTTCCGCCACAGGGTACACATTTAGGCGTGTCTCCCTCGGATGTCAGAAGAAATGTCAAGGACACCGCTCTCTCCCTTTGTTCATCATGTGCTGTTTTCCTCCTCCCCGCCCTGAGACCATTTGCTGCTGGATTTCGTGCGGCCATCCATGTTCTCACCACACCTCCAACCCCGGTGCCCTCCTCACCCACTTCCCACCCCTTATGCCCCTCCGTTGTGCCCCTCCCCACACTTCACCACCTTCATCTCTCGATGCCCTCTCTGGTGTGACCTTCTCCACCCCAGAAACTTCGCTCAACCTGATGCCCTTCCACCCTTCCCCAAACACACACTCACTCCCTCACCTTGATCTCTAGATGCCCCTCCGGCGTGACCCTGAACCTTCCCCCCGTCAGCTGCTCGGACCCCTTCTTCCACACGATGAGCGGCTTCGGGGACCCGAACACGGCGCACGTCAGCTGGATCGTGCGGCCCTCCGCCGCCTTCAGCTCCGCCTCCGGCCGGTACGTGATGGTCGCCGGCTCCGCTGCACACAAACAAGAACACGTGTCAGTCTGGACACGCTCCTGGATGGTTCATTGTGCGAAGTCCCTTTAGGGCGAAGCACCATGTGGTAGTGCAGTATATGGCAAGGTGGATGAAATGTCCCCTGCCCCCTCCCCCAACCCCCTGCCAGACCCCCCCTCTCCCCTGCCAGACCCCCCTCCCCCGTGGAGAAGACAAGGAGGACAAGGAAGAATTGATGACATTACCAGGAAGGGACTTCGCACTGCAATTGCCTTGAGCACTGCTTCTTGTTCCAGATTGGTGAAGTTTCCACACGGACTTGCAAAGATTTGCCAGCATAACATGCCAGTCCCCCCAAAAAAGTTTTTTTGGACAGCTGATGGAAAGCGCGGGTGCAAAGTCCTTGGGAACGCAACCGAACGCAATTACCACGCTCGTGAGACGCTGCACGTGGAGCTACGTACTGAGCACGTTGAGGTAGGCGTTCGTGTAGATGTAGCCGTGGTCGTTGGTCGCGTTGCACTGCACGACGGTCGCGTCCTTCTTGGTCACGTTGAACCACGTGATCTTGTGCTTCTCCACGATTCGCCGCGGGTCCGCCTCCACCTCTGCAATGTCAGCCAATCAACACCTTGTTTACACGTTGCAAGGACACGGGATTTGGTCACGTGCTGGACGTACGTGGCTGGGTGACCTTCACTCAGGCAATGTGCCGATTAGCGACAGGCATGGGCACTGGTGCAACAAATACTCAAGGGTGATGGGCACTGAGGTTGAGGCACCAGCGATCGGATGCACTCGGGTGTGGTGCACTTGCGCACGAGTTTCTCACGATAAGTTGGGTTCACTCGGTCGGGTGCACTTTGTTGCGATGGGTGGGGTGCACTCGGCCGGGTAACTCACAATGAGTTGGGTGCACTCGGTCGGGTGCACTTTCTCACGATGAGTGGGGTGCACTTGGTCGGGTGCACTTTCTCACGATGAGTTGAGTGCACTTGGTCGGGGTGTACTCACTCGCAATGGGCGTGCCGTTGATGAACCAGAAGTGGTCGGGCGCGGGCGTGCCGGACGCGCGGCAGTGGAACATGGCCGTGTCGCCCTCGCCGGCGTCGACCGACTCGAGTCGCTCCACCCAGTAGGGCATCGCTGCACAGAAACGGACTCAGTCACGTCAGGAGGACAGCGCCACCGCGTGCAGTGTGTCACGTCCAACAAATTCGTCACTTCGTGTGTCAGAGATAGTAAGCATTGTTGATCATGCCAGTAAACACAATACACAATACACACACACACACACACCAATTCATTTCACTCCACTCGTGAGCCACAACGCCCTGAGAGCCACACACACACACATGCACACACACACACACTCACACACACACACACTTCGCTCCACTCGCGAGCCATAATGCCCTGGGAGCCATACCCACACCCTGCGCACCAGGGTCATGCGCACTCGCGCCGGGTACTCACACTGCACTTTGACGTCGAAGCTGCGGCGGATGGGCACGCTCGTCTCCTCGTTGATACCCTGGCACTCGTACTTGCCCGCGTCCTCGTACTGAATATTCTCGATGACGAGCTCTTGCCCGAAGCTCTCCTCCCGTTTCCGCGGGGGCATCGGCGCGTCCGCGCGCGTCCACCGCACTCGAGGCGTCGGGCTGAACAAGAACAAGAACACACGTCAGTGCTGATGCGCGTCGGGCGCACCGAGAGACCCTGGCAGCTATGACCAGGGAAGTTTTCCTGACAAGGGGGGGGGGGCTGAGAATTATCAGATTTTCAGGATGCGTGATTCAACTAAATCTGGAAATGATGCCACTCAAGCGGACAGGGGGTGGGGAGGGTCCTCTGGCTTTTTGGCAAACGACCGACCCCAAGATTCCCAAATGAGGCGGCGGCATGTCTAAGCCTGACTCATGCAAGCTGGCGAGGCACACCGAGACATTGGCTGGTGGAGAAACAGAAGTTGAGGGGCACAAAACATAGAGCGAAGGTCGCACTGGAGAGAAAAGCTGGAGCAGCGTTTCCAGGACAACCCGAGTCTTCCGTTTTCATCCGCTGTGGTTTTTTCAAGATTTCGAATCGAACTCGGGCTGGTGCGGTGAGAAGCCTTCGCTTCACCCCCACGCCGGCACCGCCACGCACCTGCCGGAGAAGATGCACTTGATGCGCAGCGTCTCCCCGCGCAGCGCGTTCTGATGCGTCGGAGACTGGTACAGGATAGAGGGCGCCATGCGCCGCACCACCTCTGAAGAGAGAAAAGTGTGTGTGTGTGTGAGTGTGTGTGTGTGTGTGTGTGTGTGTGTGCGTGCGTGAATTTATTGATCAAACGAAAATGCGAGTGTGTCTGTCGTCTGCAGAAGCTTCAGCACACGTATGACCTTCGGTTTCCGTCGAAAAAGAATTGGTGAGGAGCTCTATGCCACGTGTTCTGTTTTGTTTGCTTCACGTCCACAGTGAAACTTCAGGTTGCTCGAGTGTTTGCATCTTGTTCTGATGTTTCTTGCCACAACGCTGAACGTCACCTCGCCCTGCCCCGTCCAAATTCACGGCAGAGTAGGGCTTGTGAAGTGGTACTCACGTCCCTGCGGCCGGATGATCTGGTACTCGCCCTGCTCTGTGTGTGTGTGTGTGTGTGTGTGTGTGTGTGGTATGCGTGCGTTGTGTGGTACTCACGCCCCTGCGGCCGGATGACCTGGTACTCGCCCTGCTGCGTGCGCCGCATCACCTTGTTCTGCACGATGCACACGTACTGCCGGTTGTTCTGCGCGTCCTGCGGGATCACGTTCGCGAAGTGCAGGTTCCCTGTGGTGCAGAGTGCGTGTGTGTGAAAGTGGGGTATGCGTGCGATGAGGCGTGTTGGACTCATCTGCCTGCGGCAACGCGTTCAAGAACCGCAGGCTCTGAGTAGCTGGTTTCCTGTGGGGAAATGGACGTTCTGTTTCTCGCATTTCTGTCACGTCCGTGCAGTTTCCCAAGGTCACCCCACACAGCGACCTGCTCCACCAGTGTCTCCTGAAGTGCTTCCCACATGACTACACCAGAATCGAGCCATTGACCTCGTGTTTGCGGCGCGATGGTCAGTCCACTGGGCACTTCACCTGAACAGAATGTCCCGAGACTGCGTGACTGCGAGAAACTCGCGTGTTCGAGGTGACCAGCGAGTCAACCACTCCAGCGCAGATCCAGGGTCCCACCAACAGAACGAGAGCGCACTTTCTGTGCGAAACATCCCAGGTGAACCCGGGGTGCATCCAGAATCAAGTCATTGGGACAACCTCTGACAGGGACTGACGTTGAATAATTTGACACAAGAAAATTTTGGGACTGGCACATTGGGGGAGATGAATCAAGTCAAGGACTCGAGAGGCGCCCCCCCCCCCACCGCAGGACCACGCCCTGCTGCCCTCACCGTCAGGGTCGATGGAGATGCGGTCCGTCAGGTCGATGGGCGTGAGTCGCTCGAGACGCGTAAACGTCGCCCAGAAGATCTCCGCCGGCGGGTACGAGCGCGGGGGCGTGCACTTGAGCGTCAGCGGCATACCCAGGTCAGGGTAGTGCGTCTGCGTCGCCGACGGCTGGAACTGGTCCAGAACTGAAACGAACGTTCCGTTTTCTTGACGACCAGACCAACGACAAACATCTTGAACTCGCAACACGGTATCTCCACCGTTAATTTTCGTTCTGTCAAAGTTGCATTTCCGTGCCAATAAACTCACTTGCAATCCGGAGGTTCACTTTGACAGAAAGCGCCACCCCGACGTCGTTCTCCGCGAAGCACTGGTAGATGCCCTCGTCTCTCTCGAGAGGACGCGCGAAGATGAGCGTGCCGACGCCCGGCTGGATCGCGATCCGCCCGTCGTTGCCCGAAGGCTCGAAGCGCTTCCCTTCCATCTTCCAGTAGTAGCTGCAGGAGAACCAGAGCAGTGCTGAGGGACGCACACCAAGCGACAGGAGACTGTCTGCAGACTTTCACAGCCATTCGCACAACTTGGAGGTGCACACACACACACACACACACACGCACACATAGAAATTGATAAGTGAACAGAAAGAATGGGACAGTTTGCAATGACAAACAGTTCAAGAATACACTTTCCCTCTCAGGCGCGCAAATTTTCTGTCACACACACACAGACACAGACAAAGACACACACACCTGTACACAGGCACACCTTGAAAGTGACAAAGTGAACAGAAGGACCACGACAGCTTGCAAATGACGCAGTTTTTGGTGAAAGATGAAGACTCACATGGGGTCTGGTTGTCCCGAGGCCACACACGGCATCTCGATCGACTCCCCTTCTCTAAACGCCATCGACTTCTCCGGCTGGCTGATGATCAGCGGCGGGATCGTCACTGAAACGTGATCAGCAAAGTGCATCTCATCCTGTGTTCGGAAAGTGCACCCACTGACAGTATGTTGGCAAAGTGCGTCCAATCCCGTGTCAGCAAGGTGCACCCCGGTGCTCATGAAACCCTCTCTCCCTCAACTTCGATTCCCTCCTCCTTCATCCAGCTTCTGTCCACCCCACCCCAACCGCCTCCCGGCCACCTCATCTTCCGGCGTCTCTCACCTCGGCGCTGTCCGGGCGTGAGTTGTTGGCGTTGTCTCTGCGCCAGCGTCGCGTCCAGCGTCACAAGCAACGCCATCGCGACGAGGACGCCGCTGCACGGCGGCGTTCTGCTCATGCTGTTTCTCCTTCAGTACACAGGGGTCAGTGCTTCTGGAAGAACAAACGCACCATGAACTTTCATACTCATCTCTTTTCCAGTGTGTGTGTGTGTGTGTGTGTGTGTGTGTGTGTGTGTGTGTGTGTGTGTGTGTGTGTGTGTGTGTGTGTGAATCAATGGAGATTCATCAAACAACTGAAAGTCAAAGCTGTGTGGTCAGGCGTCATCATTTCGCAGCGGTTGTTTGAGAACAAGCATGCTGACTGTATGGAACACTCGACGGAGTACGACACATCACATTCTGGCTGTCAAACTTGTTCGGGTGGTGGGTGCTGGGGTCGGGTGACATCGGAATCCGCCGAGTGTCAAAACAAAATTTGAACTCCAATCCCGACTTTCGCAAACACGACTAAAATTTACTCGCAGAACCAGCCTCCCCAACACGACGGCGAAGGCATGATAAATTTGTCACCTTCCCAATTGTCCGTGCTTTGTTTTTCAACGCTGGAGTTCTCTGTGAGCAAATGTTCCCTCAGGCTGCGGACCAACCCTCCCCTTCCCCTCAATCCTGGAGCATAAATTTGGTCTGTTGCTTTGGAACTGGTTGTGCCGGCTCTCTCAGAACTGGCACAACACAGCATTGTGGAATTTGGATCTGCACTCAGTACCACACCACACACCAAATGCACAACGACGAAGACACGAGATTCATCTGAAACAACAGTCTCGAGCACTTCTGTTCAGGAGTCAGCGTTTTGTCTGGACTGGTGACCTCCTCAGATTTCTTATCTTGTGTCAGAGTGGATGACAAGATTTTGTTGACATCGTTATCACCTCCACATTCTTATCTCGGCAGAAGTAAACAACACAGCCAGAGGTTCTGTTCATAGGTTCAGCGTTTCCAACACGATCACAACTGTTGTCTTTTTTGAAACTCTTTCCCAAATTGGCACACCTGCCATTTTTGGATGAAACACTCGGGGGTTTCCCCCTACAAGCGGGCCCATTTCACTTCTAACCCAACGGTTTTGCTCCTATTTTGTCACGAATCCAACTTCTACGAACTGTCTTCCAAATATAGGATCCTTCAAATTCTGAATTCAACCGCTTACCTGCATTTATACGGCAATTTCCAACTGGCAAACAAAATTCCTTGCTAAACTGACCCACTTTTCCAACTTCCGTTCCCAGAGCGAGTCACGTGACGCGGCCGCAGCGAATCGCAGCGCGCCTCACCTGTCCAGGTAAAGCTTTTGATATTTGCCGCCAAAGATGTCGCGAGGGAATTCCAATTTTGCTCACTGAGTCAGGGGAGGAGGGATGATCAAGAGTGGAAGCAAAAACACGAAACGCGTCTGGCGTGCACGAACATTTTCCTCGTGTGTCGTGTTTTGCTGGCAGCTCAAGCCACGAGCTTCTGAAGATTTCGGTCCCCTTCGCCCTTTCTCGTTTCCAGAACAGTAAAGAACTCCGGATATTTTTCAAGGACAATTAAACATGTTTATTATCGAGTAAATATCTATTACGTATGTACAACTGCAATACAAAGAGGCGACTGTGGCTTCTCACGAGTGCTTTCGTTTGAAAAGTGAAAAGAAACACGCGCGTCACGAAGAATAAGACCAGTTTACGGAGCAGTCTTCTGGATCTCGCAGAAATAAAACCATCAATGCCTGCCAAACAAACCAAAACACAACATCCAAAAGGATTTGGGTTTTTTCTTTTCGAGGTAAAAGGTGCACACCTGTCATTGCGTTGCATGATATCCAAGCAACAGAAAATTCGCAGCGCAGAAAACAACCATAATTTTCACAAATTTACCCTCGCATTCACACAAGTCTCGTTTTTCTTGCACCCGCGAAGAGTCGAGGATTTCTCGTTTTCTGAGGTTCATTGGTATTGAAGCGAATTTCTGGAAAAGCACGGCAGAAAACAGCGAAGGACAGTTGCGTTTGAACGCACTGCAAGCGACAAAGAGTCCGTCAACGTTCCGGTTGAAACAAAAACAAGAAATCAGCGCATTGAACAGCCCGCGTCCGCCAAATGCGTGGCACCAAATGCCGGACACACCAACCGTTGGATCTGGCCCCACCAGTTGCTATGGTGAATATGGCCTCACCAGTTATGGATTTGGCCCCACCAGTTGATGCGGTGGATCTGGCCCCACCAGTTGGTGTGGTGGGTGGCCCCACAGGTTGGCCAGGTCCCCCTTGTAACTGGTCTGCATACACACGGACGCGAAGACAACTGGTACACGACCCACTTCCGCCACCTGGTGGACGCGAGTGGTGGTAAAAGCCAACACACACGCAGACAGGCACAAGGCTCGAATGAAGCAGAAGACAACACCAACCACAAACACTTGTAAAATAACAACTGTAAAGTAAACCCAACTAAAACCTATTGTAAGTGAGCACCAACAAAGTTTTTTTTTACTTCATTCGAACACAAGTGTGATTTCTGCATCGATAGGCGACTACCAGTTTCAACGACACCACACATCTTGACAAGACGCAGCCCACGAAAAGTCTCATCTCAAGAGATTTAACAACAAATTTGAACACAGGTAAGAATTGTAACACTGATTGTGACAAAATAGATCATGTGTTTTCCAATAAAATTTCCTCAGAACACGTGCTGAACAACGTTGGGCAGCGCAGCGTGTAGCGTTGTGGAAACAGGTCAACAACCGCTCCCGCGACACAGAGCGAGCATCGGCCGAACAATCATGGTTGTATTTTCTCTTGCAAGGAAAAAAAAAAAAAAATCATCGCACAGACAAAGTCGAAAATAGAAGGACTCTTCAGACAAAGAAATCGTTCACAAAGAAGACTCGCGCAAATCTGTCAACAAAAAGTTCCACTCGAAGCCGAGGCGAAAATCTGTTTCCGACGGATCCAGAGGGGTGACTGGTGTCTCCCTGACCCCGACAAGTCGCTGGACTGAACTGACACTCAAACCTCCGAAAAAAAAAATCATTCCCCCCCCCCGCCCGGAAAAATTATGCAGGGTTGGAGTCTCGCACCTCCCCCAAGTCCCGGATCCGCCAGAAAGAAAACACAATCAGGCAACAACACACGAAGCAACAGAAGCCTTCGTTGTGTCCACGTTGTGTCGAACACTGAAACACGGCGACAACAGCAACAAACCTGCGCAGCTTTGGAAACAAGGAAAAGGCGAAAATAAATCGCAGAAACCAATTGGGTTGCAAAATGGAGGTGAATTTTCAACGGCCAGCAATTTCTTTGAACACACACACACACCGCATAAACGTTCGCGCAAACAGAACAGTTACAATTGCAGTGCTGTGGCCATGGCATGTTGATGCGAGAACGGGCCGCACAACCATCCAAAAGAACCATGTTATTCCGGGGTCAACAAATTTTTGTCACCTTGAACTCAAAAAAGAATGCTGATTTCAAACAATTTTGTGAAATTTGACTTGCTTGCAGTGACGCCTCTCGGAGCTCCACCAAAACTATTTTGGACCAAGATGGGAGGAACAATTTCAATAAATCACCTCAATCAGAAACATCTGACCATAAAATTGTACACACAATGCATTTAAAACATTTGTCAACACAACTAAAGTACAGAAGAGCGGTAAATACACATTACAAGACCAGCAACGAGCATCAGATACAATGTACAGTACCAACAAGATATGCAACACATACTGTACACGCTGTCTGTACAAATGATACAGTGGTGAAAGTGTTCAGACCCCCAGCTTTTCCCCTCACCTCTGAAACTTCCATGAATGCTGCCTTTGACAAAATGTAAACAGATTCAAAAGCGAGGAGCTGAAATGCATTCTTTCAAAAAGCACAGAAATTTTGCGGTGTTCACACTCTTGCATAGAGATTTTGCCACCAGTCCTGCAAGAAACAACGATTTTTGCAAATTCCAATCGCTCCTGGAAAATATCGCACACTGGCAGTACTGTCCACGCGAATGCTCACAGATGTTCACATTCGGTGTTCTCGGCCGAATGTGCACCGTTCGTAAAATCAGAACTGTCTGCCAAGAAAACGGGCACCACCGAGTGTACACCTCAACACTCACAGCTGTGAACGTCGGGTCAACGTCACCAACGCACCTATTCGACGCACACTTAGCAAGCAGACGCAGCCAGGCAAGAAGTGTTTCGTTTCCTTCTGAGTGCCGTTGAGATGAGAGCCAATGTGACAGGCTTGTAACGATTGAAGGGTGCACGTACACACAGAGATAACACTGCACACCAGTCTCACACTGAATTTGCCAAGCGTTGCGTCTCGGTTCAATCCAATGGGCGCCGGGACTCGAGAAGCGACGACGCAGCGCCCACTGGCCCGCACCAAGACGCAACGCTTCCAGTGTGAAACGGGTGTCATGACGCCGTAACACGTGTTCGGTACAAAAATAGAGATCATATCATGATTTCAATGGCGTCACAATTGTCCCATTCTGATTCGGAGACCAAGTCCCCAGGACAGGTGGAACACACAATTCTCCATTCTGCAACCGTCTCTCGCATTGCAAATTGTTTGTCGAGCGCCTCTGGTGACAGATTCCAGAGCAGCTGCTCACAAGTCTGCACAACAGAGAAGCAAAGGGCCTGGACGCAACGTGTTCCTTTCTCTCTTGTTCTCGACTGAGTGAGACACACCGACAAGTTCGAAATTTGATGTTACAATATAAATTAACACAAGCAACTCTCGGTATGTACAAACTCTGCACAAGTTCCATCCATTTTCATGAACATCAAAGTTTTTCTGAATCCACACAATAAGAGCAACGCCTATCTATGAGAACAACGTTGAAACTCATGCCCTAAAGTGGTCAGGTCTATGTACACATGTTCGCTCCACGCGTCGACACCACTCATCTCAATCAAACTGAATCTGGAGATGGCAGTTCGTTTTCGTCTTCATTGAATCTGATTTTTAGGACCCTTGAGATCAGTGGTCCAAGTTGTGACCCACCCGACCCTCCCTCTTCCCAGTCGCACAACCGTAAGGCTGGAGTCGCAACACTTTGCGATTGGAAACGTTTCTTTCGCGTCAGGATAAAAATAATCAATATCTGAACAAATCGCAACAAACAGTATTGAATTAGTTTGTTCAAGGAGAACAAAGAAACCATGGACCGTGAACATTGAGCTTTCTGTTCGTTCAGCGAGGCCTGCACTCCTCAGAGGACGAGGTGCTGCACTCAGGCCGTCTCACGCCCATTGCTTTGCAATTTTTCGATTTTCAGAAAGTGCCTTTAGTTGTGATACACATGTTTACCCTGACCCCTGGCGGCGCGCGGGGTGTTCACGACTGGTTGGTGCTGCTCGAGCGCCGCCTGTTGACGATCGGAATCTCCACCATCGAGTCGCGCTTCGGCGGTTTCCCGGCCGTTCCGCGCGAGCTGCGCCGCGTCCCCGCGGGCGCCGGCGCCGGCGGCGTCGCCAACGCCTTCCGCGGCGTCTTCTCCGGAGCCGGCGCGTCGCCCCCGCCCCCTGGTGACCCGCTGCGCTTGCGTGATTTTTTCTCAGCCGGCGCTGAGGTTTTCGAGTGCGCCACCACTTTGCTGGTGGTGGGACTGGGAGGGAAGGTACCTGCGGGTGCGAGGAGGGGGCTCTTGCAGTAGTTGTGCAGCCCTGCTCCGACCAGCTTCCCAGGACTCGACGGGTTGTAGAAGCGGACTGCCGTGTCTTCGCTGTCCCCGGGTCCCGATCCGTTCGTTTCGCCGTTGCTGTCGCTGTTGCACGTGGTGGTCGCTGAGCGGCGCGAAGACCCGTTGAACACGTGACTCAGACACGTGATGTGGTCCGGGTTGCCTGCGTCACCGGCCGCCGAGTTTTGGCGGACGATGACGGCGGGACCTCGGACAGAGTTCAACGCCCCTGCGGCGGTGGACACCCCTGAGCTCCCGGCCACCGTCGCCGCACTCACCGTGGCGATGCCCCCGCTCCCCTGAGGACCCAGCACCAGCTTGAGGATCTTGGGCGACTTCTGAGGGGAAGTCACGGTGACCGTCTGTTCGTTCTGAAAAATCTCGGCCGGCAGCTCTTGACTCGGCTGCGTGATCATCTTGGTGAAGCGATGCTGTGGACTCGAGTCGGACAGGAGCAGGTCGCTCGGGTGGAGCACCGGAATGCCGTTGCTGCCCAGGCTGCCAGTGTCAATGATCTGCGGACTCACCACCTGCTCCTCAATGACGTGCACTCCACCTTGCACGGAGGAAGGATTTTTCTCGCCTGAAAAAGTCGCTGTTGCCGGAGACGCCACTGCCAAAACTGCTGCGCTGCCACTGGGCGGCGGCACCGAGGCCAGTGCCGTCACCAACACCTTCGTCGATTCCACTTTCCCTGCTGCCGCTGCTTTCTTCGCTGCCTTTTTCATCACTTTGGTTTTCTTTTCCACTTCCCCACCTGGAGTCGCCTTGGACAATGATTTTCGCTTTTTGCCACCTTTCTTGCCACCACCCGCACGTTTGTTCACTGGACCGATGCTGTCACTGGGATCGACGATAGTTTTGGGCTTTCTGCCCCTGGCCGATATCCGTGTTGGGACGACCGCAGCCTTTTCTGTCTTTTCCGGGGACTGCGGCGCAGCTTTCTCTTCCTCCTTCACCGCTGCATCCTCCGGCTTCACTTCGAGTTTCGGTGGCTCGGGCGGAGCCTTGGTCTTCGCTGCTGCTGCCGCACTGTCCTTTTTCGCTGGCCTTCCCCTGCCTTTCGGGGCACTCACTTCCTTCGGTTTGCTTTCCTCACTTTCTTTTGGTGTGTTTTCAGTTTTTATATCCTTCTCAGCATTATTTGTCACTTCCTTGGCTGCACTATTTTGAGTGTCCGCTTCGTCTTTATTGCTTTTTCCAGCTGCCTTGCCTTTCTTTTTCCCCTTGGGGCTGTTTTTGACCGGTTCTTTCGCCTTTGCAACAGGCTTGCGGTTGTTCTTGGTGTCTTTCGGCTTCACATACTTGGTCACCACTTCAGCATTGGGCTTCTTCCGGAGCGAAGCCCTCGTGCTCGGCGGCGCCTCCCCCTTGGTCCCTGCAGGCTCCGCTTTGGGCGCGGCCTGAGCCTCCGACTTCGCCGTCGCTTTGTTTCGCGTCCTCTTCGACTTCATGTCTGCTTCCAATTGTCAGCAGCTCTGAAACGAAAACCAATGTGAAAATTTGCTGGACTCCAAAACAACACACAGAATTACAACACAAAAACAAGTATTGATTTCGCCTTGCCCCTCTCGTCCTTCGCCAAGAATTGATCAGTAGAAAACACCAGACATTTCATTTGTTGTTTGTAAACAGCTCTGAAGTTTGTCGCACAATCTCAGAATTCATCGCCACACATTCACCCAATCCGACACTGATGGCTTCTGCTCGAATCGCTGCCGTACTCTTGGCAGTTCCCGAAGTGGATTCACACACGCCAAGTGCTGGGAAATCAGCCCTCAACTGCTTTGTTTACTTGACTGACCTACTTCTGAAAATTGCACCAGCTTTCAGCAGTCAATCTTGTGTCGCATAACGAGATGATCAGTTCCCTGATCCTCCCAACTCTGTCGCAAACGCAAGCTGCATGTGGTGGAGCACCAGTCGCCATACACAGTAGTGTGCAGCCGGACAAGTCTTTGCCAGGTTTCGCCAAAATTGTCTGAGCACTTTTTTCATTTTGAGAATTTCGCGCCCAAGCATCAGCTGTGGCTTTGGTCCCTTCACAATTCCTTGCTTTGCGAGTGCCAGCAAATATTTCTTCACACATACTGAACGCTAAAATATCCCCGAAAAAATTGTGCATTGACTTACCCCTCTCAAATTTGCAAAATCCAAGCATGCAGTGAGCATCCTACGAAAAAAGAACGATATTTTCGTCAAAATTGCAAACTGACGCCATATTTGTGGCCTGGTTTTAACGCCAGATGTCTCAGAGGCGACACTCTGGCGCCCCGAGTGTCTATGAAGCCCTTTTAACAGCTTTTGTTTTGGTCTCGAAATTTATACGAAACCTACAAAACGTAGTCGTGAGTCTTCTTTATTTAATAAAACAGAGTTTACATTAAAATTCTCATGAAACTAAGAGGATTTGCGCCTTGAACCGACAAGGCAGTTGTAGCGAGGTGCACGAGCCAACTGATGTTATGGTGGTTCCCTTCAAGTTGAAGTGAAAAACAAGTTTTCAATTGAAAATTGAATATGCATTGTCCCGTGACAACTGTCAACGGTATCAGTTGAACTCCTTCATTGCGAGGAGCACAGTGGTACGTCTCATTCGTTTTCATCGCGACATTTTGGTTCAGTTCTCTTGCAACGAAATGTTTTGACCTGAAAAGTAGCACGGTCTGCCAGGTCAATTTCACTCGAGAGATACGAGTTGGCGCGTTGAAGATCAGATGTCTGGAGATCTCATCATGTGTGCAATGCACTTGTGGTGGAACGTAGATCTACTTCACTAAACCGTCAGGCTCCAATAGTCTGTGGTGGATGGCTTCACCAGTTGTGTGGCGAATCTGACTCCAGTAGTTGGTGTGGCGAATCTGGCCCCAACATTTGGTGTGGTGGATCTGGCCTCACCAATTTTGGTTCTGGCTCCACCAGTTGGCATGATGAATCTGACCCCACCAGTTGGTGGGTGAATCTGGCCTCACCAGTTGGTGTGGTGAATCTGGCCCCACCAGTTGGTGTGGTGGATCTGGCCTCACCAGTTGGTTTGGTGGGCCTGGCCCTTCCAGTTGTGTGGCAAATGTGACCCTGGCAGTTGGTGTGGTGAATATGGCCCCACCAATTGTGGTTCTGGCCCCACCAGTTGGTGTGGTGAATCTGGCCCCACCAGTTGTGTGGCGAATCTGACCCCACCAGTTGGTGTGGTGAATCTGACCCCTCCAGTTTGTGTGTGAATCTGCCTCACCAGTTGGCATAGTCTATCTGACCCCACCAGTTGGTGTGTGAATTTGGCCTCACCAGTTGGTGTGGCGGTTCTGGCCTCACCAGTTGGTGTGGTGGATCTGGCCTCACCAGTTGGTATGGTGGGCCTGGCCCTTCCAGTTGTGTGGCAAATGTGACCCTGGCAGTTGGTGTGGTGAGTCTAGCCCCACCAATTGTGGTTGTGGCCCCACCAGTTGGTGTGGTGAATCTGGCCCCACCAGTTGGTGTGGTGAATCTGACCCCTCCAGTTTGTGCGTGAATCTGGCCCCACCAGTTAGTGTGGTGGATCTGGCCTCACCATTTAGTGTGGTGCGTCTGGCCTCACCAGTCAAGACAAGTGCGTGCAGGATTTGGAGTTTGGATCCCAGTCCGATACCCATATTCGTCCCGTCCCCACCACATGAGCAGGTAGAACCCCTGACCAGGAAGTCCTCTGGCATGTTTTCAGCGCCGCTTGCACAGCAACGGGTGCGCAGCGACCAAGTTCTGACCAATTGAGGTTCACTCTGAACCCCAGAAATTCAAACTCAACACGATGCAACTGACAGAGCAACTTGGGAGTCCTTTCTTGGTGAGGGTCGTGGCAAAAGGCAATCAAGATGTGATTCACTTTCGTTTCTCTCTCTCGGTTGAAAAGAGAGCTTTTCCGCCAGTTGTGGGCAGTGACTGAAGCGTTTGTGATGGTGGAGCCATTCAGACTCTGCACCAACATCTTACCGCGTGTTCGGAGCGGTTACGCCTTGATGTTTCAGATCCTCGGACAGAACCGCTTCAGAGCAATCAACGTTTATTGGTGCAACATGTACAAAATTCACAGGACTGCAGCCAGCAAGGCATCCCTCTCAATCATGTCGAGACCCGGTGGGAACCAGCCACAGGGAGTCACTGGGTCTGGCTCCAGCGAATCGAGGAGCGGGGGGGGGGGCTGACTTCTGTCTCAACTCTGGTTGGAAATTCAAAATTCCGGGGCCCTGTTTGGATTTGTGTGGGCCCATAGTTTCAATTTCAAAAAGGTGAAAAGCACAAAAACAAATGCATGAGGTGTGAAGCGCATTTGGGTTGAGTCTCGCGCGCGGTGGCTTTTGGGTCCGCTGGAGTTGGGCGAGCCGTTTGTCATGCAGGTTCGTCAGAGCTGGAAAACACATTTGTGTGCACGAAACGCAACAACAGCTTTCGAACCTTTGTTTCTCTGAATCCAGATCTCTTGAGTCCCGGGTCTTTCTGGGCTGTTGGTTCCCTCCCTGAATCTGGTTGGTGAATCCAGGACAACTGTTAGCAGGTCCAAACGATCAAACGATGGGGTGCAAAATCGTTCTGGTGGCCGGACCTGTTGACCCCCCTGGATCTGTGTGAGGGATCCGTGTGATTGGTGCTTGGGGACATCGCGAGATATTTTGTATTCACAAGGCGAGTCCTGCTTCTGCTTGCAGGATGTATACGTACATGAATGCTATGGTGTGTAAAAATAAGGCGTGTGCCATTTGTTGTCTCACGACAACGTTGTGTCAGTCCAGGCTTGGTCCGATTCAAAAGGCTGACACCTGCAGAACTTCTCAAGTGTTCTAATCACTCAGCCCGAGGTCACTTGGGCAGAAAACAAGTTGGATAACTCGCGAAAACCAAAACGTTGAAGTCGTCGTGTCTGGGAACAGGGACCTCAGGTCCTGGGAAGCAGGGTGCTCAGGTCCCAGGGAGCAGGGTGCTCAGGTCCCGGGGAGCAGGGTGCTCAGGCCCCGGGGAGCAGGGTGCTCAGGTCCAGGGGAGCAGGGACCTCAGGCCCCGGGGAGCAGGGTGCTCAGGTCCCGGGGAGCAGGGTGCTCAGGCCCCAGGGAGCAGGGTGCTCAGGTCCCGGGGAGCAGGGTGCTCAGGTCCTGGGGAGCAGGGTGCTCAGGTCCCGGGGAGCAGGGTGCTCAGGTCCCGGGGAGCAGGGTGCTCAGGTCCCAGGGAGCAGGGACCTCAGGCCCCGGGGAGCAGGGTGCTCAGGTCCCGGGGAGCAGGGTGCTC
>JAAUXT010033519.1_pt1 | contig 18023 bp, 18 predicted proteins | sample 7278171 | NCBI WGS metagenome assembly JAAUXT01 (sample SAMN14350112, study PRJNA611818) | marine sediment metagenome | isolation source: surface marine sediment (1.8m) | place: French Polynesia: Moorea | collected 2018-08
CACACAACCGCCGCCGTGTGTGGCACTGTGGTAGAGAGCAGCCTTGGCTTGGCCAGACCGCCGCAGTGGAGTAAAACTCAAGCGTATGCTTCAAACGTTTATTACTCACTCCTGTCTCAAGCTGTTGCTCTCAACAGATGCAGGGTGTCGTGGGTGCGGCTTTAAATAGGCGGCGTGAGTTGCGAGTCTGGTGCACAGCTTCAGCTTCACACAGCTCTGCTGAAGCCGCTTCATCGGTACTCAGCACCTCGCCCAAAAGCTGGATTCCGCGCGTGGGAAGAGCCAACTCTTCCACACGACACTTGGGCAAAGATACTAGATTGTCAGAAACAAAATGAGGACTTTTCTTCGACCCAGAGAGCCCGGCCAGGATGAACCTGCATCAGCTTCAACGAAAACCAATGTTTGCGCCAGCCGCTTTTGCCCCAAACAACCAAGAAGTAACAATGGGGGACGAGTCTTCTGTCAGATGTCGTACGTGGAATGGGGGGATGGGTCAACAGATGTCAAGACTCCTTGCTCAGAATAAACACATGCCAAGTGACTTCCCAAAATTGAAAGGACTTCGCTCACAGAAACAAACATTCGTTTGCAGTGCAGTCGAATGAATTTTTACTTCCAACACCGGTTTGTTTTGATCAATCAAATGAGAATTTTGCTCCTTTCCACAACAAAATCTTTGTCAAAGAAAATGTTTGAAAGTTTTTCGTCGAGGCTCCTGTTTGTTCGTTAGCAGCTACATGTTCTGCTGGTTGGAGATCTTGGTCGTGGGTTGCGGCAGAACAGGGTCCGGAATCGTCGCATCGAACTGAGTCGTGTCCTTCACGATCTGCTCAATGGGGGAAAAATCACACTTCTGACCTTTGTTGTTGTTTTTTTCAGGCAAAATTTTGATTCACTTTCCGGTGGATTTCTGGAGAAAGCGGTCGGATCAACACAATTTGACCCACCAGTCTCACTTTGAACAAAATACAGGAGTCTTCAGTTTTTGACATCAAGTGTGCAACAAACCTGTCGAGTGGCTGTGGGGAATTGGCTCATGATGAAGGCAGCTCTGGATGGAGCCCACTCTCTGGTTGTCTCATCGTCCCAGAAGTAGAGGGCGAGATCCTTCAGTTCCTGCTCCACCCTCTCCGTCAGCTCCCAACCCCAGAACAGGAAACAGGGCCTCAGGTCCCTCTTGGCTACTTTGGAGGTCTGGATCACCCATTCATCAATCTCATCCTGGTCTGTGGCAGGAGCTGTCATCGTCTTGTAGTTCCTGTGTGAGACAATAAACCTCCAAGTTTTGTACTTTTCACCTTAGGGCCGGTGGTTCAGAATTCAAGAAAATAGTGTGAAATGTGAAATTTATCCTTGTGACAGATTTCAAACTGGATGCTCCAATTTTGGAAAGTACTTGTGTCAAAAGTGCCAACATTAACCTGATGGCTTGCATGATGACGGGCCAGCCTACATGGTGTCCCATTTGGGGATAGATGAACAGAGCTGTCCACACATTCTTCACGTATTTATCGAAGGAATAGGTTGTTCCCAGCTCGTTCAGCATCTTCTTGGCTGCACCTGGGGGAAGTCCGGAACGTCGTGGATAAGAGTCTGAAGATGAGTTCTTCACCACAAATGATAGAAAGATTCAACCATTGCACACATCTTGGAGCTCGTCTAGAAAGACCAAGCCCACTGACACTCTCCAGTGTTTCTTCTGAAAGTTGGATTTTCAAGCCCAACCAAAACACCCGTCACAGCCATCTGGTCAGGCGCTGCAACTCTTTCACGCCCTCCTCATTGCAAGAGCTACCTATTTTTGACTCCGTCATCCAGTTCTTGCCAACCCCGGCCAGCCAGGGGTCGATGCCCTCCAACTGCTCCTTCACCCAGACCACGATCACGTTCGTTGTCACCTGCACAGAAAAGAAAGCGTAGTGAGTCCTGGGTCTGGTGGGAGAGAAACACCAAAAATCACTCTCGCGGACTTTACGCACAAATGAACAGAACTTCTGTCCGTTCTGAGGGTTGGTTCAAAACGAGTAAAACTGATCTTTACTGTGTGTTCATCAATTGGCATTTGAACTTGTATGATGATGAACAGAAAACAGACGGAAAGCGGAAGGACCTGGATCTGCCCCTTCAGGGTCCACTTGGAGCCTTGCATGTTGTGTCCAATCTCATGCAGGCTTCCCCAGCCCAGGTCGTTGGTCTCAGCCGTGGTCAGCAAGGGGTAAAGGTCCCAGTGGTGCATGATGGGGTAGCCAGAGTGCGCTGCTCTGTTTGCGTTGAAAAACACGACTGCTTTCAAAACAAACACAATCACCCAAGCTGATGCTGTTTGGCTTGTGTGCGTGTGTGTATGTGTGTGTGCACGTGTCTGACGGGTTTTCGAGTCCGAAATCCGTTGGAAATGATCAGAACAATGCTTCTGAGCACTTTCTTGAAGGTTGGGCTTGAACCCCCTTCTCTCCCTATTTGGACCTCGAAGGGTTCGAGTCCAGTTCTCGAAATAGTTCAGAAGTCATGAAAAACATTTCGGTCAAAAACATTTTTTTCAGCCGCGGACCGCGCGCCGGTTGGTCTTAGATCTCTTGCGTCAGCGCTCCAGTGGTGGATTGTAAGAAATGTTCGGGAGCAGTGCTGCACGCTCCCCGGGCACACCTGGTGTTTACTTGCGCGCATGGACAAGGCGAAATTCAAGAAATCAGGGAGCTGAGAGCACAACAGCACAGAGGGTATGGAGGGGTTGAGTACATGGTGCCTCACTCACCCAAGGGAGATCTGCGTGTCCTCAACAAACCACTGCCTCCTCGAGTTCGCCAGATCATCGCCGGTGAAGTAGTAGAACTTGGTCATAATTTTATCCCAAATCTCCATCATACCCTTCGGGTCATCCTCAGTTTTTGTTTTCTCATTTGTTGCCAGGATGATTGTGATGAATCGGCCCTCAAACACAGACTGCAGACCAGGTGCATTTCTCCTGTGGTTTCAGCAAACAAAACAAGAGTTGATGTGTGTCATGCTTTGGCAGATCTGGAGGAGGCTGACAGTTTCTTTCGCGATTCTTAATTTTGCAATTTTGTGACACAAAATTCTGAGACAGCAGGACAGACATTTGTGTGCTGGAGAGTCTTGTCGAGGACGTGAAAAAGTTTGAGATGAGTTTTGAATTTGGTGCTGTTGGGTACTGATTTAGCCTTGTACCTAGTCTGTTCGGTACGACACACCCTCTGTGGACTCACCTTTGGGGCCATTGAGTCAGACTGTTGGGGTCAGTGAGGTCAAAGCGTGGAGTTTCCACCACATTCTCCAGGCTGAACTTGATGGAGTTGGAACCACTGGGGCTTATCATCATGACCAAGCCTCCAAAAGGACTCCGGAACTTCACCTCAGTTTTGTCTGACACTTTGAAATACCTGGAAAATGTGGGCGACAAACGTGTTGTTTGATCTGCTCTCGAGTGTGCTGTGATGAAGATGGGTTTGACTCTCAGATGGGATTCCATTCCTGTAACTTTTGTTTAATTTTGCTGCGAAGGGTTGAAACACAGGCTCACCTGGTAATGGAAGGCCATCTGTTCAGGTACGTTTTGTGATACAACGAGTCAGAATGGCAGTTGACCCAGATCCACCACGAATTGGGGTTGGTACCTTTTTTCTCAATAACCTACATGGACCAACACGTGAAGAATACACTCAGAGCTGAAAATGTTCTCGAAAAAGTTCAAGAGAAACAAAAGGGTGACCCTGGACCCTGCAGGACCCAACATCAAAAATGTTGAATGGAAAATGAAGAAAAAATGGGCGTCGCCAGACATTCTTTTCTTACTGGGAAGACAAGATCCAGCCCTGCAGATTCCGATGCACCACAGGAAGAAGGTTACACAATGATTGCAACCTAGTGGGTAGTTCTGAAGTTTGAAAGGTCTGGTCTTTCCTTTGTTTCTATACACAGACGATGATGTCTTTTCCGTGTGTGTTACACTCATTTTTGTGAATATCAATTGAAGCAGGAATCCATTGCTCCCACTTGGAGGTGAGGACCTGGACAAAATCAAACAGGGCCACAAACCTTGAGAGTGGCCTCCAGTCCTGCTGGGAGGTAGAACCCAGTTGCATGGAAGTCATACAGATCAGCATTGATTTCAACATCTGCCTTGACAAGTTGGGGTGCTGTTTTGAAGTCCCCAGGAAACTTGTCAATCCCTGGAGCCTTCCCTGTGAAATCTGGCCTGCTCAAAACCAACTTATCATACAGGATGGCCACAGCCGTCGCAACCCCTTTGAAAGAAAAGAAAAAAAAATTGTCAGGACGTTGTTGACCGAAGTTTGGCAGCTGCGAGGACACATGCGAGCGTGCGAATCATAGTCATAAAACTGCGAACCGGGACAAAAGAAAGAGACAAATGTTTTCGTTGATCAACGAACACGATAGTTTACGAGGCAGGTCGCAAAAAGAATCAACAAGTACTCGTCTTGTGGATTTGTTTGTACTGATCTTTCTGGATTTTGGCATGAGCATTCTTGGACCAATATTGGTTCCTAAAAGGTTAAAATCTGTTGATTGTAGGGAATGTAGTTTGTGATAAAGACAACTTTGGATTGTTTGATTGGTTAGCTATTTATGAGTTCCATCAGAAAAAATACAAGTGAGTTTGGAGTAAATAGCAAAGATCAAACTTTATCAAATGTTGAGTAAATTCCAAGCTAAGATAGTATGCATACTGCAAGAAACTGATAGTGATGTTTCTCCAAGTGTGAGTGTGGTGCACAGATGGTTCTTATAGATTGAGAAGGATGATTCTGACTAAAAAGTCAACCAATTCCAGGATGACTATGCATAGTGTGAGGACAATTTAGGCAATGAACAAAGTGCAGAAATATTTTTTAAAAATACTAGACAAACTGTTCACTGATTGAAAAATAGCAGACAGTCCAAAAATTGATATTTTCATTCTTTTGCCATTCACTTAAAATTTGTTGAAGAATATTTTTTGTGGAACTAAAGTGTGTAGGAAACATTCACCCTTATTTGTCCTCTGACAACATCACAAAAGTTCTGAACTTCCAAGAAAAATGCGCATTTGTTCATTCTTTTTGCGACCTGCCTCGTACGTATGAATTTGTAAACGAGCACATTTGCTCGCCTCAGTCCGCGCAGGTGAACAGCTTCCAATTTGGGTGAAACTGCAAAACTCACTGGTCTTCGTTACATCAAGAGGTTCTGACAAATTGAATTCAGCAACTTCCTGCAGGGATCATTTTGGCAAACTGCGAACACTGCTAGTCGCAATAAATATGGCAAGCAAGTGGCAACAACCTTCCACGGTGTTATCTGGAGTTGGGTAGAAATCCTCTTTGCTTCTGAATGATGTGAACAGCGCGTCAAACTTGACCTTTAGCAGTGCAAACACCTCGGCTGGGAACTGATCATTGTCAGTGTAGGCGGTGATGTAATGCCAGAGGTGGCTGATGGAAGTGGGCTGGTCAATACACTCCTGGATCAGCTGTCCTGTGGAAACAAAACAAATATCGACTTTCACTTCCCATGCCTGATAACTGACAAAGATGGAACGCAATCATTGTCTCCTTGTGTCTGCCGCAGGGGACGTGGATTCTTTGACACAAACAGCATGATTCCCGAGCCCCACCACTGAACCAGGTGACACGAGAAATACAATACCCAATTGAGCTTTGGCAGGTCGACTGGCAGCCACCTGGGTTGATTCACAGTCCCATGTTGAGTCAAAGAAGCTCATGCCCATCTCCATTAGTAGTCCATTCACACTGGTGTGAGTTCCTGCTGCTACACTGGAGGAGTCCACTGACAGCACCAAACCCTTCCCAGATGCCAGCCAGGTCTTCACAGCTGACACAAAGCCACTTGATCTGCACAAATGACACGCCACAGTATTTTTTTACAATTTCAACAACGGAAAAAATATTGTTGACCATGATCCAAATTCAATCCAAAAAGTGTTCAAAAAATCAATCACTGCCTTACTTTTGAGAACCATCCCACACGGCAACATTGGTGGCCGTATCCACTGTGAAATCAGTTTTTGAACTTACATCCTCAACAACAGCTTGAGAGCCTTTGGTTATCCACTGCTTCAAGTTTGTGTTCAAAGCTATCATCTGAAAAAGCAAAGTCAAATTGAACATCTGTGCATCACAAGTTTGTTTAGATAAAACATGTTTTTCCATTTCCTTACTGAGGCATCATTGCTCAGGAACTTCTGGGTGAACTGTGTTGAAGTGAAGACTGCAACCCTGGCTCCTTGAAATTCAGCTGCAGCCATGATCACATACTTTGCATTGAAAGCCCTGGTCAGCACAGCTTGGGCCTTTTCTCCCCACACAGCAAGGCTGGTCAGAGTTCCACTGCAGGCCACATCTTGCATTCCCTTCAGGATCTGACCAGCCCAATCAGTTAAAGAAGGTTGTGTTGCTGAAAGCACAAAAAACACGATGACTTTGTTGCTTCCAGACATCAAGAAAGTGTTTGAAGCAAAAAACTCATTTACCTGAACAAGAGGCCGTGGAAACAGAAGAACAATAATCCCAACCGCCTGAAACATCTGAATCATAAATCTTCTGAAAACTGCACCAGGCCTTTTTGGATTCGACATAGCAGTCGTAGTACCAGTTTCCTTTGTACAAGAAGGGGAACACACACTTCTTGCCGTTTTCTGCCTGCACTGAAAATTGGTACAAAACAGATGTTGAAGGAAGCTTGTTGACAGTGTCAGAGGACACAGAACAGGGCAAAACTCACCTTGTCCTCGTACTCGCGCAATTTACCTTGACCACAGTACTGGCAATTTGTGCCATAGTAGCCTGGTGCACAGGTGCACTTGACTCCTCCTCCACAGCGTGGGGTGCACGACACAGTTCCCGCGGACGAGCAGGTTCCGGTGGCACAGGCATCCGCGTCTGAATGCGCAAAACCAGCTGCTGACCACGAGATCAATTGATCCAGGCGACCCTGACACCAACCCATGGGAGACAATTCCCCACCCCACCCAGCCAAAGATAAACACGGGGAACTCAAACTATTTTCTTGACTTTAGCCCCCACACAATGGGAACCCAATTCCAGATGAACCTCGTCCAAGTGTGCCCCAACAAAATCTTCTTGTGTGTGCTGAAGTGCTTGTGATTTTTGTCCTGAGAACAATAGCGCAAAGTTCGTGTTGTGATTGTCTCACCCCACTTGTCGCACGGGCACGTGTCGCAGTAGTCCCACGTCGTGTCAGTGTCTGTAGTGTAACACCACGGCATCTTGCTGCCGTCAGGATTCCTACAGTAGTTCTTTGCATCTGCAAAACAAGCAGCTCAACTGAGAGTGCCATAATTTCCACACGAGAGACTAGAGCCTGTCCCCAGGGAAAATCTGCAGGGTGGGGAAGGAGGGGAACGCCTACAGGTAGAACAGCGACAATATTTATGCCCGGCAAATAACAAACGGGTCACCTTTCAGGCATTCATATTTTGGGAACTCCTTGGGATCCTGAGGGCTCTGCACAGACCACGATTGGCACTGTATGCCCCCTGTCGTCATGGATACTGTTCCTCTGTAGTCAACGCCCTTTTCCTCTTTGTAGCACTCAGACACCGCTGAATTATCTGGAAGTAATGTCAGAAGTACATATTTTCTGTTCCAGAAAAGAAAATAACCAGAAACACATTTTTGAAACCAAAACAAAGCAGACAAGTGCAAAGATTTTGGAAAGCTCAGAATGGTGAGCAACAAGTTCTTGTGCGCTGTCCACTCACTCACTCTCTCCTTGCTTGTTCGCTCACTTGCTCCCTTTCTCTCAGTCACTTTCTCACGCACTCTTTCTCTTTCTCCCTTTCGCTCACGCTCACTCTCGAGCTCTCTGCTTGCTCTTGCCACTTACGTGCACATCTCCCTCTTTCTGTCTCTCTGTCTGTCCCTCCATCCCTCTGCTCTCTGCTCTTTCTTTTTCCCCTATCAAGCTGAATGAAATCCCCTTGAGTCAGCCTGACATTCGCATTCTCTCTCTTCACTCTGTCTCTCTGTCTCTACCCCCTCTCTCTCCCTCTGGATGGATCACCTGGGGTGCAGCTGCACACATCACAGTACTCCCATTTCCTGTCAGGATCAATTGTGTAGCACCAGGGAGCATCTTCCTTCCCACCTGGATTTCTGCAGTAGTTCTTGGCATCTGAAATGTTTGACACTTAATTGAAGACTTTGATCCACAGTGCCCGTGAAATGCAGCAAATCGGGCAGGCACTTTTTCGTGAAACAAGACACAACATTGTTGGAACAGACGGCATGTCCCTGAGACCTTCTTTCCTCGGCACTTACCTCTGAAGCACTCATTCTCCGGAAACCAAGAGTGTTCGTGCGGCGTCTGCGCTGCCCAGCTCTGACAGGTGCGGCCCGACTTGGTCTTGCTCACAGTGCCCCGGTACTCCTGACCCTTCAGACTTTCCAGACATTCCTTCGGAGTTGACGTGTCTGCCGTGTGGAACAAAGAACGCTTTTGGTCGCTTTTGGTTACACTTCATGTGACACAGCAACATGAGCAGTTCCATCCTCAAAGCCAGAAATGCGATCATTTTCGAACTAGAACTTATCAACAAACCAACGGTGCAGCTGCAGATATCACAAAGTTCAGTTCTTTTCTTGGGATCAGTTGTGTAGCACCATGGAACCGTGTCACCATTGACAGCCACATTTCTGCAGTAGTTTGAGGCATCTGGAACAAAGTAAGTCACACAAGCAAATTCACGATTTCCATCTTGAAAAAGTTATTCAGTTTTCTGAGATTCAGACAAGGGTGTGCGTGTAAAGGCTGTGCGAAGAATTTCACGCGTAGACTCCACAATTGCCTCTGTTGGTTTCTGGAACAGAAGGGAACAATTTGTGTCACCTGCCAAACACTCATCATTCTCTGGGAAAATAGTGTGGTCATGTGGCTCCTGGGAGTCCCATCTTTGACATGTTTTTCCAGTTCTAGTTTTGCTCACTGTTCCTCTGTATTCAATTCCTTTGGTCGTTTGTTTACATTCTTGTGGTGTTGATGTGTCTGTGAAAGAAATTTACAATAGATCAGCTTACAATGTTCATGGCATTCGAAATGATGAGCTCAACACACAGAATGATGGTGAAGTAACCTTTGGTACAGCTGCACACGCCACAGTAGTCCCACTCTTTCTCAGGATCAGTGGTGTAGCACCAGGGCCCAACAGATTTGCCATCTGGATTTCTGCAGTAGTTTGAAGCATCTGTGGCAATAGAAAATATGTCATACACTTGTTGTGTAGAATTTGCATCCAGCAACAAAAGGTAACATACTGATGGTGAAGAGAAAGGCACCTTTGAGACATTCATTTGTTGGAAAAACACTGTGCTTGTGTGGTGTCTGTGAGTCCCATCTTTGACAAGTTCTTCCAGTTCTTGTTTTGCTCATTGTTCCTCTGTACTCTTGCCCCTTGGTGGTGTCTTTGCATTCTTTCTTTGTTGTTGTATCTGTGGCACAAAACATTCAAGTTTTGATTTGCATATCATTGCTGAAGAATGCTTAGACTTTAGAGACAATCAACTGACCAGGGGTGCAGCTGCAGACATCACAAAGCTCTGTTCTTGTGTCAGGATCAGTTGTGTAGCACCAAGGCTCAGAGTCACCCCTGTCAACTGTATTTCTGCAGTAGTTTGATGCATCTGGATTCAAGCATGATCACATGTTGAAAAATATTGAAACAGTTTTGGGAGACTGTCAACTGGTGACTGGGCAGTATCCAAATGACTTGGTAGTCCACAATAATATATTGATCCTTGAGAGAGAAGGGATGTGAGCATTACCTTCCAGACACTCATTTTCTGGGTAAACAGTGTGGTCATGTGGTTCCTGGGAGTCCCATCTTTGACATGTTTTGCCAGACTTAGTCTTGCTCAATGTTCCTCTGTATTCAAGCCCTTTTGTGGTATCTTTGCATTCTTTGGGAGTTGATGTGTCTTTAAAGAAAACATTTTGTCAAAGACAGCAAACCAGATTCCAAGGAACCCAAACTTCTCCCCCTTTTCAAGAACAAACCAAACCTTTGTTGCAGCTACACACACTACAGTGGTCATACTTTTTCTCAGGGTCAGTGGTGTAGCACCAGGGACCACCTGAGTCCCCATCAGGATTACGACAATAATTTGCTGCATCTGGAATGTGACAATCCAAAAATAGTTTGTGTGCCAAATTTGACAAGAATTCATCAAGGAAAACAAGAGGAGAAATAGACACACATGTGAGGGGGAAAGCACAAATCTTTTTCACCTGTGAGGCATTCATTGAGTGGGAATTTAGTGTGGTCATGTGGTGTCTGGGAGTCCCATCTCTGACAAGTTCTTCCACTTCTGGTCTTGCTCATTGTTCCTCGATACTCTGTTCCTTTGTCAGTATCTTTGCATTCTTTGGGAGTTGATGTGTCTGTCACAGAAAATGGTGTGCCTTTGACTGCAAAAGATAACTACAACAAAAACAGAACCTTTAGATACTTTTGAAAAAATAATACCTTTGGTACAGCTACATATGCCACAGTAGTCCCACTCTATTTCAGGATCAGTGGTGTAGCACCAGGGCCCAACAGATTTGCCATCTGGATTTCTGCAGTAGTTTGAAGCATCTGTGGCAACAGAAAATGTGTCATACATTTGTTGTGTAGAATTTGCATCCAGCAACTAAAGCTCAATGTACTGATGGGGAAGAGGAAACCACCTTTGAGGCATTCATTGGTTGGAAAAACACTATGCTTGTGTGGTGTCTGTGAGTCCCATCTTTGACAAGTTCTTCCAGTTCTTGTTTTGCTCATTGTTCCTCTGTACTCTTGCCCCTTGGTAGTTTCCTTGCATTCTTTCTTTGTTGTTGTATCTGTGACATGAAACATTTGTGTTGGGATTGGTACATCATGACTAAAGAGAGTCTGGACTTTGGGAAATTCAACAGACCAGGGTTACAGCTGCAGACATCACAAACTTCTGTTCTTGTGTCAGGATCAGTTGTATAGCACCAAGGCTCAGAGTCACCATTGGAGTTCATATTTCTGCAGTAGTTTGAGGCATCTGAATTGAAGCAAGGCCACACATGAAAATTGAAAAAAATTTGGAAGATTCTCAATTGGGTAGTATCCAAATAATCTGGGACACAAAAGGAGGCCACAACTGTCTGTTTTTTATTCTTGAGAGAGAATGATGTGTGAGTTACCTTCCAGACACTCATTTTCTGGGTAAACAGTGTGGTCATGTGGTTCCTGGGAGTCCCATCTTTGACATGTTTTGCCAGACTTAGTCCTGCTCAATGTTCCTCTATATTCAAGTCCTTTTGTGGTATCTTTGCATTCTTTCTTTGTTGTTGTATCTGTGACACAAGGCATTCAAAATTTAGATTGGCGTGTCATTGCTGAAGAAAGCTTGGACATTTGACAAATTCAACTAACTGACCACGGGTGCAGCTGCAGATATCACAAAGTTCAGTTCTTTTCTTGGGATCAGTTGTGTAGCACCATGGAACCGTGTCACCATTGACAGCCACATTTCTGCAGTAGTTTGAGGCGTCTGGAATGAATTAAACTCACATGTTGAAATGTGCAAAAAGATATGGGACACAAAAGGAGTCCTTAGCTACGTGTTGATCGTTGAGGGAAAAGGAATTTCATGCATTACCTTCCAGGCACTCGTTGTCTGGGAAAATAGTGTGTTCATGTGGTTCCTGGGAGTCCCATCTTTGACATGTTTTGCCAGACCTTGTCTTGCTCAGTGTTCCTCTGTATTCAAGTCCTTTGGTGGTGTCTTTGCACTCTTTGATAGTTGTTTTGCAGTAGCAGACGTTGCAGTTCTGCCATGTTTTCGTGGTGCGAGAATCCTCTATGTAGCACCAAGGTTCGTCCCAGTCGCCGATGTTCCTGCAGTAGTTCCTGACAGAGACACGACACGTGCACGACGGGGTTTGTTGCACGAGGACGACTTGAGCTCAGTTTCGCAACGGGTTTTGAACTCAGTCCGCGGGTGTTCATTTTTAGATTGGATTCTGGCAACACGGAAACATTTTTGTGCGGACGGGAAATCGTTTCATCGACTGCGTGAAAATGCGTTGGATTTCTTGTTTTCCGAGTGCCAAGGGGTCACTTTTTTGAGATATGGGTCTCGCCTGCAAAACAGATCAAAACCCAGAACCTTGTCATCCATCGTTGGTTTGATTTTTGATGTGGTGACTGTTTGGAATTCACACGGTTCAAGATTACTCGTCCGACACACTATGTCCTCTGTTTCCTTTTTCTCACACAATAATGACAAAAGCACCATTTTTCCGACGATGGAATCTGAGACGGTGTCCACCACTATAGAGATGAGGTACACGACCGCCGGACGGACGACTAAGCATCATTCAGAGTTCGCAAAATAACATGTGAGGAGCAACTTGATCAACCAAGCGCGCATCGCGTTGTGGTCAGCTCGTTATGTGTAACAGATATAGACCGAGCACGAGCACTCGTTCAATACCTGATCTCCAGAACTGTCAGAAACATCGAGCCGAGGTCTTTATCTGTCGTACACCTCAATCTGCAGTTTCTGGAACGTTTGACTGCATGTCTTTTTTGACAGTGAAGTCAAGCAACTGAGTAGCGAAATCGTTGTGGTCGCTCATGCGCCCGGAAATTTCAGTTTGTCAGTGGTGTTGCGTGAGTGAGTTTGTTCTGTTAGAATGGCTGAATTTCCGGACTTCAATCTCAACTATGAGGGGATGTTTGGCGACAAGAGTAGTGACTGTTCTGATCCTGAGCTCGAGGATTCTTGTGTTGTGAGTACAGAAGACGACAAACGGAGGACTGCTCTGAACGAGACGCTCGTGGACATAGATTTCGATCCTGTTGCCAAGTGTGTACTCTCATTTTCAGGTTCTGTTTGGAGAGCACAGGGCATATCGCTCTCAGTGCAATTTTGTTCAAGGGACTACGCGAACATGTTTTCCACTGGCGATCCCCCCCGCCCGGAAGCCAAAGTTTGGCTTGCTCATAAGTTTGTTTCTTTGCCAGGGACAAATCCAAGGGGATCCGAGAGCTTGGGACTCTCCTGGTCCCGGATTAATTTCCGCGTTTTTTCCTTTTCATATGTGTGAAAATTCGAGTTCAATTTGAATCTCCCCCAAATGGACGTGCCCTTCTGCAAAGAAACCAACTGAAATGAGTCGGTACAGACTTGGCTGCTGCTCTGCTGCCGTCGGGATAGTAGGAATCGTCCGGATAGTTGTTCTTCTGAGGCGAGCTGGCCGTCCACTCCTGACACGTGAAGCCGTCCTTCGTCACCGCCGTCGTGCCCGTGTAGTCCAGCGCCTTCTTCGTTGTCCTGCAGTTCTCTGATCCATCAGATCTTTTCCAGGGGTCTGAAAAAATAGTGGGAATTCAGAAAAGGCAGTCTGCAGGCAAATCTTGAGTTTAGGTTTGGGAGACGTCGCGATGCTCTGTTGAGCGCTTTGAACAACGAGATGACTTTCAGATCACTTGTCGCTCAAGCCGTAGATGAAGAAATCCATAGCAGAGCTGTAAAACAATTGGCAGCCCTATATCTGTTTAATCTGATATCTGTAGTAGAGCTGTAGAGCTGCAAAACAAAATGGCAGCCCCCAGACCTGTACAATGGCAGCCTCTACATAAGAAAACCAAAATGGCTACTCTCAAGAGCCAGAATGAGATGTTGCCTCCTTGGCTGCCAGTACACAAATGATACTTATGCTGTTTCCCAGGCCCAAAGGCCCTGAACCTGGCATAAATGCTCAAGAGGGGGTCCCATCAGCCAAAAATTTTCTAAGTCCAAAAACCCTAACAAAATCAAAAATTTTTTTGAGGTCAGATCTGGACCTTCCAGCAAATTTCCCAATGGGGGGGGGGGTCACTCAGTGTCACACATCACAGACAGACACATACTGACAATATAAGTCGCGCTTTTCGCGACTAAAAACCGAACAAAATGGCACGCCAAAACAAAACCCTGAGGTGTTTAAACAACTCGTCCCAAACCTCCGCTCTGACTTGGTCGTTGGATCCGCTGGGGGATTTTTGTGTTGATGTGGCGTGTAACAGCAGCTTTTCCGTCCACAAATTCTGGCGATGAGGATGGAGCTGGCTGTGGAAGGGGTGCAGTCCGATCTGGGTCTGTTTCCCTGATCACAGCGTGAGTGCGAGTCTGTCTGTCTGTCTGTCTGTCTGTCTGTCTGTCTGTCTCTCTCTCTCTCTCTCTCTCTCTCTCTCTCTCTTCAGACACCCTCGGGTCACGTTCACAGCAGGAACACCGTCATGTAACCCTAGAAACTGGTGGAAACGAGGACTCACCGTTCTTTAGGGAGTACGCTTCTGTTGGTGGTGCCACCAGCAGAAGCAGGGCGAGCCCTGCCAAAAACATGCCCGCTGAAATCCTGCAAACCAAAGAGGAGCCAAGTGCAAAATGGAATGTTCCCAAGATGCCTGACTCTGGCTGACAGAGGATTGCACTTGAATGATACAATCAGGTTCCGACCCTGGTCCAGGAGAAATTCGTGTGACGACAATGTGTCCAAAGGGTTGAAAGTCGGGACAATCTCTGCCTGACGAAAACGAGGGACTCGGAAGCCTCTCTCGAAAATACAACAGAAATCTGTCTCTTGTTTGCCAAGACCAACTCCAAGTTTGATTTCTCACCGGAATGACGCGCGCTGTGAAGAGAAACGTTGATCTGCTGCTGTTCTGTGTCGTGTCCAACCCAACAGTGCTGAAAACTTCAACCTTCAACAGTGAACAATGAACACACAAACAAAAAAATCAAAATTTACACAGTTGGAACAGGAGCCACAAAGCCAGGTCCCAACGCGTTCAGCTTCAAACCCGTCAAGCCTCTGGGAACCCAGCACTCTTTGACGCGTCGTCTGAAACTCAGCAGCTCGATATTTTTGGCTGACACCCAATCAAGCCAGTTCTGGCCAGCACTAAACTCTTTATAAAAAGCAGTCATCGCCCACCAAACCTTGTTTGCTGCCCAACCCTGTATAGTATCAACACTGACACACAAAGCATGCTGGCAGGCAGGTTTCAGGTTGCTTTACTTTGTTGTCTGGTCAGGAACAACTATACAGCCAGCCATATTTACAACTGAACATTTTTGAAGGCCTGGATGGGTTGTGGGTTTCAATGCATGTACTCATGTTTGGTATGCTCCAGGCTCCTTTCGCTCCGTGGAACAAAAGTCGGTCGGGCAGAGGGTGCGCAAGTTTCACACTGACCAACACGCTTGTTTTGCTGCATCAGACCTCCATGGGTGTACCTGTCGGTAAACAGTGTTGTCAGAACGATCACGCGCAGGCCTGGCTTATTCATAGGTTTGTTTTGTTAGATTGGCTTCACTCACCTCAATGGAAACCATTATCTAAATCACCTGGCCCGTCTCTGGGCTGAAGCAGCTGAACAGATTCAGTCCAACTTGTCTTTGAAGCAGCCTGGTTGATAAATGGTTGACAAGCATCACAAATTCTTTCATTTGAGAATGTAAAGTCTGCATCACTGAGGGCTCGCAGTGACCAAAATGAAAAAATGAGTTTGGCTCGCAGCGGAAATATCCGATATCCTCGGGGATGCTCTGCTCTGCATGCTTCTCTCTCCACGAGTTTGACCTTTCTTTTCCAAGTATCATGCAAGAATCCGAGAAATGAGTTGCTGCGCTCTGCCTCTGTGTGTTTTCTTTACAAGTGGGGAAGGGTGCCAGAGGATCGGGCCTCTGCTGTCCTCGGGACTGCGTGTGGATGTCACGTTCCGGCAGCAACATGACACATATGAACAAAACGGTGAATTTTATGTACAAAACCAACAGGCGGACCTTGCCCTCTGACCCACACAAAACAAATATCATACATGCAGTCCTGTCAGGAACAAACTTGTTGCTCTGCAAGTCCTCCATTCGCACTCACTTCCCCTTCAATGATTGATTTATGTGTTGTTCGATTTGCTAGAATCCTCTCATTTTCGCACCTCACACGCAAACCAAAAGCAAAGTTGGCCCTCGGACACTGGTCCTCCGCGGAGCTCACGTCGCCTTCATGTGACCCTGGATCCGTAGCTGACAACACATCAGAAACACAACACAAATTTACAATTATGTCTCGCTGACTGAGAAGTGGAAGTGCGCGAATGAGAATCAGTTTGCTGTCACGCGTGAACAGAGCAGCTTTCAGTCCAAAATCAACTCAAAACTACCATCTCTGAAAAAAAAACACTGGTCAGACGATCCCGTGGGAGATGAACACAGGGTCATTCATTTCCGTTTGCTTTTTCTGTCGAAAGTGCTCGAAAAATGATTCATGTGACGAACAAAATTACACTTTGGGCACAAACAGTGCCCTGTAAGTTCAAGGTGACATGACCCTTCGACACACGCGCGTCTGCACCTGTTGGTGTTCTTGTTTCCAGCTGTCGTGTCCTGAACAGACAATCAACAAACAAATTTTCCATCATTTTTTATTGTCGGTTATTTCTCTCCAAAATTTGCTTGCCCAGCTGCTGCAATCAAAGTAAATCTAACAAGCCATGGTTTCTGCAATTTGGTCAACAACGGCAAATATTTATGCGTAAGTCTCTTGCTTTCAGATTTGCAAGACCAAACTTTCACCCACTCTGCGCACACAGAACCCACACAGTGTCAGCCCATGGAGGGACGCGCACTCAGAGTTTCACTCTGACCGCAGTGGGACGGTCATCTCAACAGGTGGAAAGTTCACCAGACAACACGAACAAGTTGGATCGATGCGTGGAAATACGAGTGCGTCATCAAAGGGCTTTCATCACCCTCGACAATGGCAAGCAAAAATGCAATGGCAAAACAATTTGAAAGAGTAATTGTCTCTTTTTTATCCTGTTGCGTTCAGTCACAAATGAAAGGTTGGATTCATGGCGACACAAGTTTTATTCTCTCCGTGTTCGCGAATGCGCACAATTGAAAACTGGCCAGGTTGCGCATGCCGGGCATGTTGGACCGACCGGAGAATTCCCAGCTTGAGTCTGGAACAATACAGCTGTTTCAACAAATCACAAATTCAGATTTGGCTGGGATCCGTGCTCATGAGGCCGACCTCTGTCACGCAAATTGCACTGGTCATCGCACCGAACGATCAGGGGTTGAGGACAGAATTTTGGGTTTGTAGTAATTTTGTTGGAGACCATTCGTTCTCTGGTGCCAATTGTCGCAACAAAAATGTGGGCTCTCTTGTCGTTGGAGTTCATCGTCAGCTGGCATGACCTCTCTTCAATGGGTCAGAATATGTGTCAACCAGCCAAACTTTTCTGGTACATTTTCTCAGGTTGAGTTGGCTGTTCCACACAAGTTTGTGCACGCATGCGCACCAAAATCTCTGCCAGAAGTCATGTGAAGTCAAAGTGAATCAGAACAAACCAAATTTCAACCCCAAAACAAAATTGCCTCACTCGTTTTGAAAGTGGCTGAAACGTCTGTTGCAAGTGGATGGAAATAGATTCGAATGTGGCGGGAGATCCAAGACCATTCCAAGCTGATATAAATCCAGGTACAGGCAATATATTTCAGAGTTTGCGTTATTGTTTGTGTTTGTGAAAAATCATTTGGAGAAGCTCTTCCATCTCAGTCTCCATAGCACAGTCGGCAGTGCGTTCGGCTGTTAACCGAAAGGTCGTTGGTTCGAGCCCAGCTGGGGACGGTCCAAAAACTTTTCTTTTCCTTGATCGCCTTGTCAGGTGGCTATGTTTTGCAATACATTCACACCACATTGTGTGCAGGAGCAGATCCAAGATGCCTGGGGAGCCTGGACCACCTGCACCCCCAACTCTCGTGTAGCTGCCCCAGAGGACAAGGTTATTGAACGCTGTACGAAAGACGAACACTCACTATTTGGGTCGAGATTGCGCAGCAATGGAGACTCAAATGGTGAGTATGAGTCTTTCGTACAAAGTTCAATAACTATTTCTATTGTACAGATGCTGTTTCTGTCGAGATCCGCAGAAAATCGAGACAGAAAACACCATC
>JAAUXT010015482.1_pt1 | contig 18021 bp, 16 predicted proteins | sample 7278171 | NCBI WGS metagenome assembly JAAUXT01 (sample SAMN14350112, study PRJNA611818) | marine sediment metagenome | isolation source: surface marine sediment (1.8m) | place: French Polynesia: Moorea | collected 2018-08
ACACATACACACACACACACACACACACACACACACACACACACACACACACACACACACATTGAGCGCGAGGCTTCAGCGGCCGCGCCATCTTCAGGCGTTTTTCACACAGACGACGCAGCGTCAAAATTTTGACGCGACGCCAGGAACAAACTGGACTTTTTGTATTTTGTGCTCTCCATCAGGCGTCATTTTAAATTTGATGCCCGCGCGTCAACATTTTGACGCCATGTTGAGAAAATCTGGCTCAGTGAAGACCCGTATTGACTTAGACGCGCTCAGATGATTTTCTTTGACCCAATAAAGACTCGTGTGGTCAGATGTGTCTTGACCCCAGGTTCAAATTCTGATGCCTCTTTAAAAACTGACAGCCCCCCCCCCCGAGCTACAAGCACAGCGGTTTTCACAGTGGTGACGCCAGGTCGTTGTTTTGACGTTGGCGTCAAAATTTAACGAGGAATTTCTTAACGTCAGCACAAAAAAATATGACCGCGCGTCAAGGGGTTTTCACATTCGGTAACGTGCAGTCATTTTTTTGGCTGACGTCAAAAAATGCCCATTGGGTTGAATGTAAAATTTTGATGCCGACGTCAAGAAAAAAACGACCGCGCGTCACCAATGTGAAAACCCCTTTACCCAATGCGAAAAGCCCATAGATGAGCCAAGTGTGTGGGTCACCCAAGCGTGCACGCCCGCCTCTCATAGAAATAAACGTTGGGAGCCCGCGGAACCCTAGATTTGCACCATCAACACGTGCTGCCATCAAACTCTTCACAACCTGCTGAGAACATTTCAATAACGCTGCGACAAAACATCTCACTGTGCTGTGAGCAGGATGGGACGTCTCAATGGTTTTCATATTGGTGACGTCGACGTCAACTGCAGACTGCAACTACAACTTTTTTGATGCAGACTGCAAGTTATTTTCCTGTTGGGCCAACATCAAGGGTTTTGCAGTCAGCTGCAAAAAAATTGCAGTCAACTGCAAATGTCCAGCAGCATTTCACCATGCCATTTCATATTGAATTGTGCAGTTGCAGTCAGGAATGGTTTGTAGTTTTGCAGTCGACTTCAAGCAACAGACATCAATTTTGCTGCTTGATGTCGAGTTTTGCAGTTGACGTCGGCTCAATGTTTAAGGCACTTCACGCACTGTATGTCCCAAGTTTGCCAGAAGGTTGGTCATCCACGTTACACACTGCAAACACCTTTCCCCTTGATGCAAGGAGAAAGAGACAGAGAGGAGTTTTGGAAGTTGATCCTGGGTGGAGTGAATGACGACAAGCCAGGGAGGGGAAATGTCCATTTTATTCAGCAATTCAAGGGCGTCTGGCCATGTACCACAACAACAAAAGAATACAACAATCAGTCTGCACTCTGGCTCTGATCCGAATTGTATCGACAGGCCCCGATTTCCTTCAGTTGTCTGAATCATTCCACTCACTGAGTGTTTGAAACTCGTAACAGTTTGTGGAAACTTTCACATTTGACAGAAAAATGAATTGGCGGTGACGCTCGAGTTCTAAGAGCTTCTGTGTTGTGTGAATGACCTGTGATGATGAAGTTGGAATCCGTACATAGGATCTTGACACGCTGCGATCAGGCGGTGGTGCAACGAAGGTGCACGGATCTGTCGAACCCTACCAAGGGAACAAATCAAGCCAAATCAAACTCATATCACTCGGCTTCTCCCAGCACAAAAACTACCGCCAGGGGCGAAAATAATTCTGCTGGCTTGCGTGAATGCAAACTCTCACCAAATCAGCTTGTTTTCAACCGTTCATGCTTGGATTATTGGCCGATTTAGTCAGGTGTCGAACACTGACTTTCCAGAGTTTGTTACAGTCATCATCAGCGATAGCAAACAAACTCATCTTTGGCCAAAAACATTTTCTGAGAAAAGGGACAAAAATTTATTGCCATTGGTGTCAGATGAGCTGGGTGTACGTGTACTGTGACACGGCATCACCGCCATCCCCAGGGTCGGGTTATTACTGCACCGTCACGCACTTGTCTCCAGGGACCAGCGCGACAAACACCCAGATTTGAACCAATCTCCTCAGTCTCAGTGCTGCAATTTATCAAAACTCGTTCATCCTTTGCCCACAGCCAAACGTCGCACCTGTTTATGAGGAGAAAATTGTTGTTATGATTCTCAACATCCAAACGTCAATGGGGATTTGTCAATGTCGAATAACAAAGCTCCTTTCAAACTCACCCCCTCGAGTGCCCATAAAAATGCCGCGACGAGTGCCCACAAAAAGTGCGGTGACTCTATCTGCGACTATATTTGTCTATTCGTGACAACGGGGCCTCCATGTGCCCATTCAAGATCCACGACTGTGAAGGTCGTTTTCCAAGAAACTCCCGCTGTTTTCGCAGAAATTGCACCAGACCTGAACAAAAATGTGTCTTCCACAACCACAGCAACGTTGACGCCAAAGGCAGACAGAACCAATTCTTCACTGTCGTTTTCTCCTGTTGGTTTGTTCAAAGTGGAGGCAACTGGACAGGGTGACAGAAACATCTGAAGGAATTCCCAATATGATTACTATTAGCACATGTCATGTGCGTGTGTGTGCGTGATGTACGCGTGTGTGCACTGCCAAAATTTTATGTGTCTGCTTTCATGTGGTTTTGTCACATTTTCGCGCGTGCGAGCGTGCGTGTGTGTGTGCGTTTGTGTGTGTGCCGTTTTTGTTTGTGTGTCATATGCATGTGCGTCTGGTGTTGCGTGCGCGTGCCATTGCCACCCGCACAAGAGACGTCGATTCTGGACCAACTGCAGCTTCACAACAGCCTCACCGTCGCAGGGCAGGAAAGGAAGAATGTCCGAGGGAACTCAAATAAGGAAACATCAAACGGGTGAAGTTTTCCCTGGTCTCTGCATTTGAAACGCAAACTGTTTCCAATCGCAACAAACGCCACACTGTTTGAACAGACCATTTCGTCACCGAAGACTTTTTTCCTGTTTTGCATTTTTGGCTCTTCCAAAATACAGGTGACTGGACAGGGTGATTCAAAATACCTGGGTTTCAATGGAGATTTGGGATGCCGTAGATCCAGTTGAAGCAACCCAAAGCTGGGACATAACGGAAAGTTTTGAATATCAAAAAAGTTAAGACGAGAAGAGAGCTCATATTTCGTGCGAGAAAGCTGTGCACGTGAGTGACGCCGAGTCTGAAACGCGAGAATCCCAGAGTGAGGTTGAGCGCATCCACCCTGCAACTCCATAGAAGTCGAGACCAAACCTGGCTGCCAAGAAATAATAACCTTGGTCTGTTTGACCCGATCCACGCGGGATTCAGGGTGTCGCGTGAAATTGGCGTGCGTTACGGACAAAGAAGTTGGACAATGCTTGTCTTTCACAACAGATGTCACAACGTCGCACTGCAGGCACACCGATTCATTGGTCGTCAGATCTGGCTGTGTGTCAGACAAAGGAAAGTCGGGTTATGAGGACCAATCCCGTGACCACGTGCGTCACTGCAATCCATCAACACTTTTTACCCCGCCGCTTGTTTTCAATGAAATATACCCTGGCCGAGCAGAGACAGACAAGACATTCGTCGACCTGACACCTCCGAAAATCAGTGGGTGCTGCATGCGCAACGGAAAAATGCATAAGCTGATACTTTGTCCAGCTTCATTGCAGGGACTTTTGAGAAAGTTTTGTTTTGTTTTGTCCGTCCAAAAGATCACAGTGCAATCGGTAGGACGAACAATTTTGCGTTGCGCCTCAGGCGTTGCCGCAGCACACTGGTGCAGCGTCTACATCGCATCAAGTATCTGTGCATACCTAGTGCAGTGAGATCACTTGGTTGTTGCTGCGAGTGTTGAGACAGAACTTCTATTGAACTTTGGAAGAAGTTGTTTTGGTCAGGGAAGTCGGGCAATTAGAGAGGCGCGTGTGTTTCGCTGTCGAAGTTTGTCGTGATGATGCGATGGAGGTGTCCGCAGGGTGCTCAGTAGTCACGCTGGAACGACCTCACGTTTTGCGACAGGGTTCTCACACTGTAAAAATGGGTTGTGACAGTGACTTTTTGAGACCTTCAGTCAAGAAAGGAGTTGTGTGATTGCACAGGAACACTATTTGTAGGGTGAGAACCTGTTTCTTCCATGATGCGAGCACATATGAGCAGTTCTGTGATTGCACAGTTGTACAACAGCTCTATTTTGTTTTGTTTTGTTTTTTTTTTGGAAACCGAGCATTGGTGACACAGAAAGTCACAGAAATGCCCCTGAACTCCACAAAATTCTTGAGAGTTTCATCTTGAAACACAGCGGAGAAAATTCTATCTTTTTTGTGTCGTGCTTGCGCGAAAAGCGATTGCGCACAGTTTTCATCAAGACAGATCTCGAGTGTTTTGCAAAACATGCAAAGCAAATTCCTATCCTTGCATTGCAAATGATAAATTTTAGAACATTCTTTTCTGACGCTGCCAAGCGTTTGAATTGCCTCGTCCGTTCGTGAATTCTCCTTTGATCAACTGATCTCGCGCAAAGGATTGGTCAAGTCAGACTCGGACTGCACCCAATGTACTTTCGAATGCGTTGCGCGATCGTCTTCTTGTCTGCGGTGTCACTGCCAGACCTGCGTTTCCAGCATGTGCGGCCCTTGGCACACAGAGCGCAGCGCAGCACCGCCAAAACGGAGCTCAGCCAATCACAGCACGAGCCACGTGTGTCGAGCCGTGTGATTGGCTGATGGTGGGAGAGCTGAGCCCGGTGTTTTGGTATCGCAGCGGTGCTGTGAGCGCCGCTTGCTCACATCCAGGGTTTCTATTTTTTTCGCACCTTGATGCAGACCTGTCTCCAACTGTCACAAACTCAAACAGAAGTCCTTGCAAACTCGCCTGTGCCAAATGTACAGTGATTCACCTGTGCAGTCTCAAACCGCACCTGCACCAGACGCGTCAGTGTCACGCCTGGACACAGGAGAAAAACAGTTTTTGGGAAGAAAGCAAATGCTTGTTTGAACCGAACACAAAAAGTTATGTCCGTGCGCAATAAAGCGCGTTTGGCCTGAGGTTTGGTTTATGGAAACACATGTGCGTTGACGTTCTGTGCATCAAGTTGGGTGATCTGTCCGCATCACAAACAGTGCGTACATTTACTGCTTGCTGCGCACCAAACCTGGTCTCCGCGCAAGGCTGAGCACTGCGCTCGCCACTCTCGCACTTTCACCAGATTTAGCCGCTAGGCGGACGCATTTCCTTCTGACACGCACACGCGCACACACACACGCACACATGGATGGAAGTACGCGCATACGCACGAGCAGGTTGCTTGTTTCTGTCCACATAAATTTTCGTTGATGTGTTTGCTGGTTTGTGCGGTGCGTAAAACACACACACACGCACACACACACACACACACACACACACACACACACACACACCAAGTACCACTCGCACACTGCCACACACACACGCACACACACAGACACACCTCACGGATCTACATTTTCAGAGTTTCCTTGTCTGAACGCACGATGAAGACAGCACTTCTCGTCCCTCTCCTGCTGCTCGGTGCGGCCGCACTAACCGACGCGCAGTGCCCATGGGTGTCTTCAAATTACCAGTCCGAGTGCTGCGGCTACCATATCGGTCAAGTGACCCAGCGGGCCCTCACCGACGGGACAACGACGCCGTTCACACTCATTCATTTCAACTGCCAACAGGGCAGCTCCAGTAAGACCACTTGCACACACACACACACGCACCTGCACGCATACACGCACACCCTGCCCACTGCAATTGACCTGCTCACAAATGTGCGAACCTTAGTGATCAATGAATACAATTGTTCTTGGTAATCGCCATCATATGTGACCCATCTGGAACATTATTGACCCCTCCCCCCCGCCAAATAAAAACAAACTGACTGGTCGTCTGTGGCCCCAAATGTAACCTTTGCATGACCTCGTTTGTATTGTGTCTTCACCAGACGATTGCTGCAGCATCATCACTTTCTCATGGGAGGGCTCGTCGTCATCCACGTGCCCAGGACACCAGTACAAGGAGAGGGTGTAAGTGTCTGGAGTCCAGACTCGGGGGGGGGGGATGGAGCCTGGGTCAGAAGAAGTGCCAAAACGCCGAGGTCAATATGAATACGAGTGACATGTACCGAGAACAACAAAAGCTGACCGAGGAAATCGCGCGTGCTGAGAGCCAGAGCCCACAGTTTAAGCATGTGGTACTGCTCTGATGCATTCAGGTGTTGTGGGGCGTGTTCATCGGTGTTCAACGTTGCTGTGCCTGCGCCTTCACCTCCCGCCTCACCCGAGAGGTGCTGCAGGGGCAACCCGCTCCAGTCACAGGTGAGGACACCCTCATATCAGACACCGCTCCAGTGATCAAACAGGGACCCTGCCAGTGTCACGACCATGTGTGCATTTGTGACCCCCTCTCCTCCGGTCGACTTCACAAAAACAGAGCAACTGTTGAGCTGGGACTCCATCTGGTGGAACATTCACCAAAACGCTGTGGATCACCTACCCCAAGCCATGTTTTGATGTCGAAAACGATTTGTGGACTCCTGATACTGGCGTGTGGCCTGAACCATTTGATTTGGTCTTGCAGGGGAACCAGGGCTTCCTGCAGTGTGGATCCCTAGGAGTGTACATCGTTGCGTGGATGGCAAATGACTGCACCTGTCAGTAGTCAGCGTCTGACGGAGCGAACTGAACGGGCCCGAGGCAGCGAAGACAGACCTTTTCCATCAAGGCACAGCTGACCTGAACCTGACACAACCTCATGGTCATCTTGTTCCAAAGCAGACGCAAGCTTCACATTTCAAATATTTCTGTAAATCCGACTCAGCTCACGCCTGAATCCACCTTCTAATGCATCCCTGTCTGACCCGACACTTAATACCATAGTTCTGATGGTTGGTTGATCCAGTCACGAACCAAATGCGACCTGCATACTTGTAATCCCTTTCCAAGGTCAAAGTACAAAACTTCGCCGGCCCGAGAACCACAAGCCTCACCGCACGCCGTAATCTTTTCCTTTTCTCGTAACACTCGTCTCACAACACAGAAGCGTGTATACATGACAAAGTAGAACTCTTTTTAACAACCCCCTCCCACTTTCCCACATCAAAGAAACTTTGAGGACTGTCCACCCTTTCCAACAATGTTGACCTTTCTTTTGCTACTTTTGACTCTCTCGAAAAACTTTTGTTGTTTCCGCGAAATCCGGTTCGTTTTCAGTTGCGCATGGAAAATTTTTACTGAAATAAATTTCTTCGTCTCTGAATGTCACATCCGGACAAATGTAAACCTGGAAGCAAAAAACATATTCAATAAATTGTGGACACGTCTGTCAAAACAGAAGTTGAGTTTTTGTGCCGGACTGCAGAAGCGGATCCAGGGACGTGAACAAGTCGGCTCTTCCCTACTCCTCCCCGAAAAATTAAACTGGGCTTGACCTTGCCCCAAATCCGGGGGTCAGATTCGTTGGAGCCCGAGACGAACTCATTTCCGGTTCGGCTGCGGTGGTTTTTTTCTTACTTCCGGACGTCTTGCGTGCGGCGCTGGTAAAGGGCCAATGAGGAATGCCCTGCTTTGAGTGCACGTAAACGAGAGTGCGTCCAAAGAGGAGGGGCAAAAAAATGACAAGAACAAGCTTCCGGGACGCACACAAGTTGCGGTGGGTCGCTGCCGGTTTAGATGCGGTCATATTTTGGGGGGGGGAGGTAGGTCTTGTGTGCGGTGCGTTTACCTAGCAACGCCCTGCTTTGAGTGCACGCAGGAGGGTGTGTCCAGACAGGGTTGAGGTGAAATGATGAGCAGAACAAAAGCACGATCACTCATGGGGTCATTGCAAATCCTTGCGTTTTTTGGGTTTTTACACAGGAAGGGCGACGTCAGAATTTTTGACGCTCAGGCGTCAAATTTAACATGACGCCCAGTGGAGAGCTTGAAAAGAATGTAGAAGTCCACAGTTGACTTGACAAGAATTTCTTAAGTGAGGAACCCAAACAATCTGTCCTTTTATTCTTAAAGTATCCACTTTGAATGAGCTCTCAAACCCAAGTTTCATCTCAAAAACAGCATGAATTTTTGTCTGCTTTCACTTCTGTAGACTCTTCCAGAGTAGGGGAGTTGCATCTGCAAGCTATGTGTTACGTCTACGTTTTGCGGCTGTGGAGCCTGCTGCTAAAACAGCCTCCTGTTTCCTCCTGGATGCGTCATGCTCACGTCGCCACGATCAACGCCCCCTGGTGCGTGACGTGAAGTCAAGAGCGCTCAGCATCTCGTGAGCGTGGACCGATCATTCATCTTCCAACACAAAAAATACAGTCAAGATTCAGCTGCTTGCTTGTTTACGAAGAAAACAAAATGGAAAACATGATCCTTGTAACCCTGTCAAAATCCTTCAGGAAAGAACTTTTGAACGGGCCCATGTCCAAATTGTGTCTCTGGCACCTGTGATCTTTGAGTGTTGCATTCATAACATTGAGGAAATTAAAGGTTAGCACAAGACACTTTTCAGATATTGAAGGAATGTCCTTGAGGCCAGACACAAATCAGACAAATAACCCTTTCTTGTTTTGCTTGCAGCTTTCAAACAACATCAACCAAAAAAATAACAAGACACTTGTCAAGGGACCACAATATTTCAATTTTGTCCCTTACAATATGTTTGGGCAGTGAGTGAAAATCTGCTGACACAATGAGTGACAAAAGTAGCTTGCTGTGTTCTTATCTCTTGTATTCTTGTTTTCTCCAAACAGTAAAGTTACTTGAACAATTCACATCTTTACTTGGCAGGAACGACTGTGAAATACAGACACACTTTGAAAACAAATTTATTAATGTTCTCTGAATTGGAGCTGGCTCTATCACTCAAACAACTAGAATGTGTGAAAGATCAGTCATTAGTGCACGAACTAAGAATTCTCCATGAGACTGCCCAGCTGAAAGAAATTCATACCAAAACATGTGCAAATAACTACAAGCAAAACCAATACCAGAGATACACTTCAAATGATGCTTTTGAAGTTTGTTCAGAAGAAGGTTTCCCATACAGACCTTGTGAAAGTGAGTCACAAGCAAGAGGTACATATTGCAAGAGAAAAAGTGATCACATTCAAATGTGGAGGCATCAATATGCAGGCAAACTGTGCATTCCCACCATTTTACCACCTTTGTCATCAGTGCAAAGATATGGCTACACAATAGTTTTGGTAAATGATGCCAGATTTCATTTCAATCTTTCCTTCACTCATTTTGCATTTGGTGTACATATTACATGCCAGGCAGATTTTGTCCATGTTGGCGGATCACAAAGTAACTCTGGCCCCCATTTTGTATTCTGTGGAAAAAGACACCCCTGGACAATGTTTTATACAGCACATACTGTGTCAATACAAACCATTGCAAAGAAAAAATCCAATTTTTCATTGCATTTCCAGATGATTGACAGCACACTATTTCAAAATTTCACAATGTGCCAATTTTTAGACTGTTTGGATACTTATTCTTGTGAAGTGGAATCATTGCCGTTTCAAACAAATGGCATTGAAAAGGGGGCATATGTCAATATTGTAGAATTTGAAAGTAGTAGGTTTGACATTTTCTTTGTCATTACACACAAGTTTAAATTTCTACATATTACAGAAAGAACAAAATATGCAATTCATTCTATTTGGGATGGACCCACAATGACAAGTCCATCAGTACATACTTTTCTGTCTCTGAAAGGTTTCAAGTTGAGCACATTCCAAGCGACATTGGCAGTTTGTCAGACGCATGATTTGGGCAAAAACAAGACTTCAGCAGCCATTTTATATTTCAACTCCATTTTGAAAAATTCAACAATAGAACAAGAATACAAGGACAGAAATTTTGAACTTAAAAACAGGTGCTTTGCTTCCAATTGTGCTATCTTTGATACAAATTGGATAAAGCAGCCAAAACATTCATTTTACAATGTCAATGTAGATTTTTTAGCTTATGATGGCCCTCTTGAGTCTCGGGATAGATATTTTTACGGTGGAGTAGCTGTGTACTTTATTTATGCCAAAACTGAAGGAGAAATAGCAAACACATGTCACAACACTTCAACAAACAAAGCAAAGAGACAGAAGAAGCAGTATCCCATCATCAGCAATGAGAAAACAGAATTCATTGTCATAGTTTATTATTATTATTCACAATACAGCTACCTTGAAGCCAAACTTACTGTGCTGACAACCAAATGTGTGGGATACCAGGTACAACTGAATGAACCAATGGAGATGTGGCCTTCATCTCACATAAGAAAATTGTGCATCCACAAGGCAAATTGCAGTGCAAGGCATCTGCTTTCAGAAAATTATCAATTTCTGACTCAAGATGAACAAGAAATCATTGTTAACCCTCCACAAAAACACTGTATTGTTGTTAGTCTTTATTTTAATCTTGACACACCTTGTTTGCACAAGCATGTGTGCAGAAACAAAACATTAAACAGGCACCCCAATTTTTATATTCTGGCAAGAAATTATGAAATCAAAGAGAATTTATTCCACATGGTGGGAAAAAGACAGATCTCGAACTTCTGTGTACAATTGGGTTCTGTTGAGCATTGAATCAGAAAAGTTGGAAGCAGATACCTTTGAGTTTATGACTTATGGAATGTTGGAGGTCTCCCAGAAAGGAACTACTGGTGAAACAGTATTTGCAGAACACAGCTCAAACATTCACAGCCATCCATTTGCCAAAACAAGAAGGACTTACCTGTTGAGGCAAACACAGAGTTTTTACAAAGACAGCTTCTGCTTCCAAGCCGTGCCAGGGCAAACTTACACAAACAAGCCACTTGGAAAAACACTTTCTCAGAATAGCAAATATTCATGACTTTCTAATATTGTGTGGTGTTTTCCCCAAAAAGGCTCAACAAGAAGAAATCAAGATCTTCCTCAAAAGAAATTTATATTTTCTCTGGGATGCCTGGACATCCTACACTCTCAGATCATTTCTGTGCAAAGAAAAGCCTTTTTCCCTGCTGAGCTTGGTTGCATCTGTGACCTGCTTGAATATAAGCCAAACAGAAAGAGAAGATTTTCTGATCTCAGAATTTGAGAAAATAGACTTTGTTGTGAAAATGAAAATGAAACACCAGCTGACTGACCATTTTAAATTTGTTTCTATCACTTCTGAGAAAACATACCTGTTTGTGGATATTTCACCATCAGTTCATAGTGTCAGACTGAAGGTAAACATTTCAAACATGCGATCAAATGCATCAATACAATTTATCTATGAAGAGACTCTTTCAGAAGCATTTGAAATATATTTGCCATCTGATGAATTGGATGTGCAAATTCCAGTCATTGCAGCTCCAAGATGCTATATAGCCACCAATGTGTCTGGAAAAATGTCAATTGGTCATGTGTGTAGATCTCTTCAAATGTTGCTCAAACACATGGTAAGAGTTGAAAGACTGTCACTAAAAGCAACTGACCACAACATTTACTTTAACTTGAACTTCTTTTGTGAAAATGATGTGGCAACTTGTCAGGGAAAGTTTGTCAGTTGGAATAAGGCTCATGAAATGTGTAAGAGAAAGGGAATGCATCTTCCATCTGTACACAGTGTCAATGACTTGAATCACATTGCTCATGTTGTGAAGAATTATGAATGCCAGGCTTCTCAAATGAATGTATCTGTAAAGTTCAACCAAACAACTGGAAATCTTGCCAAAGAGCAAAAGAGGTTTATAGCTATTGCAGAGAAAGATTACACGATTGAAGTCATGTACCAAACAATTGCCATCTACTTGGGACTAAATACCAAGGTGAGTTTTGATCCTGTGTCTACACTTTGTAATTTTTCCAGGTGAGTTTTCTTAGCTGTCCTGCTTTGTTCATCTCTGTCTGTTTGTGGAAGACCATTATGTCCAAACATTTCTAAGATTGGTTTGAATTCCAAAACGAATCCTGACAGTGCTTCATCAGCACTTGAGCAAAATATATTGATTTTTGTCATCGTCATCAGTGTGTCTTTGTTCTGGCTGGAATGCAACTTTTTTCGTTTTGTAATGAAAAATACTGATTTTGCTCCGTGTGAACACTTCATTTTACTTTGTGCGTCTGTGTAGATTCTACAACTCCTTCAATAGTTTCAAAATGCATGTTGTGGACAACAAAAATATCCAGACAAAGGTTGGTCACAATGTGTTGGTTTTGGTGTTGTCTTGAAGTGTTTACTTTGCCAAACATTTTAACTTGCAGGTCAATGAAAAATCTTTTACAAATCAGAACCCAATTAATGTCAGGTTTCCTCTCAGAAAATACACAGGGAATAAGCATTGGCAATCATCTTGGAAATTTTATTTTGAGTTCATGAAATCATTCTACTCTAGAGTAGTCACATCAGTTCCCAAAAAAGGCTATGAGGTAACAATGTGGCAAACAACAGAAGACAAAGCAAAAGTAACAAATATTTTGAAAGTTTACCAGAAATTGAAACATGTTGCGCGCGTCTTATCCAAAACAAGTGATGTCAAAAACTCAACTTGCACAATGCTGCTCTTGTGGCACCATTCTCACATAAAGTGGGTACAAATTCCTTGCAATGAAGAGATCTTGGATTGGGTTTCCATTTATTGCATGAAACACACATACTTTAATACCAGTTCCAGATATATAACCAACATTGAACAAGGAACTGGCCTCATTAGCACATCGGGGGAGGAACAAAACATGGGCAACATTCATATTTGTAAATTTCAAGGGATAATTTCATCAAGAAGGGTTTGCGATGGGAAAAATGATTGTGCTATTGATGAAAGTGTATGTGAAAAAGAAGTCAACAACATTCCAATGAAAGATATTCTGTCAGTGAAGTGGGTTCATAAGAGGGTTGTGTCATACTTTCCATCAATTGATGATATGAAGGATGTTGTTGAGCAAAATACAGAAATGAAGTGGTGTGTTTATGAAATCCACAAAACAAACAGAACTTCCAAGTATGAAATGCAGGGAAGGCAACTGGAGGAGTGTCAAACAGTTTTGTGTAACAACACATGGAAATGTCCTGGATATTACTGCCTGCCATACAGACACATATGTGATGGACTCTGGGATTGTCCATGGGGTTATGATGAAAACAATTGCATTTCAGTTGAGAAACCTGGGTTTTTTCATTGTTCTGACACACTGATTTATATTTTGCCAGGTAGCATAAATTTGCAATGGCACATTTGATTGCCCAAAGCAGGATGATGAAACAGATTGTTATTTACACAAAACTGTTTGTCCAATTTTTTGCTCATGCATTTTGTATTCAATGTTCTGCTCAAATTTAAATCACACTGAAAGAAACTGGAATCAGTTACCTCACAAATTTTTATGTATTTCAGGCAGTAAGAGCTGGTACAGCACTTCTGCTTTTCTTGCAAAATTTAGCAATTTATCCATTCTCAACATGACAAACCATTATCTTCCAAAATTCTCATTCAAATCAGAATTTTCATTCTTATTTCTCAAAATATTTGGAGTAACAAACAGCACAATTTCTTGTCTTGTGGGGAACAGCTTTGAGAAAATTCCCTTTACAGCACTGGTTGAACTGTTTGGCAACAACATCAAGGATATAAGCTGTCACTGGTTTCCAAAGCACAATGAACTTCAGGTGCTGTTGCCAGCTGTATGTTCTGAGGAAATGTCAGTTTCTTTTTTTGACAAATTTGACAACACTGAATTTGCAGGGCAATGCTATTTTTGAAGTTGATAAAGATATGTTTTCCTCAGTGTCTTCTCATATGTTGTTTGTAAATTCAATGGATGTGATGTTTTGCTGTTTTGGTCATAATGTCCAGTGCTCTATCAAAATAAACAAATACACATCCTGTGGCCCTTTGTTACAAAAAATGTATTTCAAATACCTGTCTTTTGCCATTGGTTTTCTGTGTGTACTTGTTAATGGTTGGATGGTAATTACTTCAATTTGCAAAATATCAAATTTGAAATCAACAATGGAAAGAAAAGAAAAGATTCAGAAAACCTACAATGTGCAGCTTATTTGTCTTGGAATAGGTCACATCTTTTATAACTGTAACCTTGGAGTGTGGCCTGCTGTTCACATACATTTTGATGAGAAATTCACCTTTGCAGAATACATGTGGAGCAGAAGCTTCTTCTGCCATTTTTTTGTGTTTCTTCTTTTCTTTTAGTTACACATGTCAGATATGTTTGTTGCTGTTGCTAGCAATATCACGATTCATGGTTGTTTTTCATCCCTTTCTCATCAAGAGAAAGACAATTCACATTTGTGCAGGTGTCGGCACTTTGTCACTCATCCTCTCTATTTTACATTCATTGTTGAACAACAAATCCCAAACTTCTAACCTGTGCCTGCCAATTGGAAATACAAGGTATCATAGGAGGGAGATAAGTTTTCTTCCCTCACTGTTTTCTGCTGTTTTGCTTTCAGCTCTTGGCCTGTTGTGTGCAGTGGTCATCCCTATTGTTTATTCCAAAATTATTCACCATGTTCAACAACAAACACAGGCAACTTCTTCTACACGTTTGAACACCAGAGTTGAAAGAGATAAATCTTTACGTCTGAAAGCTGTTGTCTCTTGTTTGAGCAACACCTTAACCTGGCTGCCATGTTCTATTGTTTTTGTATTTTCATCTGTTTGTACAACTTACCCTGCAGAACTTCTTATCTTTACCATCGTCACAATTGTTCCTTTGAATTCCTTGGTGTGTCCCTTCTTGTTGATGAAAGTTACTTGTCCATGTTATTCTGTCACACCTTGACTACTTTAAGTTTGCTCACAAGGTTTTTGGGGAGCCATAAAATCAGGGACAACGAAGCAACCGATCAGACCCAATTCAACTGGAAGACGAGTGCTTGGCTTCTCTCAAAGCTTTTCGCCAAGGCTACAGCAGCAAAAAGTTAAATTCCAGTGTTGTCAAAGAAACAGAAACGGTTCACACACCGCCAGAGAAGAGCTGACCGTCATCGAAAGTTCCACAGTTTAGCTTGTGACTCTTGTTCTGAATGACGCTGGTTCAGTTGGCCAGTGATAAAATTTCACCCGAAAGATTTTGGGGCCATTTCAGAAAATTTTGAAAATTTTGGTTGAGTTGGCCCAACTCAACTCAACCACGGGGAGGGGGGGGGGACTCAACGGTGCTAAAAATGATTGTCATGCGATTTAAAGCCCATTTTAAGCAAACTTTCATTTTTGGCACGGTTGAGTAATTCCCCCCCCCACACCCGGAACCCTCACAAAAACACATTGTCACCAAGGGACGTCAAATGATCTTTAAAATGGCCAACAGTTTATGTGTGTAATACAGTTTCTCCTTCCTAAGCTGGACTCTAGACTGTGTTTTTGACATCCTACCAGTACATGTACTTGAGATGGGGAAAGAATCCCCATCCTTACGACAACCTGACTGTCAGCATCACACGTGTATTGAGTCTCTGCAGGTCCACCGGACCTTCTTCCCCCCATGTTGTCAGGGAAACATGAAATTTTGACAGTGTCATCATGCAGGGTGAAACACTTGCTGTGAGGACGTGCATCACTGCTTTCTACCCCACTTGTTATACCTAGGCACTTACGTAAGTGAGAGTCGAGGAGCAAAAACAAACATCCGTCAACGTGGCACAGAAGACGCATCAACACATCTCAGAACTGCCTTCAACAGGTAAGGCTCGGGTCAAACGATACGCCCGTAGCTGCAGGTGCGTCAGGCTAGGGTGTGGACGCAGGGAAAATACAGATTCTGCCGAGCAAGTTGAAGTTTTGTGTTCCAAAGCGTGCGCTGAAGCGTCCACAGCCAGCGTTTCAGGCATTACCCTCAACAACAGCAGATCTAAGATCAAAGAGTGATGCAGCTATACACGAGATGCAGCCACGGTTCAGAAACACCGGTGTAACAGGACCAGACAACGACCAGGACCAGACAACGACCACACTATTTGGACAATGACCAGTCGTTGTGTGGTCCTGAAATTTTAGGACCACACAACGATGTCGGAAAATAGTACGGCCGTTGTCTGGTCCTGAGACACCGGTGTGAGGAGGTACGAGGTACACAGTGAGTTCCAAAGCATCTACGAGGGAAGGCCAGGCAGGTCTTGTACCAGGCTCCTAAAGGGGTTTTCACATTGGGTGACGCGCGGTCATTTTCTGGGCTGACGTCAAAAATTCCACCATTGGGTTCAATGTTAAAATTTTGAGGTAGTGTCTCCCCATGCCGTTACACCGGGACAACATGAGCGAGGTAGAGTCGGGATTCTGTTGATACACCGCCAACGGCAGGGGAATTTGGTCCAAAAATAACACTGGGACACCCCATTACCTGTCCCAAAAATTTGGGATTGGCCCCCCCCCCCCCCCACCAAGGCATCACAACAGTGCACAATGCACAATCCACCGCCACGGTTTCTTCGTTGAGTGCTGCATATTGAAGACACGCAGCAAACCACTTGGTCACACCCCGTTGGCCAGTGTATCACAACAAGTTGTTTTTTTTTGGCCATACAGCGGAAGTTTTTACATCGCGGCACAAACCAGGGCGAATGATGCCTCGCACCAAATAGTACTTCAGTTTGAAAAAAAGACACTCTTAAGTTGCTCCTCCCACTCTCCAACTGCGAAGACTGACGGACGTGCTCCGCACACACACACACACACACGCACACACTCACACACACACGCACACACTCACACACACACGCACACACACGCACACATACACAGAGGCAGGCACACACACACACGCACGCAGGCACACACACACATGCACACACACACACACACACACACACACGGCTCCACTGTCACAGCTCCTGTGTGAGGGAGTGTGGACGTCAGAAGATCTGCACATAAATACATTGTCATGGCTCACACACACACTCACTCTCACACACTCACATGCACTCACACACACTCACACACACACTCACTCCCACTCACACACACTTGCGTGCACTCTCAAACACTCACACACATGCACTCACACACTCACACATGCACTCACACACTCACACATGCACTCACACACTCACACATGCACTCACACCCACCCACTCACACACACACTCACATGCTCACACTCACACACTCACTCACACACTCACAGTCACACACACACTCACACAAACACTCACGCACACACTCACACACACACACACACACACACACACACACACACACACACACATCTGGTTCGCGCTACTTTCAGATTTCCCCCCGGACGCACGATGAAGACATATGGAGGCACAACGAACGGCGGAAACACCCGGGACGGAACCTCCCGACAGGCTCGTCGGCCCGAGTGGACCCGTTGCCGTCCGAGGGCGGCTCTCCTCGTCCCTCTGTTCCTGCTCTCCACGGCCGGACTCACCGACGCGCAGTGCGCCGACTTCCCGCAGGTCTGTGGGTACGACAACGCGTCAATGACGGCATGGCCTCGACGTCTGTCTGATGGCGACTACGCGTACTTCAAGCTCACCACTTTGGAAAGCCTGGGCACTCCCCGTGAGTTTCACACACATGCACGCACACACACACATACACAGGCACACACATGCACACACGCACACATGCACACACGGGCACACACAGACGTGCACACACGCATACACACACGCATACATGCATGCCTACCCACACACGCACAGACACACACGCAGGCACACACACGCGCACGCACACACACACGCACACACACACACACACACACACACACACACACACACACACTTTCATCTATGATGAAATGCCAACACGAGAGTTACATCCTATCTTGATATCTAATTTGTCTCCGATCACTTTGGCCCACCCCACCCCACCTCACCCCATCCCACCCACCTCACCCTATCCCACCCCACCCACTCCATCCCAACCCACCACACCAACCCCTGCCCCACCCCACCCCACCCCACCCCACCCTACCCCACCCCACAGTATACCACCCCACCCCACCCCACCCCACCCTACCCTACCCCACCCCACCCCACCCTACCCCACCCCACCCCACCCCACCCTACCCCACCCCACC
>JAAUXT010066516.1_pt1 | contig 18021 bp, 20 predicted proteins | sample 7278171 | NCBI WGS metagenome assembly JAAUXT01 (sample SAMN14350112, study PRJNA611818) | marine sediment metagenome | isolation source: surface marine sediment (1.8m) | place: French Polynesia: Moorea | collected 2018-08
CCCCCCCTGGTACCCCCCCCCCGGGTACCAGGGGGGGGAGCGGGGGGGGCAGGGGACATTTCATCCACCTTGCCATATACAGCACTACCACATGGTGCTTGCCCTAAAGGGACTTCGCACAATGATCTCATCTTTCACTTCGTCGGCCGACTGACATTGTTTGAAGATGATTGTTTTTCCACGTGACTGCGACTGAAGGAGAAAACTCGTGCAGGAATGCTGAGTCCCAGCGCAATCACAGAGAACACTGATGTGCTTTTGTTCTGGTATTTGAAAATGAAAGACTTGAAAGATAATGCCATTTGTGCAGAAACATGTTGTTTTTGTGGCATTTATTTCACTTTCACACACCAAATTATTTTGCGTCATCACCATTGTGAGGACAGGTTCTGCTTTTGGTTTGCTTCATATTTTTGGGAAAAGTTTGATTTCACTTCCGAGTACAACAGTGCCGAAATTGACAAAAAAATAATGATTTGTTGCAAACAGAACAAAACTGGAGGAAGTTTCAATGCAATGCAATTCGAACACACGCAGGAATGTTGTGGTGTGGCTGTTTGCCATGTTCGTGAAAAGTGAAGGTTCATTTGCACAACATGCTGCGAAGTTATCACGTTCATTGGGTTCAGAAAACAAAGTTCAGGTTTACACCTGGTATACTGACGGGGACTCCAGTCCCGAAAAGGAACGGCATTGCAAAGCAACAGCGTGAAAAATATTCATGATGCACAGCACCATTTCAAACATTTGTAAATTTTGTAACCTGAGGCACTGCTCCATATGTCCAAACCAAATTGGCCCGTGCCAACAGTTCTTCGTGGCATTTGACGGTCAGGTTCTTTGCACGATGTCTGTGTTTTCACGAGGAACGCAATGGACCTCCAAACACCCGCGAATGATCGCTTACCGGGTCAGGAGGCTAAATTCTTGAGTTCGTACTGGAATTTAGCCCAGGAAATGTTCCGAAAGGCTTCTGGAGGGCCAAAGGACATTTTTGTGCGCACCACAGTTTGTTGCTGACAGGTAACAGACGTCCAATAATGCGCGGGATGGAGACAAAGTGGGATTTAATTGCTCGATCAGAAGCCGATCCCTGGCCCCAGGCCACCATCCCGCTGACGCATCCACCGTGCGGCACACCTGAAACACATCAGAGAGGCCGACAAGATAAAATGTGTGTTTTTCATAGTGCAAATATGGAGGAAACACAAGGCTCAACAAAAAAAGTCGTCAGTTGTTATGAAGTGCATTTTGTTTCAGCGCACCTCAACATCAGTTTCACGAAACACGAGCAAAATTTTTCCCTTCAGAAACATTTATGAGGGTCCCCATTGTAAATGTTATGGCCTTCGACAGCACACCAAAACTTTTATACTTTCAGTGGAAAAGTGACATCCGGCTGTTGGTCTGAGGATGGCCACAGGCTCGTCGTTGGGATCGGTTCCATTCTCTTGGTGAGGTTCAGTCGGATTTGTCCAGCGCATCCTTGACTTCGATCATGGTGAAAACGAACGAACAAACTGGACTTTATTTCAGATTTACCAATGGCATGACATCGACCGGTCGATCAGCGAATTTGCAATCATTGCTTGGAAAATTCCGAGGTAAAGCGAAAGGGACAAAACAAAAGTTCTGGGACACAAAGTTTTTGGTCAATTCTGGCCTTTAGTCTCATTCCTGTTCAAGGTCCCTACCCTTCTATTCTGTCCGTTCTGCTCAAGGTTACTTCGGTTCAAACACTGGAATCACCTCACGCGTGTCCGGTGTTGTCAAGCTGTTGAAAGTGTTGTGTCAGTGGGTTTGTCTCACGCAGTGTGGACGGGAAGATCCGGTGCATCAGCAGCGTGGACGGGTCGCGCATGGTGTGCACGGCGGAGCTGCCTCTCGACGTGCTCGTGCAGGCCGAGCAGCAGGACATGTTCGTCCACCCGAGTGAGTCACACCTGTCCATTCGATGCAACAGACCTGAGATCCTTCATGGCGTCACAGACAGGGTTCATCTTCATTTCAGGTCACGGTCACCAAGAGCCGTTGAACAACCAGCGGAGTGACGATGTGCTGATCAAACCGAGCAGGATTTCCTCTCACCACAAAGAGAACCTGCTCAATCTACAGAAACAGCAGGTGTGATCAAGCGTGTTCTGAGAGGACTTTCAAACCTGTACGTTTGATCATGTTTTTCAGTTTCTCTTTCCTCACTGGAAAACGATTGTGTTCATTGCAGAATGTGGTTGAGGACAGTTCACAACTAATTCTGTTCGAGATTCGGTCGGGGAAACTGGAGCCCTCCAAACTGGCTGCCGTCAGCGTGAAAGGGATTCTCACACCAGACCTGCTGCTCTACGATGTACGAGTCCACAATGTTTCACGCTGCCGAATACGCTCTGTTGTTTGGGTTCAGTGTTGCAAACAGTCCTTTGTGTATCTTCACACTTGTACCTTTGCCAGATTCGCAGCAGTCACGTCGTCGTGGGGAGCAACTGTCAGCCAAACCTCTTCGTTTTCCACATTGAAACTGACCAGTCACTGGCTCAAGTTCACCAAATCGTGAGCAGCTTTGAGGGTGTTTCAATACTGTCGTATCAGACTCACAGAATTTTCTAGAGTTTGTCAAAAACTGTGTCTTTGTACGAATGCGCTTTGGTATTGTAGAAACTGCAGACCAACGAGCGTCCGAAGGGTGTGTGCGCGGTGCCCATGTGCGACCAGACGTGCGCGGGCAGCGACGGGTGCCTGGTGATGGTGGGCAGCGTGCCGCCCGCAGACCCCGCCTTCCTCCCGGCCTCCGCTGCCCAGCAGTTCGACCTCAGCCTCCAGTTTCACAGCTTCATTCCAGGTAAGGCCTCAGTTCAGACTACCCACCTGTTGAGCTTTCATCGATTTGACAGTTACCAGATTGCCCCAGATGAAGTGATTTACCCTTCTGTTCACGCATTTTGTTGCACAAAGTTTCAATCAAATTCCAATCAGCCAGGTCGAGAACTAGGAGTCATGCACACACACACACACACACACACACACACACACACACACACACACACACACACACACACACACACACAAGCGCTCGCGTACCACTCTCTCGTTCTCTTCACCCTATTTCCATTCTTCAACAAAAAACCTGAACTTGTGCTCCATGTCAGGATACTACTATCAGCCGGACGGGTGCAAAGACCCGGTGCAGCCGGCGGGCGACGATCAGTGCTACTCGAGCGGCTTGTTCCGGGAGCTGCAGCTGCCCAGCGGAAACACGCGAGTTCACCTGCTGCGCATCAATCCGCTCGGAGCCGAGGACAAGGACACGCGCACCCCGTCTCCGCAGGAACACAAGTACAGCAGCAAGGACTTCAGGAGCAACAGCGGCAGCAGCGCGGGAAGCAGCAAGAGGAGCGTCAGCGCTGTGGAGAAAAAGTCGAAGAAGAAAAGTCACAAGTTTGAAATGCCCAAACAGGATCTGATGATGCCGTGTGACAGCATCAGTACGGCAAGCAGTGATGCCAGTTTGGGATTTGCGGCCAAAAAAGCAAAAGGAGGAATTATGATGCTGGATGGCAGTGAAGGCGATTTAGAGACCGAGCATGTCAGCTTCCACGAACAAGTTCCGGTGTTCAGCAATTCTGTCGACGTCAAATACAAAACTGATCACGAAGCTGAAATGAGCAATTTGATGGAGCAGTTTCCCGCTTTCAAAACGAAGCTGGGATTCAAACACCTGATCGGCCCCACCTCGAAGTCAACTCGACCCACCTCCCCGGGATCTGGTGCCCACGGGACGTGGAACGGGGAAGTCGAGGTGCCACCGACAAGCAGCAGGAGTTGCCAGTCTTCCAAAAAGGAAAAGGAGAAGGGCAAGAAACGGCGCTCGGGTCGTGCATCGGGTCACGAGGAGGGCGGCTTGGATCTGCAGGCGCACGTCGTTTCGCTCGAGACCCAAATCTACGATCAGGTGAACTTGATGTTTATTGGCACGCTATTGACTGAAACTTGTGGCCGTGACCTGATGTACAATTCCGTCACATCGTGACACGCACACTGCTCGGCCACACATTTCCCACGTGTGGCGCTCTGGGGATGTCCAGGTCAGAAGATTCATTTCAAAAATTTGTTTTCCAGGAAAGCCAGATCACAGAGCTTCAAGAACGAATTGACCAAATATCCAAGTGAGTGTCTTCATGAAATTCCAGTTTCGTCTTTTTCAGCGGGTACACGTACCCTGAAAAATTTCACGCGCAGACTGTTTGTTCTGTTCGGCCAAGAACAACATTCTATTCGTTCTGTGAAAGTGGGCGACTTTACGCGCCGACACCTGTATCGACCTGTGGCTCTGATGACAAGTTCATTTCGCTGCCGTTCGGTTCTCCACAGGATCCTGCAGGACACGGACCTGGTCTCCGCCACCAAGTACCGCGCGGCGGCCGAGCCAGAGACGGTGACACTGATTCACAACGCCAAGAACGGCCGCTCGAGCACCAAGAAATCCTTCATCCTCGACGCGGGGCGGCTGCAGCTCGACCCCGTCAAGGAGACGTTCGGCCTGAAGACAGTCGAGCTCATTCTCGGTCAGTGTTCGCGAAAATCAGACTTCAGAGCCCTTCGGCTGTCAAAATTGCTTTTGCCCTTTTGTGGGCCCGTTTTGGCCGTTTGATTCACAGAACAGCCCCTTTCAACAAATTGTTCATTCCTTTGACAGACGGTGTGCCTTGCGTGCTGGGAACCAACATTGACGGCTACATACCAATCAAGTTCACTCCGAACCTGACGTACTACATCCAGGGGAAGACAAAGGAGTGAAAGGAAGGACGATGTGATCGTGCTAGTCAGCTTTGTTGGATTTTGGACGTTTTTGTTGCGTCTTTCTTGCCTCGGTTCATGTGGCGGAAACGTCCGAAAGTGCGAAGGTCACAAAGGGAGAGACTGAAGACGCGTGTGCTGACCGTTATTCGAGGCAGAGATTTAACGTCGTGCTATGAACGCTGAGTGTTATCAATCAGCCAAAGAGAACCAGAAGTTGTGAAGCATTTTTTACTGCAGATTCACCGCAATCTGAAACGAATCGACCGGCGCTTGACTCAGACGCAGTTCTTGAGTAAATAGCAAAGTTTTGTCATTTCAAATTTGTTACTTCACACAGAATATAAACCCTGTAAAATGAACGGAAGTTTTCTACTGGCAAGATTGCCACATTCAAGTCCACTTCAATTCGAGGTCACTTTTTTGATTGGCGATTTCCCGGCGCATTTGGGTGGCATCGCGAAGCGTGATCTCAGCGCAGTTCTCCAGTTCAAGTGTTCTCAGCTCGTTCTCGGTCAGTAAGAACGGCCACACAGCATCGACCGTGATGTGGTGACAGTCTTGAAGAGTAAGATTCTCCAGGTTTTCCATTGGGTTCGCTTCGAGCACTGTGGCCATGATTTCATTGGTGAGATCGTTCAGTTTGTTCAGGTGCAGATACCGCAGGTCTGGGCTGTGGCTCAGGAGCATTAGTAGGTCAGACTGGCCGACGCTGGCCCCTTGTTGATACGCAACGCGGAGCCACTGCATATGGCTGAACGGCTTCCAATTCTTGGCAACCTTGACTGCCAAGTGGGTTTCTGAGCTACATGACTGAAATTCGAGGCCAAGTTTCCTCACATTTGGGCAAAAATATGCCAGCGCTGGGACATCTATTTCTGGAACTTCCATCACCAACGTGTGAAGTTGTGGGCCTCGAATTTGCAGCAAGGGCAAGATCCCGCTTTCCAAAGAAATGCCTTCAAAACACTGCAACAACGACATTGACCTCAACCTCTCAAATCTGGAAACAGTCAGCAGTGATTCGTCATTGGCGTAACTATACATGACCACTTCGTTGACGTTGGGGCAGTACGCTGCTGCAACAGAGAGACTTTGTCCGAGTTTCTCGACATCACCGGCCAACGACATCGGCCCCAGCCGCGTCAGTCGATGCTGCTTCGCGCGCTCAACTTGTTCGTCGAGTCGGAAGAACTCGTCCTCGTGCAGGTTGTTCATCGCCTCCAAAAGAAGGTCACTTTCGAGCACCTGCAGCTTGGGGAGACTCAACAACGCCAGCTGCAAAAAAAAAACAACATTTGAAAAACGTCTGCTGAATATTTTCAGGCCATTGGGTCCAGACTCGTGGAGCCCCGAAGATTCAGTCAGCAGCCGGTGTTCAGTGGCGTTTGTTTGTGTGTTTTTGATGCAAATACGCACTTGAACACTCGCCACAGTCACTTTTGTTGCCTCGAGGTCGAGCTTGACCAGGTCAGGACACTGGACGGCGGCCTCGGTCGTCCCGAACAGCAGGTTCCTCACGCCGCCGTCGCGCACCTCGTTGCAGTGATTTACGTGCAGCTCAACCAGGTTGTGGCAGTAATGGCCGACAACGTGCAGCACCTGAAGAAACATTGTTCCGAATTCAACTGCAGTCGGAAGAAGCCGAACAATAGAACTCAACGCACGAAGAGTTGAAACTGTATCTTTTCGTGCAACGGAGAACGTGTTTTGCAATCACTGACCCGATCTGAACATTTCGTCCCATTCATCCTGATTACACGCAGCTTCGGGAAGTTCGGAAAAGCCTCCAGAAGCATTTTGGGCGTCACTTTCTGGCACCCATTGATGTTCAGTTCCGTCAAGTTCTGAAAAAGAAAATATGTTCGTATAGATCTCACAATTCCGTCAATAGTTCTGCCCAAATGGCGTCATTCAAAACGAATAGATCTCACAGGATTTACAAAAGACAAATGCACCTGGCAGCGAACACCAATCAGTTCCAGCAGAGCGTCTTTGAGCGGAGGGGCGTGAACGGCTGGAGAGAAGTCCACCGTTGTGGTGCTCTCGTCGATCAGCAGCTCTAGATGGTGGCGGCGCAACTTGCGCTGCTGCCCCAGGAAGAGCAGCAGTTCGTGCTTCAAACCTGCAGCTGAGAAACACACTGACCATTGCCTTGGCTGAATGAACGGAGCGTGAGCCCGCGGAAAAATAGATCTGACCATCGGCAGTCTTTGTCACACAAAGACAAAGGTCGGGAAAAACTTACGAAGATCGTCAAATGGTCCCACGACATGCATGTATTTGCCCCCTCCGTCCGGATAGTTTTCTGTGTAATCTCGGCACCAGTGGCTTTCCATGTGCTCAGTCACGTTCTTGAAACATGTCTCTTTGAGCGAACAAACCCTCCTTCTTCGGGGCATTTTGAAAGACGCCAAACGTGCAGTTCAGTTGTGTTGTGCAATTTTGTGCTGAATTTTAGGTCAAATTTGGATGTTAACATTTGTGATGGCAGCGCAAAAACAAGTTACGATGAACTGCAGTCTCAACTCCAGGACAAACCTGAGCACCAACAGGATAGACAACCGACCAACATCATGTTCATGTCTTCGCAGACTGCGCATCGCTTTCAATGGACAGTTCCAACAAATTTTCCAACATTTATTCTGCAGTTTCAGTTGAGAATCTGACTCCAGATCTGATTTTGAAAGGCACGCACACACGTCTGTGTACCCTGAACATTTATGACACGAATATGCAGACGGTTTTCAAGAGAAATGAAAGCAACTTCCGACCTTTGAAGAAGCCGCAAGTTCTGAAGATCCTGGAGCATTTGTCTGCAAACGTTCCGACATGTGGCCTTGTCAAATATCAATTTGTGCAGCGTCCAGTGCAATATTAACACAAGATCTACCTGGTTCAGACATACGAGCGTACATTTACATGCAACGGATCGCCAGCATTGGTATCACCCTCGTTACTGCCTGATACAGTTGTGACAGCACCTGTCCAGACTGAGTTGACTGCTGGCCGGTACCGCCAACTGTCTTCAAGACTGAGCCGAGATATTTTCCACAGAACGTTCTGAATTGTCAACAGAAATTACCAACAACCGGGAATGAAAACCGTGACGCTCAAGATGACAGCACACTACAATTTGTAAATGTAAACTGTGATCGTCATGTCTGTGTCACCAAACACTTCATTGAGCACGTCCACCACTTTGGGCCATTGGAGCTGGTCCAATCCACAGCCTATCTGCGGCATGCACACGTTCTTGACGTCGTGCTCTTTGCAGTGTTTCTTCATGACCTGCAGACTTGCACGCAGTGTGTCGTACGTCGGCTTGTGGAAGAACTTCTCCTTGGTCACCAGGTAGTATATATATCTGCCTTGACGAAGCAGTACAGCGCAGCCCCCAGGCTTCTGACCTGTGTTGACATGAAAAGACAAGTGGAAAAACAATTCAAGTGCGCTTTGCTTGTGTGGTGGGATGTTGAACGCATGCAGCGAAACTAAGTTTTTTCCAGACACGTACGATGTATGTTGCTGCGACGAGTCCCGACAATGTTTTTGTCTCGAAACCACCACCCGTGTCCAACTCACTGTGCCACTCGTACCTCGAGACTTTGGAGAAATGCTTGTGGAGAACAATTCCTTGCACCGTCGCCTTCACAATCTGTCTTCTCCACGACCTGAAACTTTACCTTGGGCAATCAGCTCTTGGACTCCTTTGAAATGCTTTTTGAAGAGAACGGCGATGCCTTTTCCCATGCGAACGTCAGCGCTGATGCAGTGGGCTAAGCTGCTCGTCTCGGGACAGGTGAACAAGTCCCCCTTTTCCTCCTTCAGTTCGAAGCCGCCATCCTGCAAAACAAAAATCCTGCTTGTTGTTGTAGCTGTCGAGGTAGAGTTTATATCACACTCTTTCTTTCAGATTTTTGTCAGAAGAATCATGCGTCAACGTTCTGACCGGTTTGGCTGCTGCACCTGCAGCTCCTGAGTTCTCCGGCATGTCTCTCTCCAAACACCTCTTTTTCGATGCAGACTTTACCACAACTCCATCAAGTGTCATTTGTTTTGACTTTTTACCAGAATTACCGCTCATGGTGCCCAAATATTTCAGAAAATGCCGTGAACTTCCGAAAAGTGGTGCAACCATTCCAGGAACCGGAAACACGTGTTTCTCAAACCGGAAGTAAACAAAACTGCGCCGCGCGGGCGACCTTCACCTCAGGCTGCTGGCTGCGCGGCGTTTGATATAAAGGCTTGTTTGCTGGCTTTCTGTCACTTGTCATCCTCTCTTCAGTTTCAAGTGGAGCGAGCGAGTCGGGACCCCAATCATGCCGCGCGACAGAGCTGCAGAACAACTCAACGAGTTCAAGAAAACTCAAGCCGTAAGTTGACGACTCCGCTGTCACAAGTTTGCTTTGAGTTCAGCCGCAAGATTGAAAGAAACGGACTGCTTGCGAGTCAGATGGACTCTTGGCAGAAAAAGTAGTCGGGTTTCGATCAACGTACGAGGATGTATCAAATAGTTTGGCGACTCTGCTTGTTCTTGCGACTCTGGAAGGACGTGGAAAAGTCGCCGTCCATGACAATTTGACAGAACAACCACGAAAAATGGAGTTCAGGTCAACGATGTGTTTTGCAGGGGTCCGGTGAGGACATTTTGCGTTGAAAACTTTTGCAGGACTCGTGATTTTGTTGTCTCATCTTCCATTGTTAAGCCCACGGCATTCCGCCGAGCCGCGGGCGAAGTGCAGAATTTCGTGATGGTGATGTTCTGTGTGCGTGTGTGGTACGATTGGTTTGTGGGGGGGGGGAGGGGGTGAAGCTGGTTCATTTATTTGGTGCTGTGGTCAAATGTCATTGTCACCAAACCACTGATAACTTTGGCTGCATGTCATTGTTCCAGCAAACAGGCCTTGGCTTCACAGCATGTCTGCCTGCCTGGAACCATTGCTTTCTCCCAACCAACAGTTCATTGCTTTACCCAGTTGGTTTACGCTCCCCCTGGGTGAAGTATTGAACCATTGGATGAGGCAAACCAACAGTTCCTGACAGGCAGTCTTGGTCTGTTTGCTGGGCCAATGCACGAGCACAAGGTACGTATGCTGCACGGTGCCGCGGGCTCGTTCATCTTTGAACGCTTGTTTTTACGGAATTTCACCATGATCCTCATGCAACGGCTTCACAGCCTCACGTTGGATGTTGAGTTGTGTGACGAAAATTTATTTGTGCTTGCAAACTTGTCAATAACCCGGGTCCAGCTAGATCTACCTTTACTCGTACGTTTTCCCAAGCTGGCGTGAAGATGTTCGTCGACAATTGAGACCTACAACCAGCTGTGCATGCATCACTAAAATTACGACCAACTGATGGTCGAATTCGTTCGAAGCTCCCCAGCGCAACACAGGAAGGGAAAAAGTTTTCAACTGGAACCTGCCAAACCCTCAGTTCAGAAGGCGGTCCTTTTTACTGATTCTCCAAAGCGAAATCACAACCTGTGAAAGAAGGCGAAGTGGTGCGACGAGGCACGGGTGCGACTTGTCAGTGCAGTTTTGTTCACCTCGCAAGCAACGATTCGAAGCGAAAAAGTTTCTCTTGAGCAAGGCGAACAGGAACGTTGGACTGAATTATGCATGACACTCCCTGCGAACACTTCCTTGGTACTCGCATGAATGCATGTTATTTCGGTCAAAGCCTCAGGTGAATCGGCGTGTTCAACGGCAGAGGAGTCGAGCATTTTTACGAGCCAAGAATCAGGAAGACTGCTCAGTCCTCTTGAACCTGCGTGTTCTTTGCAAGTCACCATGACTTGCAAAATTCAATGTTTTGTGCAGTGAAAGCTGAAGACCATGCAGGCGTGTTCCGCCCCTTGAGGAGCGGTTCCGCCACAGATCAAAACAAGTTCATCATGGCTTCACAGCCGGCGTAGAAACTTCCAGGTCAGGCATGTGACTTGCAAAGAACTCGCAGGTTGATGTTTGCTCATTTTCGATAAACTCATGACAAACTTTGAAAGAATCGGAGCGAAATGTGGAACAGGCTTTTTACAACTACGCGGTCGATCGCTTCATGACAGCATTTCAGCTTTCAAATTTTGAGTTCGTACCGCGAGCGAAGTGCGTCCTGGGCTTGTTCCTGCTCGCGCCGAACAGTGATCATTCTTTTGAATAACTCGCGCAGCATGTGCGCTGATCAGACTGAAGCGAGCGAAACCTCGCACATTGTCTCAGCAGCGCTTGTGATCCAAATCTGAGAAGCGTTTCCAAATTTGGAGATCGTAAAGTGCCCTTAATCTGACGTTTAACATAAAAATCTGCCGTAAAATTATCTCAATTGTCTTGACGCTCGATCAGAATTCCTGTCTTCCTTTCTGTTCAAATCAGAGCCCACGAGAACAGTTGGAAATGTTCAGGGAATACTTGAATCCGAAGGTAACAGAAAGAGTGTAACCCAACGGAAACTAACGAAAGACAAGCTGTCAACAAAAGTTGTTCAAGATGTACAGGAAATACTGGCAAGATATGCAGGTAAAAAGAAACACAACAAACGTTTTCAGAGACCACGACCAATTCGGTGTTGCTGCTTTTGTCTTTTTTGACCACGTGTAGAATTCCAGACTGCAACTGGCAAGATTCCCAACATTGGTTGTGCTGTTGCATATTTACTTGTTTTGCGAAGCATAGTCCTCTGATGTCGGACACAGTGTCCTTGTTGAAGTTCGCAGACGCCTTGGACTTGCTGCTACAAATCTTGTCTCGTGCACCCAGCAAACCTTGCGCTGCCAGTTTGATCTGCTATGAAGCAACATTGTTGCTGGAGGGATTGTTTTGCAATGGTGATGTCAGATATGCGTGGCGCTTGTTTCAGAACCCCGATGTGCTCACGACGGGCGCGGGCGGTCCCATCGGGGACAAGCTCAACATCCAGACAGCGGGGCCGCGCGGACCGGCGCTCATGCAGGACTTCGTCTACATGGACGAAATGGCGCATTTCGACCGAGAGCGCATCCCGGAGAGGGTCGTCCACGCCAAGGGAGGCGGTGCGTGTCACGGGGGCGGGCGGGCGAGATTCACTGGAAAGATTCGGTCTGATTCTGCAGACAAGCAAAGGGCTTCTTTTTTTGGCGAGATCGTGATTCGCAAGTTTGTGTTGTTTCAGGTGCATTTGGAGTGCTGGAGATCACACACGATATCACCCGGTACTCCAAGGCCAAGGTGTTCTCCCATGTGGGCAAGAAGACCCCGGCCTTCCTGCGCTTCTCCACTGTCGGTGAGGATCTTTTTTCTGTGACGTTCAGTGGGCGAGAGTCAGGACCACAAACTGGCGCTTCAAGTGCAGTTTTGTGTTTTCCCTTCCTTCTGGCTGCACCAGTTGGTGTTGTGGGTCTGGTTTGGTTTCACTACCAGCACGCGGTGGCGAAGGCCAAACAGCAAATTAATTCAGGGAACTCGAGACTACTCGTTGATGGGGTTGACTCAAAGCAAACCTAGTTGGCGGTCGAATTGACAAAAGGGATGATGTGGCCTTTGGTCAACCAAAGGCCAGTGGCGACTTGGGGCGATACAATTCAGTGCCGCAGAAGGGGCTGCTCTGAAGAGACCACTCTGACGTGCTGTCTGTTGTTCCTCCCCTCCCTGGTCAGGCGGAGAGTCCGGCTCTGCGGACACGGCTCGTGACCCGCGCGGCTTCGCTATGAAGTTCTACACGGAGGACGGAAACTGGGACCTCGTCGGCAACAACACGCCGATCTTCTTCATTAGGGATCCCCTGCAGGTCAGAACAACTCTCCTGCCCGACTGTAAATCTCACGGATTCCAGTTGGGGAAAATGGGTTGTGATCGTCTGACTCTCAGAATGAACGTGGCGCTGCATCCGTGTCGCGTCGCTCCGGCTGAATTGTGTCTTCCACAGTTTTGTCTTTGGACCACACCAACTGGCGGAGCCAGATGGTGACCACGCTAAGATCCGCCATACCAGCGGGTGGAGTCAGACCCGAGTCTGGCATCAGCTTTAGCTTAATTAATGCATTCTGCGGACTCCAGCTGTTCAATGCGCTGACGTTCTTGTTCCAGTTCCCCAACTTCATCCACACGCAGAAGAGGAACCCGAGGACCCACCTCAAGGACCCGGACATGTTCTGGGATTTCATCTCCCTGAGGCCTGAGACGACCCACCAGGTACAAACTTGCTGTTGCATGCTGCTCCTTCTCTTTTGCACTCAGTGCAAAAAGTTCCCTTTCGCTGAAAATGAACCAGTGTTCGGTTTCACCCACCTCGACTGTCGTCGAGAACAATAGAGTTTGATCTTTGCCCTGAGGTGGGTGTCATGTGAGTGCGCAACCTAAACGTACGCAACAAAACTCTGATTTCCGGCTGCAGGTGTCGTTCTTGTTCAGCGACCGCGGCACTCCGGACGGCTTCAGGCACATGAACGGCTACGGCAGCCACACCTTCAAACTCGTCAACGACAAGGACGAGTCCGTCTATTGCAAATTCCACTTCAAGGTTTGTCTCAGATTTCGCCAATTCTGACGAGCCGAAACTGTTTTGTGAATTTGCACAATGCTGGATACCTTCAGGGACTGAGCGCACTACAAAATGTCGGGTCGTCCTGATTGTTGTTGTGTGTGTCCCGCGCAGACGGACCAGGGCATCAAGAACCTGGGCGCGGACCGCGCGGCGCATCTCGCCGGCGCCGACCCCGACTACGCCATCCGAGACCTGTACAACGCCATCGAGGAGGGCAACTTCCCATCATGGACGGGCTACATCCAGGTGATGACGTTCGCGCAGGCCGAGAAGTGGGAGTACAACCCATTCGACGTCACCAAGGTGAGAAGCGCGCGTTTACGTGCCACCAAAGCAAATCTTCTACAGATGTGTAACACGGCGTCAAGTCATTTTGTGCCCGTATCTCATCTACTGTTTCGTGAGGGTTTACATTTTATTTACTTGTTCATTTTTCTGCCAAAACGACTGAGACTAATGTCAGAATAAGGCACCAGTGTCCTCCTCGCAGGTGTGGCCGCAGGGCGACTACCCGCTGATCCCGTTCGGCCGCCTCACGCTCAACCGAAACCCGAAGAACTACTTCGCCGAAGTGGAGCAGTCGGCCTTCTGCCCCGCCCACTTCGTTCCCGGCATCGAGACCAGCCCCGACAAGATGCTGCAGGTGGGAACCTCTGTTTTGGTTGGCAGTTTGTTTTGCAGTTTCTCGGCGTTGACGGAACATCAGGAGAGCCGTTTTTTGGTGATTAGCTCCGCCTCAGGTGTACACTTCCAAGTCTACTGGTATCCTTTGGAATCCTCCCGACAGTTCGATGCTGTGACCCTTTGTTGGCGATTCTCTGAATGTCCGCCGTCTCTCCAGGGGCGCCTGTTCTCCTATTCGGACACGCATCGCCACCGCCTGGGCGCCAACTACCTGCAGATCCCGGTCAACTGTCCGTTCAACACGAAGGTCAAGAACTACCAGCGCGACGGCCCCATGTGCGTCACTGACAACCAAGGTGAGAAAGGGCAGACCTCAATTGTGTGTACTGTCTCCACCTATGTATAAGACCCACCTTTTTGACCCGATATTGAGCATCAAAAGTTGGGGTGCGTCTTATGCATGGGTTGGTTGAAAAGAAGACAATACCAAGGCATCAGTAACAGGTTGATTGCAAAGGATCAAAAGTATCAAAATGCCTTTGAAACTTTGCCTATGAAACAAGGTTACTGACCATGAACCTCTGTTTGTACACCCAAAGTTAGGTCTCCAAGCAGGTTTAAACTTTTTGGGGAAAGAGTGGTGAGGGGGATTTTAAGAGAGTTTGATTGAATAAACTGAAAGTTGTTTGTTTCTTAAATTTGTTTAGTTCCAAACCTTGAGTAAAAGCAGTGGTGCATCTTACACATGGGTTTGTTGAAAAAGTTTCTATGTCAAAATTAGGGGTGCGTCACAAAACACGGGTGCGACTTATACTTGGGTGCATGCGGTATTTACAATTTTGACCCAGCAAGAAACGATTTTGGACAAGAGCACTGCATAACGCCCTCATCATTTAATGGTCATCTGGGTCCAGCGATGGGCGTGCTTCACTCACTGTGGGGAAAAGAAGTACCAAGTACCTTTTTCGTGACCCTAAGAGAAGAAAAAACGGGATTGGTGTTGTCAGACTGGGGTGTGTTGATTTTGCTCGAACACGTGAAAGTGATTCTACATGAGGATTCGCTGCCAAATTTCTGGCACGTAGACAAACTGCTGGCCTTGGGAGATAAAATTAGTGCGAGAGTGGTTACACCTGGGAAAAGTGCTTTTATCGGTGGCTTGTGAGCGTGTGGACTTTGATCGAGTGCTTCGATACCTGACATCGACTTGACACGTTTGTCACTTGTCACCACTGGTGCAGTGGCGTTGTTTGTGTAAAAAAAATAATTTGCATTGAATTTCTCTCGTCTAGTCAACCTTTTTTTTGTTGACCCTGATCTTTCTCAAGTGTCGTGCGGTGTCTCCACAACTTTTGAAGTTGGGACAGTAAGGGTTGTTTGCCACCCATTTGGGTGGAAATCTGACAATGCCAAAATCTTTTGCCACACCAGTGCCAATGGCAATCCAACATTTTTGTTTGCCACGGCTCTGGCGGGTGTTCTGGTCGGGTGTGCTCGCCTCACAACTGTCATGCCATTTTGCAGCTGGTCAGCCGAACTACTTCCCGAACAGCTTCAGCGGGCCGCGCGTCGAGCAGCGCGCGCTCGAGGCGCGTCACCCGATCACGACGACGGCCGACGTCGCGCGCTACGACACGAGCAACGACGACAATTTCACACAAGTCGGCATCTACTGGAACAAGGTGAGTCCCACCGCCGTGTGGCTGAGCGTGGAGTTAGCGTTGTGTTCAGCACTATCGTTCATTCAGTCAACTGACAGGGTGAAGAATCTCTGTGTTTCTGATTATTGCTTGACGACATTGCCTTTCAGTGAGCCAGGCTCTCAACAAAATGGAACGTGTCAGTCTGTGGCTACATGCCGTTTGACTCGGATGTCTGAATGAATTCTTGTTCGTTGACCATTACAATACATGTGTACTTTCTTCTCAATTCAGGTTCTAAGCCCACAAGCCAGAACAAATCTAGTCACAAACATAGCTGGCCATTTGAAAGATGCGCAAGAATTCATCCAAAAGCGCGCAGTGCGCAATTTCTCTTGTGCCGACCCAGAGTATGGGCGACGAATCCAAGAGTTGCTCAACCAGCACAAGATCAAGGTAAAGCAGCCGTGTGTCAAAACAGTTGCCACAACTCAAATGTTTTGTTTTCCTTTTATTTCATAAATTCCCGCTACTTCGGCCACACCCATTGCGGTGAAATCAGGTGCTTGATGAAACGGCCAAGACAAACCTGGTCAACAACATTGCTGGCCACATGAAGGACGCCCAGGAATTTATCCAGAAGCGCGCCATTGCTAACTTCGCTGCTGCTGACCCAGAATATGGCCGCAGGATTCAGCAGGCTATTGACAAAATGAAACAATAGACAGAAAAGATGAGCGAAAAAAGCACAGGGCAGAGCAGGTTAACTTCTCGTTTTTCGACTCGACTGTAATTGGTACCAGGTCCTGCTTATTCTGCGGTTTTCTGATTTGCCTGTTCCCGAAATGAATAAGACGCAGCTTTTACGCAGCACTCAGAGACCCTGTACAGTTAAGATCTGCCGTCAATACCCTGTATCTGCAGCTTGTGTCGAATGAGCAAATGGTGAAGGGTGTTTGACACAAAATTCTGCCTCCTTGTACATAACAATTTCTGGCTATGAACTCGACTGGTCGAAGTTCGAAACTGATGCATGCGCAGACTTTACGAAACTGCTAACACTTCGTTCAGTTTGTGTTAACCAACGGATGTCGGGAGAAAAGTGAGCCGTGAATGTCCGGGGTGGACCAACAGACAAGGTGATCACGAGGGAAGTTTCTTGACCTGAAACAAACTCCACAGGAAACGCGGGGTCTTTTTGAACTTACGTGCACGACTCTCAGTTTCGGTCATGAGACACAAAAATGGTTGCATTTTTTGGCCGAACAATTTGTTGCCACTCTTGTCAAGCTATAAGCACTCAAAATAAGAAACCCTTTGGAACTTCTGCTCGTTGAATTTCAACACAACTTTCGCGATTCAGCTTTCTTTGAACGCTTTCCAGCAACCAGACTCAATTGGGACATCGCACCCGCAGATGCCTAAACTGCTTCTTGTTTCGGCAGGAGGGACGAGCGAAAGGTGTCTCCAACTTGTAACGTCGAGGGTAGAAGACCAGAGGATGACTTGTGCCAATTTGTGATTCCCCACGCTGATCCACCGGTTGCCACACTGCGACCTGAATTCGAGGACGTATTGAAATTGAACTCGGTGATAAGGACACGGTGATAACATAACGAGTCGTTGACTTTATCAGGCGCGAAATCGTATCGATCAACCACAACAAGACACAGCGCGTGAAGATATTTTTTGTTGTGAATATCTTGAAGCATAATCGTTGACATTCTGCTATTTCTTGTGATCTGTCTGTCGCAGAACTTTCCAGTCGAAACAGCTGAGTTTCGTGTGTTTTGATCTTTTCTGACGCGCTTAACGCTGTAACGCTGTTTTGTTTCATTCAAATGAGGGAGTTTACTGATCAGTTTTCGAATAAAAAGCATTTACACATGGAAAAGTTCTTTCAATTGATGAATTCGTTCATTTCAGCCTCCGTTTCGATAAAGAGAGCTTGCTACCTTTTCTGGTTGATTATCAGCCGCGCTGATATTGGTTTGCCCGTGTATCCGCGTCCATCCGTCTTGGGGGGAAAAAACATCAGTTTTACTCCTGTTCCAGTGATCAGACTGGAATCACAGTGGGTGTAGACACCCTAAGGGGTACTCTACAAGTTACACATGGTGTCATTTCCTTCTGCTGGTCTGATAAGGTGTTTTCCACTGAAAAAATTCCTCACTATACAATGTCCTGTTTACTTAAAATCGCAATTTGTCCGGTATACCCCCCCCCCCCCGCTTAGCAAATTTTTGTAACTCGGACATTGTCTGGGGCAGGGTATCTCAGACATTGTCTAGGTTAGGGTATCTCGGACATTGTCTGGGATACCCCCCCCCTGCTTAGCAAATTTTTGCAACTCAGACATTGTCTGGGTTAGCAAATTTTTGCAACTCAGACATTGTCCGGGTTAGTGTATCTTGGACATTGTCCGGGATACCCCCCACCCACTTAG
>JAAUXT010108204.1_pt1 | contig 18020 bp, 19 predicted proteins | sample 7278171 | NCBI WGS metagenome assembly JAAUXT01 (sample SAMN14350112, study PRJNA611818) | marine sediment metagenome | isolation source: surface marine sediment (1.8m) | place: French Polynesia: Moorea | collected 2018-08
ACACACACACACACACACACACACACGCGCGCGCGCGCAAGCAGACCTGTCACGCACGCTTTGACACACCGAGACACACACAAACAAGATAATAATGCACGCACACACTCACAAACACGCGCACATACAGGCACACAGACACTCGCGCGCATTGCTAACTCTTCTCCCTCTTGTTTGGATTCAGAGGCAGAATACGCGAAGAACTTGTCCAAGTTGGCGGCGATGAGCAGACAGGCTATCACAGAGGAGGTGGGTAATCTACGTGTGCACACAGACGTCCACGTCCCAGTGGGCGTGAAAGAACCGGGTGCAACAACGACGTTCACGTCCGGACGTGGAAGTCGCTGCGTCTCCAACGTGAAAACATATTTCGCAATTTTGTGTTGTTGCGCAATTATTTCTGCGCGTCGTTGAGCCAGGATGGCGTCATCACAAAAGTGATGTCATCTCGTGTTATCTGACATCCTCACATGTTATCTCGATGCAGAGCTACCTGCCGCTCCAGTCTGTGTACTGCACGGCCCTGGATCAGGACATCGAGTTCGCCAGCACCTGCCACACGACCGCCAACCTCCTGCAGACCAGCAAATTCGTCGAGGTGAGTGCGACAACAGGTTCACACCTGCGCCACCTACTGGACGCGTCACGTCCTTCTCCTGGTCAACAAGTGCTACGTTGAGTCAGGAAAGCAGCACCCATTGACCTGTAGAAGAACGCAACGCACGACTCGAACCGTGTGAAGCAGGTCGCACGGTGCAGGGGCCTGGGATCTGCAGTGCGTTTGTCAAAGTGTGCCCTGAATCCAGCAGTTTCTCAGTGATAATAAGCCACGTGCAAAACTTTACGAATGACGCTGTGTGACGACGCCAAGGCGCGTGATGCAATGACGCCCTGTGTCGACGATGCGCCGGGTGAGGACACGATGCCAATGTGCGGCCTTGTTCTTGTTTCAGCCTCTGTCGGCATGGAGGGCAGACCACGACAAGATGCGGAAAAGCGTGAAGGAAGTGTGGGTGCGCGAGGCCAAGAAAATGGTGAGCTTCACTCGGATATTTCTCTGTGTGGGGTCAAACTCGGGTAGGAGTGACTAAGTGGTTTGACCCTGACGAAGAGGTGGATTTCAACACGTTTTCTGCTTGTTCCTGCAAAAGGGACACTTGCACCCGTTTTTTGCACTATTCATTCATTCATTCATTCATTCATTCATTCATTCATTCATTCATTCATTCATTCATTCATTCATTCATTCATTCATTCATTCATTCATTGCAGCAAGAGGCAGTGAGCAACCTGCGCAAGGCTCGGACCCTCTACATCAACCGGCGACAGGAGTACGAGCGCGCCAAGGAGGTGGCGGGGCGCGCCGAGGCCGGGGCCGGGCCCGGGGAGGCGGCGGGAGGGGCGCCCGCGGGCAGCGGCAGCGCCGGGGCGGGGGTAGGAGGTGGCGCCGGCGGGGCGGGGCTGCAGGCGCCGGGACCACCCGCATCGTCCGCCCCCGCCTCCACCAAGAAGAAACGCAAACAGGAAGAGGACTCCATGCACAAGGTCCGCGAATGAAGTACATTCTGGTGATGTTGAAATGGGACACGTAATGTACACGCACCAACTCATTCGCTGCATGGTTTTGCAGGCTGCAGAAGCTGAGACGACGTACAAGGCGTGTGTGGTGGAGGCCAACAACAGGCAACACGAACTCGAGAAAGTCAAGGTGCGAAACGATTTCTACCCAGTTGTGAGAATCTCCTTCGCTTGACTGTGTCATGCGCTGGAGAAAGGACAACCCAGACGCCCTCTGGTGTAACGCGCTCACGTTTTTTCAGGGGGAGATCCTGGCGGAGATTCGGGACCTGATCCTGCAGTGCGACCAGACGATGCGCACCGTGACGGTGGCGTACTTCCAGCTGCAGCATACAGTGACAGCCCCACTCCCTGTGCAGGTGAGATACCAGGGAGAAGAGATTTAGTCGTACTTGACCAGGTTGGCTCCTCGTCGTCGCATGCGGAGCTGCAGCTTCCGTGGACTTGTGCCCAAACGAAATTCTTTTCACCAGTTTGACCCGGTGTGCCCATGCACAACGCAGAATAATTTGTCTCACTGAGAAAACAGCCGTTTTCCATCGGTTCTGCCTGGTTTCCCGTGTTGCCGAACCCTCAGTTTGGCTCCCGAGGCAACCAACAGTTCCCTGTCACCAAACCCACTCATTGGACAGCCAGGGTCGCAGGGTTTCAACACCCTTGAGGACGCTCTGGTTCTTTGGTACATTGCCTTTGGCATCGGGTTCCCTGTCAGTGAAATCTGGTTCCCTGTTTCTGTGCTCTCAGTCTGACCTGGTTCCGTATCAGTCTGACCTGGTTCCGTATCAGTTGGGTTCAGTACCTGGTGTCCTGTTGGTCTCAGTTGGTTCAACACCTGGGTCCCTGTTGGTCTACCTGGTTTCCTGTCAGTGAGACCTCGTTCTCTGTTGCAGTACCAGGCGCTGTGCGAGTCGAGTCAGCAGTACGAGCCCGGCTCTCAGTACGCAGAGTACATCCGCCACCTGAACGTGCCGGCGCCGCCGCCGTCCGAGCACGGCAGCACCGACGCCTTCATGTTCGAGCCCTACACACCCGACGGCGCCAAGTGAGTACAGACAGGCGTTGTTTCGGTGTGGGTCTGGATATGCGACGCGTCGAGGCGAGAACCTCTGTGTGTGTGTGTGTGTGTGTGTGTGTGTGTGTGTGTGTGTGTGTGTGTGTGTGTGTGTGTGTGTGTGTGCGCTACGCCTGACGAGGCTCAGGGTGGATAGCACTCGGCTGCGACGTGATTCATCAATTGACAAACCAAACAACCCAGATGCACCCCACTGAGAGCTTCGAGCATTGAAATCGTTTGTGAAGTTGTACAACGTGCTGCCTTCTGATTGGCCAGGCTGGAGCGGAAGCTGAGTAACCACTCGTCCGAGTCGGGGTCGTCCGACTGGGTCCTGCTGGATGACTCGCCGTCACACTCCCCGGCCAGCAGGACAGGTAGGGACGCCCCCGTCACTCTTTTCTCTGAAGCTCAGATGCTGCTCGAACGGGATGCACAGGTTCGCAAAGTCGACATAGAATCCAATCGACTTGTGCAGGAACGAGAGGAATGACGCATCCAGTGAAAAACAAACCTCAGTTTGAAAGCCTGTCTTCATCTTTGTCAGCAGAGAAGCGGGTGGGCGCTCGGCGTCTCAAGGGATGGGCGGGCGGGACGGCGCCCGGGGGCGGCGGGGGCGGCGGCGGCGCGGGGAGCGACTCGGACAGCGGCGGCAGCAGCTGCCGCTCCTCCCCGACGACGAGCCCGTACAGCGGGCACCGGCCCCTCACCGCCTCGTCCTCCATGAACGAGCTCGCAGAGGCGGACCAGCAGCTCCACTCGCGTGAGTACTGCACGCACACCCACCCACCCACACGCACTCTTTGTTTCACACACTCAATGCTGCGCGCACATACACACCCATGTTCCCACAAAGACACTCAAACGAGTGATACGCTGAGAACACTGCACACAACACTGACTCTCCGCCTGCACACATACACACACACACACACACGTACACGTGAATGCGTGAAGTGACTACGATTGCTTTTTCGCGATCTTGTCAGTTGGGTCCTTTCTTCATGAAGTCCGGTGTTCTGATTCGGGTCTGAAAGTCCGTCGCCCCCTGCGGTGCTGGGTGAGCCAACTTCAAAGCAAAATCCCCGTCAACGACATTGCAATTTTCACGTCTGTGTTTTCAAATCGACAATCCTTCAAATTTGAAAAAAATCCTTTTCGGTCATAATTTCTACAAATCTGTTTGCACAGCAATTTGGGTCTCGAGCAAATTGCTGTTGAGAAGTGGTCGCGACAACAGTGATGATAAAGCGTCCGAATTGAGTGCGACGTTTCCAAGATGAAAGGACAAGCGTCACTGGCTCATTTTCAGTTTCTGATGTTTGAAAGGCATGTGGAGCTGGTACGAGGTGTATTTGTCTGGAAAAGGAAACTGATCATCTGGGCGAGGTCAGTGTCAGTGATCTGTTGAGTGGGTGATCTTTTGCTTGAACTTCGCACAATCGTTTCGCGGTGCACCAAGGTGGAAGAAGCCACAAGGAGAAAGGAGAGAAAGCGCTGTAAAGTAAACAACTGTTGTGTCTTCGCAACAGAGGATGGCAGAGCAATGGTCACTCAGGGCAAATGGATCAATTTGCATTGTTTTCTTTGGCATTCCCAAGTGCGCGACCTCATTGTGTTTCTGTCTCAAATTAACCCGGAAAACTGACACAGCGTGTCATTGAGAGCAACGCTCCAATTGTCCACAGTGTTCAGTCGCATTCGCTGCACTTGACCAGTTGAACCGTTCTGCACTGCTGCGTCAAAAGTCCTCGTGGTCCGAGAGACTGCGGGACGGAGATTTTTTCACTGACAGCTTTGGCTGGGACCTCGGCTGATTCTGTGTGGATTGAGAGCAGAAGGTGTGTGCAGGGAGACCGGTGCCAGTCGGGGTCAGATTTGAGCGTTGGAATGGACGCATTTCACAGTTGCTCGTGGCACAAATCTGGCACTTCGCACCTTCGGGAGTGCAAATGATGCACTCGTCAGTTCAACGTCTGACATCTCTGGCGTCGGGGAACTTTCTGCACGAGGATAACAACGTTTGAAAAAAGCAGGGGAAATAAAAATCACCTCGAACCAATTTGGAGAAAGAAATTCAGGAACCATGAAGATACGGAGAGTGAGAGATTCAGGCAGCGCCAATCCGCGGGTCATGGAAGGAGCAGCAGAAGGAAAGAAAGAAGGAAGGAAAGAAGGAGGCAGAGGAGGAGGACTGGAGGGGAAAGGGCTCAGCGTGCTGCGGAACCTCAGGGAGCGGCTCACGCCGGTGACGCGACGCCGGAAGCAGCGGAGACGCACAGACACGCGCTGCCTGCAGCTGGGCGTCTTCGAGATGTACGGCTCGCCTGCTGCAACGCCGCCTGCAGGTACAGAAGGGGGGAGGGACGCGCTGCTGGCACACGAGCAATGTGCTTTTCTTGTTCACATTGGGTGCCGCAGCGTCCACAGATTGGTGCAGGGACAAGGGCCTTCGACTTGAAACTGGCCTGAGGGACATGGCGTCGTTTGCGCCATTCCCTTGAACAGGGATTCTCTCCACGTGACCTCGGTGCATCTGCTGCAAGTTTCAGATTCTCGTCAGTTGACGTCTGTGTCAATCTGATCCTTGCTCGTGACTGTGTTGACAGCACGTGAACTTCCCTGTCCGTTCCACGGATGTCGATGAGCTCTGAAGAGATCAAGTTTTTAAACAGTCAAGAGATAACGTTCAGGTATCGACGTCGTCAAAGGGTGAATTGTCAGAGCTACTCAGGGGAAAATGGCTCGCCCGGCCCGACATTCATGGCGTGCATTAAAAAGCCTGTTAAGCCCATCAGGAGGTTGTTTTCAGGTGGAGGGGGCATTTCACACACATCCGCTGTGCAGCCCTGCCGGTGCGGGGGGACGGAATGCCTGGAGGCAGGGGTGGGGAGGCCGTCCGCTCGTAAAAAAATGCGTTGCGTTGCTTACAATGCGATTTTGGGTCAGAAGCGTCGGGGAAACCAACCTGGGCCTTTTGTTTCAAGTCCGAGATTACGAGGGGGCTTTCTTTTCTGGCAGGAACAACATGATCACCGTGTCCCCATTTTGCACTGGTGATTGACCAATTCTGACAATTTTTGCTCAGTGCTATTGTTTGGGTCTTTGATGGTGTTGACAAACATGGCAGTCTTCTTTTGTGTAAACTCAGTACATTTTGGTAAATGAGTTAAAACACCTCACCAGTGCAAATCATGCTATTCCTGCCAGAAAAGAAAGCCACCTCGTATCCTACAGCTGCTGAAGAACCTTTGTTCTGGCATGAATGGCAGTGTCGAGTACTCGCCCTGTTCTTCCACAAAGGAGTGACTGCAGACCAACCAATGCACTTGAGGACACAAGGAGAAAGTTTGAATCTTCCGAGTGCTTTGGTTTGTGGATCACATTGTGAAATTTGTGCAAGTTTCTTCTTTGAAGATTTGTGGGTTTGTTATGTTGCGACAGATAAGACGTTAAATTGGCCGGATTTCCACCGGTATAACTCTTCCCTGTGGAGACGAACATTTGAAGTGAAACCCCGATTGACAGTTTCAATTGTTGGACTCAGTATGCGCAAGATTAAGATATTTGCGTCAGACAAAAAGACGTGTGATTAACATTGAACACTTTGTCGTGTCGAAATTCTTTTGTGGTCGACGGTGTTGACGAATTTGTCGCAGTGTTGCTGATCTTGTCAACGCGACGAAAAAGACACGATCTGAAGTTGTGTATGCTGAGCAAAGAATCATCAGAATGTGGCGAACTGAACCAAAAAAATTTGTTGAAGTTGACGTAGGAACTTTTCGTGGTTCTGAAGTTGATGGAATCTCGATCGCGAAACACAACCAAGAGGCCACAGATTTCCATTTCAAGACCCCTATCATGCAACTGTCGCACACCTGTCGTACACGCGCCTACACATGTCAACACACACACACACACAAACAAACACACACACACACGCACGCACGCACGCACGCACGCATGGACGCACGCATGCACGCACGCACGCACGCACGCACACACACACACACACACACACACACACACACACACACACACAGAGTGTGTGCACTGACGTCCGGTTTGGCGTGCGTCAAATGGAACACAACCCACAGATGTCATAGGAGTATTGACCTGAGAATGGTTCACGAGTTGCGTCAAGCCACGTTCACAGCAGGCGTCCGAATTCATCCGCTTCTGGAGGAGCTGTGTAGCTCACGAATCGGGTGGTTTTCTTCCAGCTGTTTTTGCAGAAGCTGTCACCAACGTGCCACGTTCCATACATGTTCGCTTTGCGGGTAAGGGGAGGGGAGTGTTTGTGTTCGTGCGCACGTGTGTGTGTGTGTGTGTGTGTGTGTGTGTGTGTGTGTGTGTAACTGTTATGAACACATGTTTGAGCTCCGTCCGTTCTATTTGCAGGGGTAAGCCTGGCGGGTGCTCCCAAGTCGTACCGCGGGACGCCGCTGTCGCGCGCAGCCCGTACGCATGCGCTGCGCAAGCTGCGCGCGCCGGCGCGCTGCCGCGAGTGCGACAGCTACGTGTACTTCCAAGGCGCTGAGTGCCAGAAGGTGCGTACTAACTCACTAACTCGCTCACGTGCGACGACGCTCGGAGATTTGCCCGCGAAGATCAGGACGAGATTTGAGACTTTGATAAAGTTGACTTCAGCCCACTCTGAAGAGTGTCGCCTGTCAGTGAATCGACTGAATCCAGAAAGATTGAGTACAGAACCGAGCGCCGTCATTTTCTGGACTTGATATGAGTGTCTCTTTTCGCGGGCAAAACGAAGGGAGGGTGGGACAGATTGTGTGGAGCAGTTGGACCAGCCATGTTCGCGCACTACACGCTGATAACGCCACATGTAAGGCTGTGTATTCAGAAGGCCTCGGTACGAGGTTCTATTCAAATATTGTAGGACTCATCATGATCTGATCTCCTTCGGTACTTTGTTGACCGCTATTAGACACAGATGGGCGCACACAGACACAAACAAACATGTCAAACATGTGAACCATGAGCTCTTTGTTATTGTTGACAACACTGTTAAGGAAAAATGCAAGGAAACATTGCAACAACTCATCAGTTTGGTCTTTTGAGACCTTCAAAATACTGTCCGCCGAAAATTATGCACTTTTGGCAGCGCGCCTGCCATTGTCTGAAGCAGCCTTGCCACAGGAAGGTGGGAATGAGTCCGATCTCATCATGGATCTCTTCCAGGAGGTTCCCCAAGTGTCCGAAGTGCCTGCCATGGAGTCTGCGCTTCAGATAAGGGAAAAGAAAAAAATCACAAGGTGAGAGATTGGGCTGTAGGCTGGGTGGGCCATCACACTCCATCCCCACTCTCTCAGAGCTGCACGCACAATGTCACCCCGATGCGGAGAGGCATTGTCCATGTGGAGGAGGAACCTCTGTCTCCCCCTCCACATGATGGATCTGCGGCGACGCACTGATTCCCAGGCTCTCTGCAGGATTTGCTTGAAGTTTTTCTTGTTCACAGTCTCATTGTGCAGGTACTCCACATGTATCATTCCCTGTCTGTCGAAAAACGGGACCATCATGATCTTGGCAGTAGATCTGGATCTCCTTGCAACTTGCAGGCGTTGCTCACCAGGGGCCAACCAAGCCATGTTCTTCACCTTGGAATCAGGGTCATATACATGAAAGTAAGATTCGTCCGTTGTTATGATCCATTTCAGTTGTCTTGGTGATGGGTAGGAGTCAAGGAAGCTGACAGCAAAGGACACTCTGTGCCTTTTTTGTTCCTCTGTGAGGACATGTGGGATGTGCTTGGATGCCTTCTTCCTCAGGGACAAATCCTTGTGTAAGATTCTGAAGACTGTTCCATAAGATGCACTGAGAATTCTGCACAGGTGGTGAATGTCAATTCTCTTATCCCTTTGTACAGCTCTCTCACAAACAGCGATGTTCCCCCTTGTGCGTCCAGTCCTTGGCCGTCCAGATCTTGGCAAATCACCCACTTTGCACCTTCCCGACGAGTACTCCTTGTGCAGTCGACAAACAGCAGTTTTGGAATAAGTCTGGGCTCCAAAGACAGCCTGCAACTTGCGCAAAGTGACGGATGGAGGGTCTCCCTGATGCATGCAGAACCAGATGCAGACACGCTGGATGATCTGCATCGGAAGTTCCATGGACATCGTCGCCCTTTTTGCCATCTTTCTGGTCAGAAATGGTCGACCTGCACACTGACAGTGCCACTTAAATGCAGCCACAACATTGCATAAGTTGACTCAGCATTTGAGCAAGACTACTTCCGCGCAAGGACAGGTCGGTGAGGCTCCCAAGTGCAGATCATGATGAGTCCTACAATATTTGAATAGAACCTCGTACACCAAATCGAACACGGCCGAACTTTTTGACTCGCGCGTACGCTGATATGTATACGCAGTAGGGGTTCTCACAAGAAAAATTCTGCTCAAAAAGACGCAAGGAAAGTTCGAACTGTGCAGGCAACAAGCTGAAGCCTGTTTCACACTGCTTGCGTCACACACGCGGCACTGTGCCATTGGGCGCTGCGTCGCTTGCTATGCAGCGCTCATTCGTGTGACGCATTCAGTGTGAAGTGCCCGATGCTTGTGAACCTTGTTTGACGTCTCGCCGGACAAGCGGCTCGGACCCCAGGTTGGAAACACACGTGTGTGCATGTTGTCACAAAGTTGTTCAGGCCTGGTTCACGCTGGATGCGTCATGCATTGCGTCCCCGCACAATTCAATCGACGCTGCGTCCGTTGACATGCGCGGTGAGCCGACTCCCTCATGGTGCATCTGCGTGAACCACAGTTTGGCCCCACACTGGCCTGCGTTCCTGTTCGTTTTCACTTCCATCGGTGCTCTTGTTCTGTTCGCGTTTTCCGGTTCCATTAGACATTTGTCAGTGTTTTGTCCTTTGCCTTCGAGCGTTTCCAAGCACTCGTGAAAAGGAGGGTAGTTCTGCACTTGTTCGTTCTGGCTAACAACACTCAGCAAAAAGACTCGCATGCGTTACGTCCCTGTTCCTCTTGCGTTCGTTCTCCTGCCCAAATGTTCATTCGGGTGGGTGGAATGTGCTATGACGAAACGAAACAAAAATTCAGTTCATCCAATCAACTTGCGTGTTGAATAGTGCTACAATGACGAAAGCTGTTGAAAGTTTTCAATTCGCTGTTCACAAGCCATACAGCTCAAGAGAAAATCATCATGTATCATCTGCGCCAGCGATACCAAATTCCCTGCCTGTGATTCAAAAAACATGCTCCCGACTGAAGGTCACACTTGGAATCTTGTGATGCAACATTATTCTCTCCCATCTTCAGTGCGGGACGGCGCTGCATCGTCGTTGCCTGGAGACGACGCGGTGGGAGTGCGGCGGGACGCCGGGCGGCGGCGCGGGCGGTGTCGGGGCGGGCGGCGTCGGAGGCGCCCTCGGGCGGGAGCGGCGCATGACGACTTTCGGCGTCGACTTCACGGCGCACGTGACGGCGGCGCACACGGACATCCCACACCTCGTGCGGAAGTGCACGGCCGAGATCGACCGGAGGGGCCTCCTCAGCAAGGTGTGTGTGTGTGTGTGTGTGTGTGTGTGTGTGTGTGTGTGTGTGTGTGTGTGTGTGTGCGTGTGCGTGTTTGCAAATGGGGTTGTCCCGTTCCGCCGAAAATTCGAGCAACGTGGTGACTGACAGTGGCAAATTTGTCTCCAGAAGCTTCTGGGACGTGGACCTATGTTGTTGTCATTCGATCTGGTTGTGGAAAGGTGTATTGAGCGATGTTGGTTCTCGTGTCATCGCAGGGAATCTACCGCATCTCGGGAGTCAAGTCCAAGGTGGAGAAGTTGTGCCAGAGTTTTGAGAGCGACGAGAACAACGTGGACCTGTCCGAGCACCACGTCAACGTCATCGCCAACGTCCTCAAACTCTATCTGCGTCAGGTACATGTGACGTCCTTGAACTCAGGAATACGCAGCGTACCCCGTCAGATGCGCATACTGTGCCTTGAGGCGTCATGTTTGTGACGTGCTCCAGTTCCAAAAGACGCTGCGTCGTCCCTGACGTTGTTGTGCTCTTTGGCGTGTCCAGAAAGTATGTCACTTGCATGTCTGCTGCTCATGTCACATGTTCCTGTCACGTGAGCAGAACCAGCTACACCAACGCGAGGCTCGCTCTGGGCCTCGCGCAGTATCAATCACGAGTTGCTTCTCATGTGCCAGTCTTCCATCAGGACTGGGTCCGCATCACACCAGCTTGGGGTGAGTACACCGCATACCGCACACCTCAGACGAAGATGCGTGACGGCGAGGTTTTCCCGTTGCAGCTGCCGGAGCCGGTGCTGACGTTCCGTCTCTACCCGGACCTGGTGCGCCTGGTGGGGGACGAGTCGGCGGGGCGCGCCGGGGACCCGACGCGCATCGTGCACAAGCTGCGCGCGCTCGTCATGCTGCTGTCCCAGCCCAACTTCCGCACCGCCGCCATGCTGATGCACCACCTGCACAGGTACGTGTTGCTATGGTGATGTAGGCGTAACTGTGGTGATGCGCTTTGGGTACGTGTCATTGTGCTCATGTGCCACGTGCACATGTGCATTTTTCGCAAAAACAGTAACGCGCGTGCGTTTTGCTATGGTTACCTCATAGTGATGCTCCCCCAGTTCTCGGTCAGGCAAGTTGTGTTGAAATTTGGGCATTTTCTTCACAACAGATACATGTACCCACCAACGTTTCCAGTCAGCACTGAACGGCGGTTTGTGATCAGTTGATTCTCTCGTTTTCAGGGTGACGCAGCACGAGGCGGTCAATCAGATGTCAGCGAGCAACATGGGGATCGTGTTCGGTCCGACGCTGCTGCGCCCGAGCGAGGGCGCTGCGTCGCTGGCGTCGCTCATGGACACGGCGTTCCAGGCGCGCGTCGTCGAGCTCCTCATCCAGAACTCGCAGGTCAGTACTCGAGGGTCACTCGCAGCCCAGAAGGTGGTTGCAGTTTTCAACTAAGTGGCAGATCTGTGATGAACTTGCTGGATCACACAAGATTGCACTGTCGCGTACTTATTAGACACACGCAAATACTTGTTCACACAAACGACACACACACACACACACACACACACACACACACACACACACACAGACTCACAGACTCACACCTCACACTCACATACAAAGTGACGTTCTCTTACAGGCGATTTTTGGAGTGGAGGACCGCACGGACAACCTTCCCCTGCAGGCGGAGCTGGAGGAGGGTGGCGGGGCCGGCGAGGAGGGAGACGCGCCCGCCGGGGCGACGCCTGACGCCGGGGCGGGGGCGGAGGAACATGCGCAGCCCGCCGCTGGAGACGCTGAGAAACCCGCGGGTCCCGCCCCGCCCGAGAAACCCGAAGACGACAACGACACCACCTGGTGAGAGTTTCGCTGTGCTGGGGAGTTTTGTTTTTGAAAGAATCGTCCAATTCATTCACCTAAATTTTGCGCGCATCAAGCTGCATGGATCCTTTGTTTTTTGTATTGAAATACCTTCATGGAGGCACACAGATTTGGGCCCTTCTGTCAAAATGACGATTCCGTGCGTTTTCAGGTACGTGCCGACGCCGGTGACTGAGAACCTGCTGGACGAGTTGGCGCGGGAACAGCCGCTGTTCCAGCCGGAGCCGGACCCCGCGGGCGCGGGCGTCGAGCTGCCGGGCAGCGTGGGCGCCGAGCCGGCGGCGGAGCGCGCCGAGGAGACGGGAGGCCAGCCCGCCGCGCAGTCCTCTGGTGAGTGGGCGAGGGCCTTGTTGGAGTTCGCAGTCAAGGCGCTACAAATTTGGATGGAAGAGTCTGTGGAAAACTGAGAAAAGACAAAGAGCACCTCGATAGATTCGAACCACTTGCCGAACCGCCGTACCACAGAACAGTAATCAGACCTGCTGAAATTTTTGGAAAACCTCAAGATCAATGGGAATTGAAGTGATATGCGTGACAGAAAAATGTTTTGAAATGACCAGTTTCGTCTCGTGTTGTGGTCGTTGTGTCGGACGACTCCACCAGGTGAATGATCCACTGCGCTCTCTTGCAGAAGTGTACTACTAGTACGCACATGTCACGTGGGTGACCATCAGGTGGGAGACTCGTTGAAGTGAAGCTTGTTCTGTTGACAGTAGTCGTTCATAGCAGCACGATGTGTGGTCAACTTGGGTTTGATTGTTGTTGGCTTCACGCAGATCTATCTCGCTGAGATGACAGACAGCACGTGTGAAGTTTTTCAATGCTGAATGTTCACAAACGGTTCAGTTCGTTTCCTCGTTCCAGAACGCGCAGTTTTAGAGCGATAGAATCGTGATATTCTTTTGCAGCATTGTTTTTGATCTATTGTTCGTTGAAGATGTAAAACATTGCTTTGAGATGTGTGCGTTTTCTCTGTGTGCCGTTGTCTGCATTCAAGCACGAAACATGTGTTTCCCTCCTGACTTTCAGTTTGACCACTGCCGTTTCCCCAAGGTCATCCGATCACCCTGTTGTGACCTTTCTGACCTCTGCAGAAGATTCCGATTCGGACGAACTGGACACGGAGGCCTTACTCCCGGACCACTCTCTCGGCTCCAACCGCCTCGTCCAGCCCCGCGGCGGAAGTAACAGCTCAGGCATGCGCAGTGCAGCAACTCACAAACCCAACGCCGCCACCACCGCTGCCACTAACACGACCCTAGCGACACCTGTTGAGCGCATGCAGTCACGTTCAGCGCCCTCTAGTTTCGACCTGGGGATCGAGGGGGAGCCACCGGCGGGTCCGCCCACCGTGAGTGTGACCCTCGTGTCTGACGAGGAGGAGGACAGGAATGTCGTCGCCGGTAGGTGTCACCACGCCCTGTGCGCCATGTCGGCGCCCGTGTTGCATCATCAATCGCGTTCCTTGCTTGCATTGGTCAGTTCTTGTTTGGGGCAGTTCGAACGCCCTAGTGTTTAGCAGTGAACGGCATGTGAATGTGTTGATGCTTTGCATGAACCACGCGCAGTCCAAGTTGGATTCAACCGTTGGATTCAACCATAAAGGACTTTCCGTTGCTAGAAGCTTCTCCAGCTTGTGCGTTTGTTTTGCTGGAGGCACACGTGAAAGTTCTCCTGTTGTTTTCCAGAGACTCCGACGTCGACGTGTGAGATGCGGCCGACGGGGAGTCCGGGGCTGCGGCGCCGCCTGCTCGCCTCCGAGCTACGCGCTAGCGTCGCCGCCCGGGACGACGCGGCGCCACCCGCGGGGGCCGGAGCCGGAGCCGCCGCGAACCCGCTGCCGCCGCCGCAGCTGAGCAAGCCGCGCCCCTACTCCCCGCCGCTTCATCGCAAACTGCGCGCCACGCGCTCCAACACCGCCGCGCTCGACACAGCGCAGCACGTGACTGATGACGTCAGTGTGAAATCTGCTGATGACGTCACAGGAAGACGCCGTGTTGATGACGTCAACACAGATAAGAAAGGACGCAGTGTGGCGAATAACATCAGAAACCCAAGCAGACAACCAGCAAAGGACAGAGGGGATAGTGACTCCGACATAACAGGGTCTTCGAAGCCTTCAAGGAACGTGCGAGGCGGGATGAGCCTGAGCGATAAACTGCTTCTGGAGACAAGAAGAACCAAACAAAACGCAGCGTCGCCAGGTGCGCTCAGGAGCGACCTGAGAACCAACCCGAAGTCCAGAGAAAGAACGCTATTGGCGAGGTCCACGTTCTACACGCCGTCGGGTGGCGTGACCGAGGAGGTGGACGCCCAGAGTACAGTGACACCCAAACCCGAGGGGAGCAAGAACGGAAGCGTAGACGAACTGAAGTTGGACAAACGGCCCGAGGTCACCGCCAGGGGCTCGGAGCTGACGCCTGGAGACCGAGAACCCACCTACGTGTAGCCAAGTCTGGCCCGAGTCACTTGTTTCACACTGGCTGCGCCACACCTTGTGGCCCCCTCATGTTCTTGCGCGAGTGGCGACGTTGCCTTGATGGAGTCGGACAGGGCTGCAATGCACGGCGAAGCAGTGTAAGACAGGTGTGACAGTCACATTTGCCAAGTCCCCCAACCCTGACTGGTGTATTTACCCATGACTCGATTGTGAATGTGATGCCTGTGTGATGTGGACTGAAAAAGAAACCCCAGTGAAGAACGTGTGTTGGCCGCTAAGTCGAGTTTAGTCGAGTCCAAGCCTGTTGCCGTTGCCACCACCTGTTGTACAGATTTCCGTTCCCATGGAGACAGAGTGAAACAAGAACGTCCCTCCTTCAGTGTCACGCGTGGTACAGTGGGAATAATTGGCGGGATTCGTATGAAATTTCCCACATGGCAGTCGAGAAAAACTATCATACGACACAAGGCCTTGTGAGACGAGCGTTTTATGTGGTGCAACTCCTGGCGGAATGCAGTATTCACGGAAAATTCTGCTAAGTTGCCAGAAGTATCAGGAATTTGCTTGGTGCTTGCCTGTTGTGCAGTAGTTTTCAGTCGTTCAGGTGTTCAGAGTTTTCGGTGCTGTTGTCATGTTGTTTGGTTCTGTATGGAGATTCTATTCGTGATTCAGAGATATAGACCCTTTGGGAGAGGCAGGAACTTGTGCTTTGGTAGTACGCCAAATTCAAAGGTGCGTGACGGTGCATGTCAGTCACACGACGTTGCTGGGCAACGAATCGGGTCAGATGACGCCATCGCGTTGCGTTGCTGTTTCAAGTCACTAAGATGTTGCATTGTAACGGTGCAGCAAGGCCCATTGACTTTCACAGGGTGAGCCCCATTGTTGCGTGCTGGAGAGAGACTGACTCTTGGGAGAGGTGTGTGCCTCCAGGACTGCCCGTGTGCTTCCCAAACACGCTCCTGAGTGCATGACCAGGAGACGTGCACCTCCAGCGTACCTGCGTGCTCGGAAAGCACACATGGCTTTCCAACATGCGAGCGAATTGAAGTCTTTGTCCGCTGCTCTGTGTGTTCTGGCGAAAGGTGTGCGTCAGTGTGATGTGACGTGCCCGGTATTTGTACAACCAGTGCCCTGTGCTTTCACCTCTGTGTCAACGTGTGCTTTCTCCATGTTGGAGATCCTGGATGTCCTTGATCTCCATGTTGTCATGTCACTAATGTTGTACGATCCTTGTCGGGAATTGACACCCCGCCCAAACTGGTCTTCACACGACGTTGTTGACGCTCACGCTTCTCGAATTTCCCAAATAGGTCACGCAAAGAAAATGTCACAAGCAGGTCTGGAAAGAGAAACCTGCGTCGACTGGTGCAAACAAGACAGCATTATAATGAGGCTTGTTTCACACTGGATACGTCACGTGTTGCGTCCCTGAACACATCGCTGGGTCACTGACCAGGAGGGGACGCCACGCGTGACGCATCCAGTGTGAACCAGGCCTCCGAGTCACTCAGATGTGCGCAACATCACTCCGATGAAACGTGGAGGTTGCGCAAAACAACGCAAAACAGTCTTCAGTTGCCACGGGTGAAGGTGAAACTGCTTGGAAAATTTGCCATTTCTTGGTGGTTTTGACACCAGTATGTATGACGTATACAACACCAAAAAACTAGTGTTGTCTTTGTGCAATATTGGCCAATTTTATACTGCAAATAATGTCCGTTGAGTATTAACAGAATGTAACTCTGTACTAACACCACGCGGTTTTAAAAGTTATATTTACCAGCGAAACAAAGCAATAAAGTTGTGACAAAATCCAAGAAAAACATTCAGATTTCGGCTCGATCGAGGCAGATTTCAAGTCAGCACCGGGTGGTACAGGCAAAGAAAACGAGGCGACTAGAGCGTGGGCCACTGCAGCAGATAAAGGATGAGTTTCTCCGGCAGGGGGAGTCTGATGAGGTCACGTGATCGGGTATGTTGCAGAATACGCATGCGCGTCAGGTGCTGAAGACTTAGATCCGGCCACAACTGCCAGACACGCACAAATCCGTCCGTGGCCGTGACCGCCATCTTGTCTCCGTTCAGAGTGAATGACATGCGCAGGTAACTGCACAAACTCCGGTTGCTATGCGACGTCACGATGGAGATCCCTGCGCCGCAGTTGGCGCCGTCTAGTGAGTAGAGCATCTCGCACGTGTCCGGTTGGTACAGACGGATGAGCGCGTCCGACGCGGCGACGACCAGCTCCCGGCCCCGCGGACTGTAGCGTAAACACTCGACGTCCACAGATCCGTCGGCGTCAATTTCTATCGTTCCTTCCACGGTGTCTTCAACGATGTCACAGATGTATACGCTCCCCGTGCAACCCAACGCAACATACCTGCAAAAACACAATTGACGTTTGTTTTTTTTTTTTGCGCGCAGATTGTAGACGTCATCTGAAGAGTTCGCAGCTGCTCTGAACAGACCTACCTGTGCTTCGCCCTGGGATCGAAGTCTGCGCACCTCTCATTGGACAGGCTGGCCCCGGGTACCCCGTTCCTTCCGAGGAGACAGGGTACCGGGTCGCTGCAGAGGGTGAGCGCGGCGCGGTCCCTGCGCACGACGAGCGCCATGCCGAAGGAGGCGGAGAGGAGCATCATGGAGCTGTCCGGGGAGAAGCGACACTCCACCTCGTCGCTGTAGTGACCCTTCCCCACGAAACCCTGCAACAAACAGTCCAACAAGACGGGGATTAGTTTCTGGGGTTTTATCCCATTCAGACAAACCAACCAAAATCTTGTTTGGTTTGGGCCGTTTCATGTTTGTTGCTCCAAGGTGAAGATGTTGCAAACCCTCAGCATCACGTCTTCTGTTCTGCGTCGAGGTTTTCCAGTTCAATCGGAACGGTTTTCAGAAAGTGACACACTCTGTTGACAACAAGCCCTTCTAAAATGTCCCCCAGGTGGCGTGGCAACATTCAAGCGTATCTTGTTCGTCTGGCGCTGGCGTTCAAGCCCTGCAGCACATGGGTGTGAACAGATCTTCTCACCTTGTGCAACTGGTGGAGATGGGCGCGTCCGTAATCTGCGAAGACACCGCACTCGGAGCGCACGACACGCACCTCGAACGTGTTCCGACTCGTTCTGTTCACGAATGCCGCCGTGTGGCCGTCCGGCGCCATCGCCGTGTGTCGGAAGTTGCAGGACGGGAAGTCCTTCTGCCGCACCACGGACCTGCGCGCGCAGCCGCGAACCATAGACAGTAAATAGTTGAAAGGATGGGTGAATCCAGGGTTTGGTCAAAGGGGCCCAACACCAACTTGAAATCGAACAAGAAGTCACATTTTCTGTGGCTGGGTTCCATTTCTCCCTGGATAATTCTTCGCAAGCAATTTTTAGGTGATTTGAGAAGCTTGGTCCGATTTGTGAGCTTTTGGAAAAAGCGAGCGAAATCAGAGTGAGCAAAATCAAATCACCTATAGGCAGCCTCTTTCAAAAGTATGTCAGCAGCAGTTTCATGGTCAAGATGAGGATTGATTTGGGATCATTTGGGCTCTTTTGGTTCATTTTGGGTTGGGG
>JAAUXT010001559.1_pt1 | contig 18018 bp, 20 predicted proteins | sample 7278171 | NCBI WGS metagenome assembly JAAUXT01 (sample SAMN14350112, study PRJNA611818) | marine sediment metagenome | isolation source: surface marine sediment (1.8m) | place: French Polynesia: Moorea | collected 2018-08
AATGACTGTTATTTTCCTTTGTTCCCACTATGGGGCACTTGGCCTCTGGACCAATCAGAAGGCTGGATTTTGAATTCTAGACCAATCAGAAGCCTTCCCGCCCAAAAATTTGCTGCCCCATAGTGGGGGGCTCTTCTCTGTAGCTCATGTAAAAATTTCAATTCACCAATCATTGTTTCATCCTTGCAGCTGTACAAGGTGCTGAGGGCCTGTGGGAGGGACGTAGCCGCTTTCGCCGATCAAACCATTGCGTCCGGACTGGAATTCCTCAGAACTTATCAAAACAATGGGAACAACAACAATAACAACAACAACAACAACGGCGGCGGAGGGTTCACCCTTTTCAATGGAGGTATGAGAAATAACGCTCTCTCTGAAAACAAAGCTTCTGAGGTTTCCCCCTCTCATTGTCTGAGGAACAAAAACAAAAGGCTTGACTGGAGAGTATCGGTCTTGGTTTTCTACGTCTTGCTGAATGTTCGTGGGCACAGGTCTCTCAGATGTCGAGAGAGCGTCACCCAAAGTCCCGTTTCGTTTCAGACGCCAGCGCAATCCAGGTGAACGTCTTGCTTCTCACCATCTGCGCTGTTTTCGCCGGGATTTTTGGGCACTAAATCTTGCCATCATCATTTGCCACGGATGAATTCATTTTTGATGTCATCCAAAGGAAGGGCCAGAGAATGAAGACAACCAGCTGAAAAGACTGCAGAAACAAAAACACAATTTGTACATTTTCCTCGCAGAACGTTGAGCTGCGGCCGAAGAGGAAGATGTGTTTTTTTTTCACGGTGTCTGTGATTACTTCATCATGTCTGTAATCTCTCTGTGATCTGCGTTTGGCCACTTTCCAAAAGGAACACACATATTTGGAAAGCTTAAAATTTTCACACTTTTATCGTACGTTCAATCAACAGCCATGGGCAAACGAGAACAATCGTCGTGAGGGCGACAGTTATTCTTGCGGTCTGCGAGAAGTCAGCACAGACACAAATGCACGGGAATCTCACAAGGATAAAAGTATGGATCGCACTGTTGTGATATTGCAAAGACCATTTGACCCCGTTTGGTGCACATCCACATCCCAGTATCAGTCGCATTTATCATTATTTTTTCTTCACTTTTTCTGAACCTGCATGACAATCACAGCAAACTGGACTGCTGAAAATGAAGCGAATAAAATTTCTTGATGGCAAAATATGGCTTCGTTCTTGCGTAGAGCGACGAATTCTCAACATTCTGTTTCATCGAACGCAACTTTTTCACGAAATTGTTTTGACACAGGTGTTTCTGCAAAAATCTCGGTGAGGTGAATTCATCACGTCGGGACGGCAACCAAATTTGAACACAATGATGCGGACAGCGGCACGAGCCTTTGTTGTGCAACACTCTCTCATGCAGTGTGCTTGTCGAAACTGCTTCCAATTGTGTCCAAACTGTCGTATCCAAACCGTAATTTCTGTTGATATGGTTCCTTTCCAGCGCACCTCCACTTGTTGAGAAGCGTTTATCAATTCGATCGGTGGGCAAAGAACAAATCATTGACTTTTTGAGCATTGCAAACATGTTTGACGACCCGAGAGGCACCTGCATCCACATGCACCTCAAAGGAGCATTCTCCAGCATAGTTTCTCAAGAGTTTTGGGAGTTACTGTCTTTCGGTGTTTTTTTTTGTAATTGGCAATGAAGTAGTATGGTCTGCAGGAACTTGTAATAGTCAGCCTCGGCTTGCAATTCCTTCTGAACATTCTTCGTCACGGCGTGTGTTTCATTCTACAAAATGAACATGAAAAAGATATGTTTGACTTCTCGTTTTGCTTTGTCAAGAAATACAAACCAAAACTTTTCCTCAACTCAGGCAAAACTCACTGGTTTTGTTTGGCTTTCAGACTTTGACAGAATCCCAGAGAAAGTTGGTTTGTCAGCAGGCACTTCTTCTTGGGAGCCTGAAACCAGAGATATGCGCACTATCTTTCAACTCAACATTCTCGTGCAAATCCAAAAGTCTTCTCACTCAAGTGAAAATCAGAATGATGCAGCGGCAATTGCTGTGTTTGAAGTTTCTGGTAGCAAAAGCATCGAACTGTCATCAACAAGAACAAACTTTTTGAGAGAGTTGAACCTACCATTGTTGACGCTTTTGCGGGGTGCAGTACCTTCAACCGACCCTGCCACTTTGGCGGAGATTCTCTTCTCTGAGAGGCTTTGGACTGTCGCTTCTTGTGGGTTTCTGCTGTGTTCTGTCTCTGCGCGGTTGTATGTTTCCTGGTGGCTTCGTTTTTCTTCGAAAGAATCACGAGTCTCATCTGCAACTGCACCATTTTCCTCCGATCTCCTTTTCTCCTTCTTGTCGGTTTTCCTTGATTTCCACTGACCTGGTTCGTTGTATTTGGCACCAAGACTTCCCTCCTTCTGAATCGTCTCTTCCCCTTTCTGCTTCTTTTCAGACGCACGATGATTCCTTTTCTTGCTGTCTCTTCTCTTCCTCACATTGAACCCCCTTTGTTCCGTTTCCTCTTCTGTAACTGTGACTGCTTCAACTTCGGGCAAGCCGGATTGTGTATTTTGTTCTGATGTGTTTGGCAAACTTCCATGTGAGGAAGACACAGTGTTTCGGCCAGGCATGTTCCTTCTCCAGCTGTTCCTCTTTTGCCTCGACACACCGGAAGTGGAATGTCCTTCACCAAATCAACGAACCAATTCTTAACATCCTGAAGTGAACAAACATCAACATTTCATACGTTTTGCACGGATGGACAGCTCGGTTTCGTCAGAGCAACGTGAATGATGCATGACACGGCCACGTTTGCCAAGCCGCCAGCAAGAATCATCTCGTTCGTTGCAACTCTCCGGATCTGTGATCACGCTGTTTTGTTGGCCGAAAATCTCTGAGACAGATACGACAACGTGCTCGTACGTAAATGTACCCCAACGGTCAGACAGTTTACCGCTGAAATGTGAGCAGGCTGTTCGATCATCTTCTGATCTCCGGTTTGCAAGTTCCTGTCGACACCAAAAGCGCCTGGAGGACGTTCCTTTTGACTTTTCTAACGGAGATGATGCTTGACCCAAGAGACAGCAAACAAAAGTTGTCAGCTGCAAGTCCGAACTTTGAATCGAAACCTTCAGGCCACGATGATGATCATTCTGTGCTCACTGCAGTGTTCGCTTCAAGTCAACGTTGCACAGTGAAATGAAACGGTTTCAAACTTGGCACACTTCAGGACATCCCTTCGCACAGAAAACTTTGGGTGTTTGGCCTAAACTGCCAGAAATCGAGCTGCGGGATCGATAGTGTCATGACAAACAGCAGCACAGTAGAAAGCCACCGTGTTGCACGGTGTTCTGAGCAAAAACCTGTTGTTACTAATTGATGAATATGTGCACAAAAAGAACAACGCTCCTCCAGCTTCAAGCATTGTTTGGGACATAAAAAATCGACTGAAGGAAATAAATTACGCCAAACGACACGAACACGCACTTGTTGTTTCCATTTGATGATCGTGCAGAAACAAGACTTGTTCACCTCCATTTTGGTACTCGGGCAATTTGAATTTTGTCCACTTGATTTCAATTGTTGTCGGCAACTGGGAGGGTCGCTAAGCAATGATTTTTGTCAGCGTAGGACTTCCGAAACAAATGCCAACTTGCAACTTGAAAGATCAAATGTGTTCACAGTCTGTCAGTTGACAGGGCATTTCAACTTTATTTGAAAAAGAACATATTCAACGACGATTGAAAAAAAAACCAACATTTCTCGTCCACGAGAAATGAGTTTCATTTTTTCTTTGTGCAGACGTAATGCCAGTCTGTCAAACGTAACCACAGGGACCGTGGACATTTGCCGCCCAACCACAGCGACATTTTGCCACAATCTAGACACGCGATCCTTTTCTATTGTTGCTTCTGTTTCTCCGGTGTTTGACAATTTTACCGAAGCAGATGAAAGGGGTTCTCTTTCTGAAAGAACAAATGGCACTGTTTTGTTGTGTCGGTACATACTGACGTGCACATTTCGCACGAGTACTCAGCACCTCGGACCTCAAACCGCAACACTCTTTCAAAACAGAGAGCTCCAATCGGAAACTACAAATGGAATCTATCTTCAATTTATCAGAGTGCACAACGGAATCTGTCGTTTTTTGTGCTGTGTTTTATTCAATCCAACTTTTGAATAAAGCACTCTAACTCAGTGAAATGGTGGAAGTCGCGAGTGCATTGATGGAATCGATATTAGATTAGTTAAAATGATTAGACTCCGCACTCGGGATGAATCGGACTTGAGATGCGCTGGATATATTGCTATTTACTTCAGCAAAATGAAATCAAAGTGAATTGAAGGATTCGAGAAGAGACGATGGAGCAAAAGAAAAGGACACACTTCACTCGGCTGCTTCTTTTGGGTCACTAGACATCTGCTGCGATGGGGAAAACATTCACCAAAAGGCCTTCCTTTCCGAGCTACCCTCATTCTCCTGTCTGGTCCGTGGAATCTAGTTTCTCAATCCTCTTTCCCAGCACTAATGGGACTTAATTGATCCCAACGGCGAGCACAAAAAGCTCAATATCCATTTACGAAGCTCTAATGCAATTGACCAGCTTCTGTAGCCCTTGAATTGTTTGCAGGGGTCACAACAAAGAACTCAAAAAGACGAAACTGCCCGATGTCTTCAACCGTCAACCAGTTGACAAGTGCAGCAGCGCCTCCTCAGGCAGAATCTTGAGGAATTTCTGAACTGCGTGAAGCCTTTCCTGGTGATGGATATTTGCAGAAAATTTCTTCGTCTTAAACTTTTGGGAATCAACCAGGGAATTGTCTGGGCCACGGAGACGTCCAGCCACTACCGTTGAAGCAGCTGGATCTGTTCAATGAATATTGGCAGATTTTTTCTTGACTAAAGACTGGTCTCCTCGAGGTCAGTAAAACTCTCTTGGGTCTGGTTGAACACAAGCTCCGAAGTTCCGTCATGTTCCCCCAAAAGAAACAGGATTGGACTCCGTTTTGACGCTTTCTCACTCAACTCTTGGTGTTTTTCGTCCCAGCAATATGTGATTCGCATAAAAATTCGTTGCAGGCAAATTACGCAATTTAGCCAAATGAATGCGACGCTCTGTCTGATGCAAAATGATCCACGGATGTGTAATTTCCTCTTCGGTCTTCATTCCAAGATGAACACAGGCGTCTTGCTCTTTTGTCTCTCCAAAATCACAAGCGAATTAAAATGAAAGCCGCCATATCACAAAGCAGCGTTTTGATGTGCTATGGGTGAGTGTGGTCCTCAGTTCAAGACTGGTGCATGAATTGGAAATCTTCCCTGTTCTGCTTTCCAAAATGGACCCTCTGATTTTCGTTTCACAGTTGCAATGGGAAACAGCTGACGTGATAGCGTTTGATTTGAGCGAAATTTCGTTTTTGTTTGCCACTGTTTCCAACAGTGAATCATTCCTTCTCTCACAGTTTTTGACTTCGAACCCCCGTAACCAATCTCTTTCGAACGTGCAGGCTGCCAAACGGAATGCTTTGGTTCATCGTTTCATTTCGTGCGAAAGCTGGAGAGAAAACGTGAAGCGTTTCTTGAGCCGTGTGCGTGCTCTGCCATCCTTTTGGAGAGAAATTGTATGCTATCAGTGCTCACTCTCAAAGTGTTCAATGTATGGGTCCTGTGGGTCTCTTTGTGGCGCTCGGAGGTTCAATATGACTCCGGAGAAAAATTCAGAAGGGTTTACGACTGCTGAAAACAAACCAGATAACACTTTTTTTGTGGATGGAACAGCGTCGGTCTCATACAGTCCACCTGGTTCGTATAAGAACTTCTTGTACGACTTGGACATTTGTCAAAATGCGCGCAGAGGCTCATTGTTGCGATCGAAAGACTGATGGTCATGATACTCTTGTGTTGCTCATGGACCAGAGCTGAGATTCACTGGGACACACTCTTCAAGTGTGCTTTCAGACCGAACGCATGAATCCTCAGTCTGCAATGCGTCCTGAGATTACCAAGTGACTGATTGTACGAGGGCTGTCCACGAATTTTTCGACGCGCCACATCTTCCAAGACAAGGTCGGCGAGATGCAGACCTGCAGCGGAAAATTCGTGGACAGCCCTCGTAAGTCCTGTGCGTTGACATCTATGAAAATCACCCTCAACATCATTGAATTTATCGTTCGTGCGGAAATGTGTCAAATTCGTTGTCAAACGTCAAACGTTGTCGGTTCCCTCCTCCAAAACATGCGATACATTCTGATATGATGAACAAAGCCCATGCACACATCCTTCTGTCGAGCGCTTGATCCTGTCATTTAGAGACAATGCTTGTCACTGCAGAATATTTGAGGCTCACACATTGGTGACTTGCTCAAGGCAAATTTTCAGACAACTCAGGTTCCACATACTCAGATGGCTCACAGAAAAATTGCTCTGTAGGTGTAGCAGAGAGAGTTTGTGGAATTTTGTTTGTCACACCTGGCTTTCCTTTTCAATGACGACGTTTCACTTGTCAATCAATCACAAGGAGGCCTGTCAAAGACCAGCAGTACAGCATCTGTCTTGAGCATTCTACATATCGCAGGCGATTGAAGTCATGTTAGGTTCTTCGCGTGATCCCTACGAGGTCCTGTGTCAGGTCCCAGGCCAGGTCATGGGTCAGGTGTCAGGTTCCCAGAAAGGAAAGAAACCCGGTACTTTGAAAGGTTGGGTTCTGGTCAGGTCCCAGTCACACGAACGAACCCAGAACCCAAGTTCCTTTTTGTATTGTCTTCAAAGCTATTTTCACGCTATTGTTCTCGCATTCTCAGCATCCTTGGAATCACGTGCGAAACATTTCGTCTTGTTTTCACCCTTGTGCAACTGACGAGATTCATCATGAATCACTATTTGTTTATTGTCGCGTCCGGCACATTTCTGACGCGATGAACAAAGCCCGCCCCGGCCTTACCCAGCCCCGCCCATACCCAGTCGCGCATTTTGTCTTGCCACGTCACTGCACAATTCATGAAGAATCAATGTCTGTCCTGTCACGTTTCTGTTGCACCGAGTGACCTCTCCCCATCATTGGTGGATTTTTTCTGCCTTCTTGTGTGCAGATGAAGCGCAAGCCAGTTGTATCCCAGAAGAAAGGATGATCAGGAAAGGTCCCCACTGATGGTGACTGTCAAACAGTTCAGACAGTTTTCGGACACCCGGACAAGCTATGCAGTCAATCTGGAAAGACAGAAGTCTGCTCACCACGCATGGGTTGCCAGGTCATTGTGGGTCCACTGTCAGTTGTGACTGGATTCTTGTTTTTTCAGTGTGAGAGTCGCTTGCTGGAATGAAAGTCGTGACGCATTTCTCTGGCGCGGGGCACCAGATGGTCGCCAGCCCAGACCCTGGGATGGAGCTGCATGATTAATTCCCCCATCCAACTGCAAATGATGAACAGTTGCCGCGCACTGTGTAAAATGGCAGTGCTGTTTTAAACGGCCCTTCCGAGACCTTTATCCATTAAGCGATGCCCAATACTTATCGTAATTAAATGATGGGTTCCGTGTCCACTGAGGTCAAGATTTCGAAGCAACCGAAATGATATCATCTGCGTTGAGCTTTGTTCAGCTGATATCTGGCTGAGTTTCTGAATTCGTTTGCTCACGGAACAGTTACGAGTACGTTTCCGCTGCTTCAAATTCGACGGTTTCTGGCACCTCGAATTTTATTTCAGGTTTGGGATTGAACCAAGTACACCCTGAAGAGCTAATCTGGGCTTCTCTATCCCAACAGTTGAAAATTCTCATTTTCTGGTTGACATGTTTGGGTGTTCCCCAGACAGGACAAAATGCGCTCTGCGATGCAAACACGCTCTTGTTGAATCTTTCTGCGTCGTTCTGTAGCCGTTCCTCTGACCCTTTGTCCGTCTCTCTGTCTGTCGAAACTTTTGACCAAAAGTATCCGACGTTCAGATGCGTAGGATTCTGTTGTGATGAAGAATCAGTTGCTTCGCAGCCTGACAGTGCACCAGCTGATTTTCTTTGAACCTGCTCTACAATGCAAACGTCGGTAGCCAAGAAACTGAGCGCACACAGGTGATCTTTGGTGATCTTTGCAAACTTGTCGGAAGATCAAAATGATTTGGACACACAATGATCTGGCCGAAATGATTAACAGTCGCATTAGGAGACGGAAACTGAAACAAATTAATCAAACAATTGGCGATGTCTGTCGAGGTCAGAACAAAACACAGTGCGGCGAGGAAAAGAGAACCGACTGACTGATCAAGTGTGGTTGCATCGTGTTCAATCAACAATTTCAAATTACCCAAGCAAAACAAATTTTCTTTTGCCAAGCCACCAAGAATACGCATGAGCAAGAAGATCTTGCCAGTCAAAACAATCCGCAATCTCAATTGTCATCGACATACAATTGGAAAACCTTCCTTCTCGACATTCCTTGCAGCTACGCGCCGAATCTGGCTTTACATCAGCAGTTGCATCTCGGCTGATCGATACCTCCGGTGTTGGTAATGTTTTCTCAATTTTGTGTAGGTGAAAGTGATACATGACCACGGGACCTCCCTCACAATATTTAAGTCATTGGAGTCCAATTCATCACCGCCATTCCAACACATAATGACCGTTTGGACTTCCTCTGATCAAATTGGGATCTTTCTTCTCTGAAGTGGAATATTTTTTTCTGCGCCCACAGTTGGAGTTGTGGGAGTCAGGTTTCTTTTCCAATTGGCTGGAGAGTTATCCGGCCCCAGATTTTTGCTGAATTTGTTCCTCACAGAATCCTTGACAACCTAGTTTCATGACAAAACAGTCCAGATTATTTTTTTTCCATCGGTGTGTTTGACGAAGCACTGCCCAACGCTGGCATCCACACTCAGGTCGGATTGAAACAGTGGTCGCAGAGATCCATGCTGACAGACGTAGAGAAGATAAGTACCAAGCACAGAAAAAGAAAGGTTGGAAATTGCCTGAAAAATGTGCATACAAAGTTTGAGGGGCTTCTGAACAACTTGATTTGTTCTCCCACCGCAAGGTGTGGAGTAAATGATGCAAACAGGGACGTGCAGAGCAAGCCAGTTGAGGTTCTAAGCAAGTCCACAGATACCCGGGTCACCTGTGTGAGATTTACGTCACGGCAATGAATTTGTTACTTCTGCAGTGCCGAGGCTTCTTACTTGGTCATCTCAAAGATCTGGTGGTAGCCTGTGTAAAATTCAAATCTCAGCACTGTCACTTGTGTACATAAGGTGCAAAACGCATGCTGTTGCAAAGCCTAAGATGCATGCAGGATAAATGACTGAATTCCTGTGCATTATCACCATACAAATACACACACACCTTGCTTGGGGTGACTCGGGTGTTGTCACTGGGGTGTGCCGTGACGTCTCCTTCTCCCTCTCCCATTCCCTCTCCTTCTCCTTCTTATGCTTCTTCTTTTTTCGCTCCAACTTGTCACCCACTGAAAATTGTACAGAATGGTGTGTTTACCAACCCAAATACCACATAATTCTGGAAAAATGAATATGTAGTCTGATCAAAATGGCCATGACAATTACTCTTATTTCCATCATATCGGAGATGTCTGTGTTTTACTCTATAACATGACGCAATTGCACAGTAAAGATACCTACAAAAGCAGAAACAAAAGCAGAAACACTTACTCTTGATGCAGATGCTGAAAACACCAACTACTTCACCAAAATGTAGAAAATTCCTAATGGATGCAGCATGATGAACATCCCACCATTGTGTTTAAAATGGTACTGTGCATGCACGGATGCTATTTTGAAGCAAAATATCCTGAAAACCATCACAATAATCACTACAACGTCACAGCAGTAACATTGTCATGTTCCCAGGTAGGCTCTGAATATGGGGGTGTAAGTGATGTGAAAGAAATCAAACTTTTGTACATGTATGTGGCTGCAAAGTGCATCTGTGTAGCATCCCGTGTTGCCTACTGAGATGACCAACTATTCTGATTGAACTTGTCACATTTGTGAATGCTCTATGAGTAGATAATTGCAATCAACTACAAAGGCTTCTCAATCATCATGGCAGTCACACAACACCAGCTTAAATGAGCTCCCTAATGTCCAAGCTCACATTAAGTGAGTGAACTCTAAATGTTTCCACAAGTAACTTTGTGGACAGATAGAGTTTGAAATGCAAAATCAGGCTGATGCCCCTCTTTTTTGACACAAAAAACACACACTGAATCAAAATATCATATTGTGTATGTGACGGTCAGCATTATTTTCAAGCTTTTTTTCTCTAAATTGAGGAAATCTGCCTTCAAATTTCATGTGAACTGATGCTAAACAACCCTGCTGACATGCCTAAATGGACATTAGCCCTTGTACATCATTCTCGCCGGAGAAATAATCACATCAATGATCATGCTCAAGTGACCCGGGTATCTGTGGACTTGCTTATTAATGACAATGAGCTGTTGACTAAATGGAGGGATTTGATTGGTTCCCATTTCCACTGATTGTCAAAAGTTCAAGCAAAGTTTATTGAAGTTCATGACTGTATCAATTACAACTTGAAAACACCTCAGTCACTGTGGCTCAGTGGCACTGGTCTACTGAGCAGAAGGTCCTGGGTTCAAATCCTGGATGGGCCACAATTTTTTTTTGCTTTCAGTTTACCTCATGAATAATGTTTTTCTTCTTTCAGTTGATTTCATGAGGTAAATTGAAAGCAGAAAGAAATTTGTCCAACTTAGTCAGAGTCAGACATAATTATTCATGTGCAGTTGACTGCCATGCGCATCCCTCCTGCCACGTGCGTCCATCCCTGCGGTGGGAGTCAATTGTGGCTACAATCAAATTCATTTTGCTCAATGCATTTGCCTGACCTTTGCAGCGATGTTGACACAAAGGGACAAGTATCTGACTCAATTGAAACAGATGAAAGAACCAATTGAGGTGCTCGTTTGAGGGACCACGTGTGCGAATGGAGACTCGTCCAACAACTTATTTTAAATGTTTGAAGTCACCTGATAAAACCCCCTGCAAGATTGGGATTTTGCCATTCTGTGCTAGCAAAATCATCCTGAAAGAGATCCCGCCCTGTGTCTTGGGCATCACCCAGAGAGAGGAGCGCACGAAACGTTCTTTGTAGCGCTTCAACGTTCGCAAGTTTCTCGCCATGAGAAACTTGAGAAAGGTCCTGGGAAGTAACCTTTTCGTTGAAAGTGTGCAGCTGGCTGTTTGAAGCTGATGGAATCCAAGTACTCTACCTTGGCACTGTTAATAGGTAGAGTACACTGCTATTGACACATTTACGCCCAGTTCCAAATGGATCCATCAATTAAGTCATTAAAAAGCGGTAACAGAGAATGAACAAATGTTAGTAATCCTCACACCGCCTCACCTCCTGCAGCTTCCGGTATTTCATGTATTTTGAGGAAATACCTGGAGTCTTCTGCAAAGACATTTCAGAACAAGGCTTGGATTTGACAGCAAAACACCAAAGAATTTATGTTGCTTCCAATCACCTGAAAATTCCCAGAGTACAACAGTCGCAACGAAGCACATGAAATATTTACATTCTTGCAAGCAAGCTAAAACAATTCGTTATCCGACCATGCTCCTCGTGGACAACACCTAATGCGCCGAAGTGCACGGTACATGTTACACGAAATGGACATTCGCACCACGCCGCCTTTCTCAGATAATGGCAAAGTCGTGTTCCACTTACACAATATTTCCAAACAAGTACGTTGCTCAGCATAAAGCAAATCATGAGCAATTTCCATTTCGTAACCCACTTTGCACCGTTCAAGTTCTGGGAAAATATTGGAAGATTCTACCCGTGGCTTCCTGTCCCATAGAAATTGTGAGTCGAAACAATTTTTCTCCTGTTTTCAAGGCGAAACTGAAATCTGATATTGCAACGAGAAAGAAACGATTTCTTGTGTTCACTGGCAGACAGTCTGCGACCGTGTCGGAAACTTGGCTTGTTGCCTCTTTGTCGTGTCAAAAACCAAGTTGCCAACTACTTGTGATAAGGAACGTCTCTCAGAATAGACAGAACAGACAATAGTCAGCAATAAGAGATCACGAAGATTTGTACGAAGCAGTTCCACGCAGGAAAATATTGTTCACTTGAGCGTCATTCAGAAGATCTTCATTACCTCAAACGGGACTGAAGGCACACATGACGAATGGCACGAGACAATGTAAGATTGATCTTTGGATTACTTTTCAGCTTTTATGGGTGTAATAAGGATTTCGTTTTGATTTGTGACTTTCGTAGGGTCACTTGATCTTGAATTCTGAATCGAAAAACAGGACCAAAAGAAAGACAACACCAGACAACATCAGTTTCACCGAATGATGCCTTGATCTGTCAAAAAGCCCAAGCAGAAGCTGTCCGATTCATTGTTACTTCGTCACACAAAATTTGACACTGGTCTTGGACGATCCTTTTTTTCTGAGAACAAAAACCAACAATGCGTGTTGCTTCATTTTGCGTTCAACCCAAAACAAGCAGAAATGTTTTCTTCCGTGTGGGGGTGGGTGGGCCAGGAATCAAGTTTCCATTTCACACGGAAGTGTACAAATTTCTGATTGGTTGATTGCTCGTTGAAACGGACGCCTGTATGGCTTGCTGCATGTCCACGAAGTAGTGTCGAACTGAAATGTCTCACGCGCTTTGCCTTTGATCCGTGCAGTGAGGGTTCGCACCTTGTCAAACGTCTATCATCTCGCCATGCAGTTTCTTTTGGTATTTTTCTTGTAGAGTTCACTCCGTCACCTGGTGCAACTTTACTTCCTGAAAGTTTTTGTCTGACTCGTGATGTTCTTCAAAGATTCGTGTGATGGAGTCCAAGGTAAAGAAGATCAGCCCTGCAGAGGAACCCCGAAAGCTGCGTACGTGAAGCTGCAGCACACGTTGTATTTTGTTGCTTGTGTGGGGGAAGCTGGCTCAATGGACGAGGTTTGTTTTGCCAGACAATCTGGAGCGCATCCGTGGAAGTCAGATGCGCCCCACCTGAGCCAGAACTTCAGGCGGAACTTTGAAAGAATTCAACTTCAGCTCTGGATAATTCTGGCCCGTGTTTCCTGACAAGAAATTTCAGGTAATTTTTCTCTTTCTTTGACTTGACTTGAGTAAGAAAAAGAACAACACGAAAAGTGCAAGCGGAGAATGTTACGTGAGCAAAATAGTTTTCAAGAAGGATTATGTCCTTTTCAGTGTGACAGTGGTCAAAGCTGTTTTCAAAGCAAAGTTATGCCTTTGTCAAATTGAAATTTCAAGGCTTTTGGACTTCGCAACACAGATTCTGCTGTCCAGGTACACGGCAGTGTGGAACATCATGCAACACACACAAGCCCTGTTCGTGCGTTTTATTTGAAGTTTCACAAACAATGCTTTCTCTTGTGAGAAAGAAGGTGCCAAAAATCTCAATTTGTGTTTTTGAGCAAAACGAAAAATCGAAGCCCCGCATGTAAACGGAACAAAGAACCAAATTGTTATTTTCTGAAAATGGCAGGCCTGCGTCCATTCTATTGGCTTCAGGTTTGTTTTCATTGATCTCGACAAGAACACGCCCTTTCAACCAGTCGAACAATAAAACGAACCATTGACTTGAACTTTGCAAAGCCCTGCAGACAATAATACATTGGGGTCAAGTTTTATCAGCGCTCAGGACATCTGCAGGGAATTGCTTCGCAGAATTCGTACCGCTTTGGACAGCGAGGCTCCACGAAGAAGCGAGAGGATAAAGAAGATAAAGCAAATCTGGAAGAGGATGAAAATTAATGTTCTTTGGGCCCTGGCGAAGAGCTATGTTTCAGCGCAAGGCTACTCCGCTGTTCTGCCAGATTTGTTGTTTCCAGATGTGTGTCTACTTTTGTGTTGAGGTGTTCTTGGGACCTCGAAGAAAATCACGCCGTTTGATTCAGAAGTCACGATATGAGAGCCAAGGCTATCGCTGGATGCCGGATGCCCACTGCGCGCAAACGAGCCTTCACGCATACTGAAGCAGATGATCCCAATGTTAATGAGTGGATCCGAATTCAAGGACTAACAGAGCCGATACAATGTTGGCATCGCTTTTTGAAACGGCAAACGCAATCGAATTCTGTCAAACACGTTTCGTTGAACAGCGTGAAGCGGAAGCAAAGAAGCAGACAAGTTAATGAGAGTTAACCGCATCTGTTGTTTGCATTGCTGAGTGTTCGCTCACTCCTCGGGATTTTCTCACAAGCTCTGGGAACCGAGGGTCTGATGGATGAGCCATTAGCCAGCGAGCTGCGCGCCCAACGCTTCACTTCATGTAGCCTACGATGCTGCCACGGATCCAAGACCCTGAGCTTTGAGTGATTCGGCACCAAGAAATATGTTCGACGGAAAAGAAAAATTGGGCGTTCGCTTCAATCTTCCTTGGTATTTTTATACTACTGGCTTGTCTCGTTTTCTTTTGTTTTATTTCATATTTTTGGGCTTCGTCAGAAAGAAGGGCGATCAGACTGGTGCGTGACACTGCTTTTTCTTTGTTTCTTTTCATTCTTCAACACTCGTGTTTGAGACTTACGATTCTCAATGACCACAGTGTGTGTTCCTTTGCGCTTCAATTTTCCCAGTGTGAAAAGAAAACCCTCAACCCAATATGTATCTACTGAATTGGGAAAGGACCACCACGGTGTTTACATACATCTCATGTTCAGGCTAGGATATTTCTTTTTATGATATCTTGATGGTGGAGACATTTGGGACATCTTCTTAAAGGCCACAACTGGGCGAGAAAGATGTTCGGATGTGATTTTCTGTGCACACTGCGACGCGATATTGATGAGGGTGTCACAATCCTTTGGCGGGAAAACATGAGATAATTTTTGTTCGACACGAGATTGGTTTTGGATGTTTCTCACTGCAAAATCAGGATAGGCTTTCAAGGATATCAGTGGCAAACATTGGCTTTATTCTGGACCTTTCATAAGGAAAGAGACGGCGATATCTTCAGCAGAGCAATATCAGGGAAGTATGCCCGTGCACCCTGGGAGTTGTAAAACGCAAACCTGGCACACAGAATTGCATCTTGCAGGGCTGCGTTCGGTTGCTCTGATTTTCTGTGCTCTGGACCCTGGTGCGAGCAAACGCACTTCAAGAAAATGAAAAACACCAGTGCCACATTTTCAAGAAGAAAAACATTCTGTCATAAGAGCCTGAAAGATTGTGCCGTTTGATCTTGAAGACCAAGCTGCAACCCCAATCCAAATTCGCCTTCTTTAACACAGAGGACCCTGGATCAGACCAAACTGGGTCATAACGGCTCGTTGGACAAACTTTGAAACGCGCATTGCCAAAAGGTATACTTCTTCCAAATTTTCAAAGAACAGTTCTGTGGAATCGTGAATAAGCCTGAAACTCATCACATCGATTGAGAACAAACGCTGGCCCATTCATTTAGAACAAACGGCCTAAACAAGCTGTTCATAGATTGCTTCAGAGGCTCGAGTGAAATCTACTTTATCATAGGCAAAGCAACCTGTCAATAGATCTATTCCTGTCATGTTCAGTCCAAGGCCTTGGTTGTCTCTCATTTAGTTTGTGCAGATGCTGCTCATTCATCTGTAAATTGTATCCTGTTTGTCGGTAACGAAATTATGTAGGTCTCAAACCAGGTTTCGTCCTCTGAATACGAGTCTTGGTTGGTGAAAGCAACAAACTTCACTGGGCTCTGTCAAAGCAGTCACCCGTGTGTTCCAACAAATAAAGGCTATTCGGAGCTCAAACTCTTTTTACAGTCTCTTGCGTGAACGATGAAAAGTTCATGACATGAAACTGTGCGACTTAAAAGGCATGCAGAAGCCCACATCAACTTCCTTTGAAGAAAAAGTGAAACAGATCTTCTCCAAGTTTCTTTTTGACCAGAGCCTGTGAGGCGGACTGTTCTCCATTTACCTCACGTCCTGTGCATCAAAATTCATGACACATACTGACCAACCCTTTCACATTCCCGCTGTCCAAAAGCAATTCACCCACAGCTTTGTTTGCGAAGCAACAACAAAAGTGTCAGGCGCCGTGTGACTTTCATTATTTCCCATCTCGTTTTGATGACAGAATGACATTCACGAACTTCAGCATACAAGAATATACAACATTGTGTCAAGATAAGTTTTGCTTTTGAAGCAATTTTGGCCAAGTTTGAGTACCAAAAAGAAGAGAAACGGGCTGGAATTATCCAATGAAAACTGGTGTTTTCCCTCTGTTGGACAAGCGCTTTACGTTTGGTTCGCGTTCGATGTTCTTGGCCTTCCGGTTCCTGCACAAGTACCGCATATTTTGACTTGATCGGAACTTTGCAATTGTGTTTGAGGAAGGAAGAAGAAAAGGCTTTGAGTGATCTTGTTGCATTCAGGTCAAGATTAGTTGGGTTCGCATGAAGCTGTTGGGAATTGCATCTTCAGATTCATGAACAGCGCGACTCGCCGTCTCCAGCGAGAAGCAGCAATCTTCTCTTCTGCGGGCTTTCCACTCCGCTGTGCTTCCCTGGGACTTCCCTTCTTGTGCCTCCCAATAACCAAATGAAAGTTTTTCAAGGCATAAATTCCCTCTGTTTTCTCGTGTTGTTTGGATGTTTATGCTGGGCCCTCATTCGCTTCAGTCTGTTGGTAAAATTTTTGTTATGCATGGGCCTCACTGTTTCAACTCATCGATACATTTTTGCAATTATTTAGGATTCATGGACACACCCTGAAGTGATGAGCGCAAAACCTGATGGATTTGTCAACTATTTTGCAAAAAGCTAATTCTTGCAAAAAATCGGTTGATGTGTCTCTGATTCCATGAAAGCACCATCAATCAGTGATAACTGGTTAGTTGTTCAGAACCATTTTACAAATGAACTGGATTTCGTGAAGCAATTCGGTCGAGTCACCAGAACCAGTTTGATGTTTATAGATTGGGGAAACACGACCAGTTTGTAATTTGGCAATTACGCCTGTTTGAGAAGCAGTAGTTATTGGAGTGTACACATGACAAATATGACATGTGGAGCGCTACCGAGTCCACCAATCAAATTATTGGCATTACCTCTCAGGACCTATTGATTGGCCAATATAAATGGTTGTCCATCAATCAATTGATCCAATCAGCAGCTCTCTGTGGAGGCATTGAGGCGTGTGAATCACAGCTTTGCCATGTTTCCTTCATTGTGTCATTTGCCTGAGTCGGAAGACGGGACGCCAACCAGTTGGGTGCGTTCTGACAGCTTCGGACGGTTCTTTTCGATTAGCGTGTAATAGGTTGATCAATCGATTGACAGATACGCGCCAGTGTTCTACACTTCTCAACAGTGCATAACTGACAGGTGTCAAAACGAGGAAATTATGAGCATTGAATTCCCTCTGATTGGAAAAATGAAGAAACTTGCCAAGCGCACGATGAAAAGGACGCTGATAAGACAGATATCTGTCTTGCGCTTTCATAACTCTGCAGCAGCACGTTTTCCGTGAAGTTTTCAGCTTGAGTTGAGTATTGGGAGAAGCAATTTTATATACCAACAGACTTGGTTCCGTTTCCTCCCACAAACGAACAGCTGTTAGTTGTACAAGCAAAAGGCTCATCACCATGTGCATCCACAATTGGACCCAGAGAACAATAAATAATTGAAAGCTGCTCACGAAACACAGAGCAGAACTGATCTGTTAAGTGGGTTCGCTTCTGTTGCATAACAGATGCGCATTCTTACCACCTGAGTGTGACATGTTTGTCTGGAAAGTTCTGCATTATTGAAAGTAATGTTCAGAGAGCAAGCACACTGCTGGACCTCTATCACCAACTGCTCCACAAGACCTCTGAAATACGTACACGAGAACACTGGGACAACTTGCTGACAATTAAGTTCAGACTCAAGTTCAGTGTTGCGTGTGTGGCACCGTTTGCTGTACAGTCGACTCTGCTTACTGTGGACACTGCTTACCGTGGACAACTCTCAACCGTGGACAGTCAGCAATGCACCCTGCATTTTGGGGCAAAAACTCTGCTTACCATGGACAACTCTCTCAACTATGGACTGT
>JAAUXT010110745.1_pt1 | contig 18018 bp, 14 predicted proteins | sample 7278171 | NCBI WGS metagenome assembly JAAUXT01 (sample SAMN14350112, study PRJNA611818) | marine sediment metagenome | isolation source: surface marine sediment (1.8m) | place: French Polynesia: Moorea | collected 2018-08
CCAAAACTGAGGGGGGGGCGGGGCTCAAGACTGAAAATTTTCTAAGTTATCAGAGATAGATGTTGCCCCTTCAGCAGTCAGGAACTAAAAGGCAGAATCCAGGCCTTGCACCTCCTTATATACCCCCAGGGGGGGTCCCACCTGTCGAGAATTTTCTAAGTCCAAAACTGGGGGGGGGGTCGCTCAAGGCAGAGAATTTTCTCAGTCCAAAACCAGGGGGGTCCCTCAAGACAGAGAATTTTCTGAGTCCAAAACCGGGGGGGTCCCTCAAGACCAAAACCAGGGTGGAGAGGGGCCCCCCACGAAACCTATCACCATTGCATAACACACGCCGTTCCCTGAGGACGGCGCGTGTAAAAACTTCACTGAGGTGACAAACTTGTTCAAAAGTTGCCCTTTGAAACAAGTGATCTGCAATCTCTTGATCCAAGTGTTCCTCTGCAAGCAGTCAGAAAGTAACGATGAGAGTTACTCATTTGTCACAGGGGGTTGGAAGTTTCTTCTCACACAGAAAGAGAGGCAGATTTCAGCTTGATCGCAGCAAGTCTTGGGTGTTGGTCTTGGGCAGATGTCAAATCCCAGCCAGCTGACTGGCATCAGATGTGCCTGGGTTCCGCTGAGGGTTCAACCCGGTCAATGCTCTTGTCCTGACACGGCCCCTGCCTCAATTGTCTTGTTTGCGTGTGCAGAATTGCCACAAACGGGCTTGACTTGAAAAGCTGCGTGCACCATGCAGCGTGCATGATCATGATCATTTAGCTCGTGCACATGAGCTGAAGCTGCATTGAACAGCAGCGATCACTGCGCTTGCGATCCGTAGATCTGCCCTGGAAGCTCTTTCCTGCGCAGCGGTGTGTCCGCAGCGACAAAGCGACTCGTTGTACGAGTACGATCGAGGCTCCAATTTGAGCACACAATTTCCTGAACAGAATATGTGCAGTGAGCCTGCCGTATTTTCGCTTCATTCGATGGAGAATTGTTGAAACAAGATAAAAATGCTCAGAAGGGAGGCAGATTTCGGAACGGCCAAAGTTCCCATTGGTGCGCGAGTAAAAATTTACGACTGCAGCAAGTTTAGATTGGGGGGGCCTGAAAAGATTCGCTGAGCCAGGCGGCTGGTTCTTCGCCATAGCTCACAGATGAGGGTCGCTATTGTGTATTACTTTGAATATCTGGGTCATGTGCTGAGCAAGTAGCAACCCTCATCTGTGAGCTATGTTGGATAACTCCCTCACACTTGACTGATACTGTGTGAGAACAACTCATCGTGCTAATGCCACTCGAGTTGTTCTCACACAGTATCAGTCTCATGCTCGGGAGTTATCCTATACTTCGAATCAAAATTTTGATCACAGCAACCCACATTCCAGACCAGTGTGTGCACACTGAGAAAACAAGCTCTGTCATCCCATGTACAACTTCTCCCAACTTCAACCACTTCCGGTTGTAAGCTGACCTCCTCGGCTCCAGTTGCAGCATGGCCAACACACCGTGCGACCTGGGCGACGAGCTCGTCACCTGCACCATCTGCCTCGAGCACTTCACGTCGCCCAAGACGCTGGCGTGCCTGCACACGTTCTGCGAGTCGTGTCTGCGGCGCCACCTGGCGGTGCACCAGACGCAGCGGCGCGGCGTCGTGTCGAGCCTGCCGTGCCCGACGTGCCGCGAGCCGACGCCGCTGCCGCCCATGGGCGTCGCGCACCTCAGAACCGACTTCAAAATCGCCAAGATCGCTGACTTCCTCAACCAAATCGCAGGCAAAGAGAAGGTGACATTTTCTGTTCATTGTTGCACCTCACACGCACCCACATACAACCATCGCACAAAGGTAATTTGGCTCAAGCGTTCTCTGACTCGCGGCGTAGGAGGAGTGTTGGACTTGTGGAATGCGGGAGAGATTGCACAACCACCAGCAACCAAACATACCTCAGAACTATCGAGTGACACCATTCGGAACACCATTGACTGTTCCTGGTCACGCGCGATTGAGACAGAGCTATTTGATTTCAGTTCTGCGACATTTGCAAGACGGTGTCACAAGACACTCTGGCCGCGCACTTTTGCCGCGACTGTAACAAGCACTTCTGCGGTGACTGCATCTACCGCCACAAGAACACGGACATGTTCGACGAGCACGTCGTCAAGGAGCTGTCGTCCCGGGAGACGACGCGCACCGTCTGCAAGGAGCACGAGAAGGAGCTCGAGCCGCTCAGGTTCTTCTGTCAGAGCTGCGCCGTGAGTCCCGGGCCTCATGTTGAGAACGAGGCCACAATCACCTGCACGCGACTTCATTTTGTCGAGGGAAGCGACCCAACAACTTCCACGGAGACTTGTTTTTGAGCTTTCAGCATTAACAGTCACGTGCCTGGTTCTCGAGAAAGTCCGGTTCAAGTCCCGCGCTTTGAAATTTGTTTCATTGTGGAATGACGCACCCGAACATTTGACGGTTACTCTCGACCTGCAGACGGCGGTGTGCACGCTGTGCGCGATGACGGAGCACATGATGCACAACCTGACGGACCTGGACCTGGGCAAGGCGCGCCACCAGCGAACAAAGCGCCTCAGCGGCCTCGTCGACAAACTCTCCTCCCAAATCAACCAGATCGACAACTTCCACGAGAGGCTCGACATCTTCGAGGGAAATCTCAAGTATTCCCACGAGGAAACAAAAAAGAAGGTGAGAAGCGAACGAAACACAAATTGGACTTTGAAGACACCAGTCCCTGGTCCACATAAATGTGGTGGAAAACGGTGCACTTCCTCTGTTTCAGCGTTCCAACTTGCATCCCATTCTGAGAGGCTATTGGAGCACATGTACCTTACCCACTTTCAGATAAAAGAACGGGCGAACGAGATCATTCAACACATCAACGAGGACGAAATGAAGCTTCTGGCGAGTCTTGAACAGCAGTACATGGGGAAACTGGACAACATCTGCTCCGAGAGGGAGAACCTTCAGGATTGCAGGAGTAAGTTGGCCACGCTCAAGGAGACCGCAGACCAGGTGCTGGGGACGGAAGACGAGTCAAACCAGCCGTTCTTCGAGACCACGGGAGATCTCATGCGAGAGCTGAAGCGAGCGACGCAGATCCAGTTTCTGAATCCGGACGACTTCGAGAAAGTTGACCCCGGCTTCGAGCTCAAATTTCCCGGGGAACTGCCCAAGTTGGGTCAACTGGCGGAGAATAATCTCTCTGCCAACTTCAGCTTCATTTGCAGAATTCCTATTCACCTTGTCACCAAAGTGACCAACGCAGGGTTTGACTGGCCCAGCGACGCAGCTGTCATGGCAAACGGAGACATTGTTGTGGCCGACACTGAAAACTACCAGCTGCAGATCATAGACAAAGACGGTCGCGCCAAAACGTGCATGGCAGTTGGCGAAGTGAAGCCGGCCGGAGTTGCCGTCACCGCTGTAGGTACCATCGTCGTCACGGACATCCTGGATCGCTGCGTCAAGATCTACAGCGACCAGGGTCAGCTGCTGCACGAGTTTGACCACGAGTTGTTCGACAGCCCGGCCGGCGTCGCTGTCAACTCGCTCGGCGACATCATCGTGTCAGACGTCGGCAACCACTGCATCACCATCCACAACTCGCAGGGCTGCTCCACCGGGAAACTCGGTGGCTTCGGCGAGAAGGACATCGAGTTCGACAACCCCTGGTTCGTCGCGACCAATGACCAAAACGACATCATCGTGTCCGACATGGGTAACAAATGCGTCAAGGTCTTCAACAGCCAGCTCGAGCTGGTGACCAAGATCGAGGACGCGGACACGGTCATGTCCCCGGCTGGGGTCGGCACCGACCTGCAGGGCAACATCCTCGTGTGCGACAGCGGCCGCAACGTCGTGTCCATGTACACCCCGGACGGGAACCTCATCGACGACGTGCTCACCGAGGACGACGGCGTCGACGGGCCGCACGGAATCGCGCTCGGGCAGAGCGGCCAGCTCGTGCTCACCCAGTGCGGCAACAAGAACATCTCGCAGCACGAGCTGAGGCTCTACCAGCTGTACGAGTGAGCAGGACTCAGCCACGCGCCGCCTCACCAGTGTGGTGCCAGATTCTTTTCTGTGCGCACCATTCTTGGAGGAAAACACGAGACCAAAGACACACTGTGCCACCTCTGAACAAGAAGCTATCTCGTAAGAGCGATCATTCCTTGTTCTTGCCGTGATTTGCTGCACAACGGGTTTATCCAGCAGCATTGAGGAATGATCTCACTCTCAGAATTGTGATCACTTCTGTCCCTTTCGACTCGACAGAATTTTGTCAGTGGTGACAAGCATTCAGACTCTCAGCATATTATTTTCGTCCGCTGCGGTACGAGGGACGTCGTCACACACGCGTCAGAGTTCGCTTCGTTCCTTCTGCATCGAAAATAGTTTCTTCCTTTTGTTTTTGCCACTGCGGGTGATGGAGGGGCTCGCTTCACTCACGAATTTAAAACTTGAACAAATGTCAGGTGAATGTGATTTCATGTCTGCTGTCATTGAAATGCACGCACGGAATCGTCCAAAGTGCGCTGGCAGCAAGCTTGAGAACAAACGAAATGTGTTGAGAGTTAGCACAGAAAGCCGGGGATGGTTCTTCCTTCATTCTGCACTTTGTTTTACTGTTGGTCCGTTTTCAAATAAAGTTTTGTCCTGATCACTGAAACTGATCAGACCTGCTACGAACAACGTGTTTGATTGCTCGTGTTTGAGACAAAATAAATACTAATTTGTACGAATGAGGCGGAAGATATGCAATACGCAGAGGCTCCAGCGCTTTTCCGGCAAGGCCACTGTGTGTGTGTGTGTGTGTGTGTGTGCGGGCGCGCGCAGCCGAGCAGATGTACCTCGTCTCCGGGGTTGACGAGCCCCTGCACGGCGCAGAAGAGCGAGCCGTAGGCGCCGACCGTGACGAGCACCTCGGTCTGCGTGTCGATGGCGCGGCTGTGCAGCGGGGAGAACACGGCGCTGAGCGCCTTCACCAGCCTCGGGTGACCCTGGCGAACAAACGTGACGGCCATTAATTTCATGGGGCGAGTTCTCCATTCGTGTGAGGAAAACTCAAAGATGTGTTGATAAAAATTCCGAAAACTTCGATGGGCGTGTCTGGCCATAAATGGTGCACGAAACAAGAGGCCCATGTTCCACCATGACGCTGCTGACAGAACATGCAAGATTTTCACCATCTACCTCCTGAGGCACATGCCATTCGCATGGTCAATGTGCCTCGGGTGTGCCCATTGGAGAACTGAAAACTGAAATTTCACCCTGCACGGATTCTTTCTGATTTGGCTGTCAGGTTCAACCGAGAGTATTTGGCGAAGCTTGGGGCAGAGAATGCAAGTTTACTCACAAAGCTGCGTGTGTACTGGTTCATGAGAGGGTTTTCGCCCAGAACCGCCCGGGATAGAGATTCCCTGAAGTGCTCCGGCGGATGAAAATCTGGAAAACCCTGAAATTCGGAAACAATGGGAACTGATGTGACAGCTATGAAACAGACAGGACAGTAAAACTGTATCGAAGGATTCAGGGCATCGACAGCAACAACACAAGAGATCTCATCTGAAGTGCGTTCGGAGCCCTTTCTCGCAATGGCGCAACAACTCCAGTCTGATGTACGAGTACGTGAAATTTGCAGAGTATGTAGTTGCTTTCAAACCAAAGGCAAACATGCAGGTCTTACGATAACTTCCGAAAACAACAGATCCAAGCCTACCTGGCCCAGGTTGATAGCATTATTTTCCGCGGCCAGTTTCCCAAATTCAACCCTGCAATTCAAAAAGAAAGGAACACCTGGTAACGAGTAGACTGAACACGCAATTTCATTCATGGTTCTGACAAAAGGAAAGCATGAACACAACACCCCAATGCCTGCAGAAAGCATCAGGCTGGGATCGGCTATTGCTTCCACCACACCACTTGGCGTGTAAACGTATTCCGTCAAAAATAGATTTGAAAGGAGAGGTTTACGTACTCTCCTTTCACCCAAACATGAAATTGCGCGTGCCTTTTGTGACCATTGTAAGGCAGGACCTTGGAACGTTCAGGAAAGCAGCCAAGTTTGTGCCACAGCAAGATCTACTCACAGCTTCACAGAGAATGAAGTCCCTGCGAACATCTGATCAAGTTGACCTCACAGACTGACTGGTCCGAAAAGAAACAATGGAAGAGTTGTGGATTTATGAGGAATGACAGTCATCATAGTTACTCCTCAAGAAAACCCCACAGCCACAGAAGTGCAAGAAGGCAAGCGCCACGGGGAAAGCAATGCTTGTTTCATTCCTCGATCCACAGGCTGCCATCCACCATGAGTTCACTGGGCAGACCACCTACAAGTTCCTGTTCACTAACGTGCTTCACTGTTTGAGACTGGCACTGAGATATCGATGACAAAGATCATTTCCAAATTCTACCTTCGTGTGGGTACCCCTGCTCACAAGGCAAATCTGACAACTTCTTTCATTCAGAGGACACTCACGCAACAACCATCCTGCACCCTCCGTACTCAGGAGATTTGGACCCCAAGAAAGAACTTGACTTTTAAGTAGAGGATCAGCCGCGGGCAGCGTACATCGGCAGGACAGCACTTGCCCCAATCCGCCAATACCCCAGTCAGAAAATATCTGAGTTGAAAATTTTTTTGTGGAGGGGGTAACTCAGACTACATCTGAGCTTACCAAACTCAGATAATGTCTGAGTTGGACAATGTCTGAGTTGAAAAATTTCTGTGGGTAGGCAGGGGGGTAACTTGGACAATGTCCGAGTTACCCTTACTTGGACAATGTCCAAGTTATTCTCTCTTGGACAATGTCCAAGTTGGACAATATCCAAGTTGAAAATTTTCTGTGGGTGGGGGTGGGGGTAACTCAGACAATTTTTGTCTGCATTACCCCAGACAGACACACAGACACTGATACAGGGGTAAACCAATATCAGCTCGCTACCACAGCAGACAAAGAAAGAAAGAAAGAAAGAAACGGCAAGCTCAACCAAATGCCCCCCCCCCCAAATGTTCAATCCCCTTGTTCAACCCCCCATGTACAACATGGGGGTTGGTCATCTTGAGTGTGTTGGTCATGCACAAGGGGGGTCTCCATGAAAAGGCTTGGTACCTTGGGGGTTGGTGAGATGGTGGGACTCTGGCAAACCTTGCCTTTTCTGCACTACAACAAGGCTCTGCCCGAAATGGACATTGCACAATAAAATTTTCAATTTCAATGTGAAATCACAAAACTGCACAAAATAATTTGCAGTTTGTGAACAACAGGTCAACTGAAGTTTGCCACATTGAGAGGTACAACAGTTTGAATTCCAGAACAAAGGTTTGACAAAGAAAGTGTTTGGTTGGTTTTTTCTGTCGCACTTCCCACGCTTCAGCTTTGACATGTTTTTCAAAGAAAATTGTGAGCCTTTGACACAGAGAAAAGTGTCAAGCTTTGATCCATTTTCCTTTTCAGTGTCAAACTTTCATGCTTTTTCAAACAACTGGAGACAAATATTTTTGGCGAAAAAAATAATTGAAAACAATTTTTCGCGTTTCATTTGCGAGGTTGCGCACTGATCTGTTGTTTTTGTTGCACAACCTCAAAACCTGAATTACATTGGACAAACACGGTTCTTTTGAGACGCACATTTTGTCCAACAGCAAGCAGCAAACTTCCAGCTGCTCGAAATATTCCTCTGTGAGCCGAGTGAGGAGCTGAGGATCGCCTTTCAGTTTCAGGGCCCAAAATCTGACTTCGTTTTCTTGGAAAAAGATTCCTCTCAGAAACAAACGTTTGTCCGACCAGAAACAGAAGTCTCTCACACTGGACATTTTGCACATTTCAAAGCACGACGACGACAGACCCGCCAACAAAATCATTTCCACTGAGTCAGGCCAAGTCGTTCTTCAAGAAGGCAACCTGCGCGAAGGTACCCACAACATGCCAACGTGCAGCAAATTTCAACTCCTTCTGTGTTCTTATTGAGTTTGTTGATTTTGGCGACTTTCCGACTTTGACGACGCGTTGATCTTTTCAAATTACGAGGGTCTTGCACATAAATTCCTTCTTTCTGTTCTCAGTGCGACGGTTGCAAAAGAAGGAAACTTTGTGCATTTTGAATGAACTGCTCAACTTCAATGCAACCCAAAAGACATGCAATAAAATGCCAAAACATGCCAAAAATTCATGAAAATGGCAATCCAAAACTGGAACAATAAGAACAATGATGGTCAAATCAACTCAATTGTCTTGGGCTTCATCCTGCTCATCCTCATCTGAAGACACTTCAGCTTCAGAGATGTCAGAGATGGGCAAGTTCTGACCCTCAAAATAGTCTCCCTGCACAACCATGCACTTCTTCCACTGGAATGCCATGGACTGGATTGCATTGTAAAAGACCTCTGGTTCAGTTTTAATGAGGACAAGGCAAACCCTGTTTTGAACCTCCTCAATATTGGCAAACTTGGTACCCCTGAGCTCCTTCTTCAAATGTGGAAATATAGTGAAGTCACACGGAGCCAGGTCCGGGCGAAAAGGTGGGTGTGGCACAAGGTTAATTCCTGATTCTCCAAAGAAAGTCAATGTTATTGTGGAGGTGTGGGGAGTGGCATTATCTTGGTGTAACCAAAAGTTCCTGTCACCATGTTCATCTCTGAGCCAAAGTCCTGGGTGCTTCCTCCTGATCCATTCTTTGAGGCGTGTCAGCACATTGCAGTAGTACTCAGTGTCCACTGTTTCCCCTCTTGGAACAAATTCCACAAGTAAAACTCCATATGCATTGTAAAAGAGAATGAGCATTGTTTTCCTGATTGAATTTGACTTCACGATTTTGGTTGGACATGGCACACTGCATTCAGTCCATTGGCATGACTCAAATTTAGTCTCTTGGTTGTAGAGAGACACCCAAGTCTCATTGCCACTGACAATTCTGTCCAAGTAGTGAGGGATAGATCTGGCATTCTTTAAATTCTGAGTACTCAACTCCTTGCACATTGCTTTGTTTGCATCAGTGAGGAAATGTGGCACAAATTTGGGACAAAGTTTGTGCATATTCAAGTCCTTCTTGATCACTTTGAACACTGTAGAAGTTGGCCTCCCAACCTTGGCAGAGATCTCCTGGAGGGTTTTGTGCCTGTCAGCCTGGACACTATCTCGGATTGCTTGCACTGACCTCAATCTGGATGCTGGGCATCCAGTTCTGGGGTTGTCTTTGGCAGAAACATGTCCTTCTTGGAAGCGGTGATGCCACAGTCTCACTTGTGGGTAGGAGAGAGTGTCATCCCCATACACTTCCTGCAGGCTCCAGCAAATCTGGATGGGAGTCTGGCCAGCTTGGGTCAGGAATCTGATGTTGGTCCTCTGCTCTTCATGTGTACCCATCTCGCAATCAACTTGGAACAAGCACAACACAACAGAAAGCAGGCAAAAAATGTATAAATCCATCAGTAAAACAACTCAGCAGCAGCACTGTGTCTCTCACATATCACCACAGAATAGGAGCATTGCGTGTACTGAAAGACCCATGTTTGATCATCTGCCAATCTGGCCAGACAGATACCTGACCCGATTCTTCAATCTCAACATGTTCCCAAGTCACAGTGGTCACAACATCCACCAAAATATTGGCCCAACATCGAACAGTCAAAAGCTGACAACAGAAAGAAGGAATTTATGTGCAAGACCCTCGTATAAAGTCCGAGAGATATTTATTTCACTTGCTTTTGAGATTATTTTCCGTCAACCTCTCTCTCCTTCCCCGACATGATTGACTATGGCTGAACACATCTCCGCAACAAGCACACTTGGCAGTGCGGACATGCGCCCCGCCATGTACCTGGCCTTCACAAGACGTTCGCTGTCTGATGCCCGCACGGCAAATGAGAGTCTTGGGTGGACGTGGATGTGGCACTCTGACCTGGCATGACAAGAAACCTGCCGTATTTTCCCTGGGTTTCTTTTCTGACAGGGATACTCTGGCCTCAATTTGTTTGGACGTGAATGTTTTTTGCCAGATTTTGCCTCATGCAGGGGAAGATTATCACTCCGACCTTCAACGGAGGGATGTAAAAGAACTTTTCCAGATATTGCCCATTTTATTATCAGAAGGGGGTCTCGAAGGGGTGGCAATCTCCCTTGTCTCAAATGTTCAGATGCGAACACGTTTTTGCCAGATTTTGACAGAATCCAATCAAAAATTTTTCAATTGGATGTGGGAGGTAACCAGAACAAGGACAATTGAGGAAACCAGGATTGTTCCAAAGAAGCGAACCAACAGACAATGTGGGGTAACCCAGACAACGGTGGAGAAAGGTAACTCAGACAATCTGCGGCCACTCGGACAACAGACAAGAGGTTGCCATGACAATGTCCATGACCATGTTCCCAGGAACCCAACCAGACGAACCGAAAAAACAGAGATAATGGGACACACAACACACGATACACACACACACACACACACACACATTACATGTATACACATGTACATCCCTGTACAGACAGACAGACAGACAGACAGAGAGGGAGAGAGAGGAGAGAGGGACAGAGAGAGAGGGACAGAGAGAGAGGGAGGGAGGAACAATGTGATGTGTGTGTGTGTGTGTGTGTGTGTGTGTGTGAAAGAGAGAGAGAGAGAGAGAGAGAGAGAGAGAGAGAGACTATAGTGAGCTCGCGGGGAGGCCGATGGGCCGCGGGCTTGAAAAGTTGGTCTCTGAAAAAAGTTGGTCTTCGTGGGGGGTCCACCATGCAATTTCAAAATGCTTGCGCCCTTCAACAGCGAACACAGCACAAAAAAGGTTGTGTGGGCACTCAGCTCTCCTGAATGAGGCTGATCCACCAAAGGTGATGGTGTTACCACTCGCCCCAACAAAACTTTGACAAAGTCCAGAACATTTTCCCCACGATGACCCACAGTGGATTGGTGGAGTGACTGCTGAATCAGCACCATGCAGACTGTTGTTCACACGCCCAAATGTCGAGGGCTTGCTGCGTGTAGAGATGTCATGAGATTCTCCGGCTAGGGGCGGATCCAGGATTGGTCAGTGGGGGGCAAACCCAGGGCCCACCTTAAACTTTGAACATTTTGACACACAAAAACAGAAGACAAGACAAGTACAAGTAACACGGCATCCTTTGACGTAACCACAGACGAGAGTTCGACGGACTTCAGGGGCAGGAAAACGTTCTGCACAAAACACAAGACATAGATTGCGAGTTGTGGAACTTTAGCCGTCCTGGCCTCTGACTATGATTGAGATGAGCAGTCCAAGTTATTATTTCCCACCTCAGCCTGTCATGTGCATAGTTTTTTGTGGCCTGACTTGTCCCCTCGGGATTTTACCACGGGCCCAGGACGGCCTGAGACAAACCCACCCAAAAGTCTCTGGTTTGACCTGCAGCCAAGACAACTCACTCGATCTTCTGAACGAGACGGCAATTCCAAGATTACCTGAACGACTGAAAGCACCTACCAGACGTTCTTGTCCGTCCCTTGGAGCCGCTTCGCCATCGACAACTTCTCCGATGCCATCTTTGTGAAAGTAAATGAAATCACCAAATGAACGCATTGCGCACATCAACACAACTGTTGTAATCTGGTACACATGTACCATATCAGTACTTACGGCAATCACTCTTTGTGATCGTCAATGACAGCTGCACATAAGTAGCACTTGAAAACCTTAGCAGAGTGGCACTGTACCGTGCCATTCCAAATCCACCTTGAGACCACATTATTGCACAGAGGGGCGGTGTTCGCCCAGAAACTCAAAAAGTCAGAAACTTGAAAATTCCAAATTTTCAGATGACACCACTCACGACTTGTTTACTTTTTGCGTGCAGGGGGGGGGGCGCAACCCAGAAACCAAGAAAGCTGGAAACCCAGAAATTTGCTTTTCAGATATTACCCCTAAACTCAGAAAGTCAGAAACCCAGAAAGTAAGAAACTTAAACTTCCTAAATTTTGAATTACACCCCAAACTTAGAAAGTCAGAAAACTAGAAAGCAGGAAATTCAGAAATTTCCAAATTCTCAATTTCCCTGAACTTGGAAAGTTGGAAACCCAGAAAGTCCAGAAATTTGGATATGTCAAACTTTCCAACATTTTGCGTGTGTAGGGTGGAAACCTGGAAACCCAGAAAGTCAGAAACTTCGAAATTTCCTAATTTCTGGATTATCCCCTTAAACCTGGACAGTCAGAAATTTCCAAGTTTCTGACTTTCCAGGTTTTTCCCCTGCAGTACAAAAAGTTGGAAATTTCTGAATTTTCGAATGACCCTGTCACTCAGAAAATACCACAAAAGCCCAAGTATATACATGTCACACTTTCTCAACCAGTTTTTGACATCCAAAGTTGAGGTGTCTCTTATATATGGGGAGGGGGGAATTGACTTTTTCATTCTCTGCTGGTACCCAACCCTCAGAGTTCCAAACATTTTGGGGAGGGGGGTCTGGTACCTGACAATATGAGAAAGCGATGCTTAGAAAGCCCACGGTTCTCAACTTGGGTTCTCAGCTCAGTGGCTCTAACTGTGCTGGCTCTGCACATCTGCACAGTCACCTATACTGCACTGGTTCTGCAGAGTTCATGAGTGGGGGGGAGGTAACTCTGCAGGCTCAGCACAGTTGGCAGGAACACATGCAGAAACCTATGGACAAGCTCGCAGAGTTACCCGCCCACCTTCTCATGAACTCTGCAGAGCTAGCACAGCAAGGGTATAGCTTGACCGGGCAGTCTCGGCACGATGAATTTTTGCTGTCATTTCTCTCTCATGTGGAATTTCAGAAAACAAACAGGCTCTTTCTCTTCTTTTTAGCTTGAAATAACATCTTAGAACACAGGCCGCTGTTTTGGAAAACTCCAGCCCACATGCCTCAGAATGTGTCTCAACATTATCACATCAACGCTCGCAGCTGATTAAAATTGCTCCATGGAGCTCGCGGTGATTTGAGGAAATTTCAGTTTCTCTCATTTGGGTTGCTTTGATTTGGGTTGCTCTGATTTGGGTCACTCTGATTTGGGTTGCTCTAATTTAGGTTACTTTTTTGTCAAAATTCTTATTTTTTTCATTCAACATCTCAACTTGGGAACTCATTTAGCACATGTGAATGGAATAAATTCAACCAAATGGAACTTTTACACATTGTTTCACAACAGTATCTACACAATAACCAAAAGAATTGCCTAATATCTAATTTTAAATTTTCTATTAAAATTACTTTTCAACCCAAACTTCAGCCCCACCTAAAAACTATGCAAAAATTTAAAAAATAAAAAAATAATAAAAAATCAAAAGCTGCTACTCAAACCCCATACAAAAGCCAACATTTCATCAATATCCTTCTTTCACCAAATATATGTACTTTCTCAGATATAGAGCCATTTCTACATCACTTTTTGACCTGAAGAACCCCAAAATTCAAATTTCCAAAAATCCTTCCTGGCACACTAACCCCAACCCAAATTGAACCAAAAGAGCCCAAAAGACCTAACATTGATCCTTATCTTCACCATGACACAAGTGTACACATACTTTTCATTAACTCTGCCTGTAGATGCTTTGATTTGGGTTGCTTTGATTTGGGTCACTTTTTCAAGCGAGCCCAAATCGCACAACCCTCCTCAAATCACCTGAAAAGTGTGTCAGGAGAGACAGAGAGAGAGAGCGAGAGAGAGAGAGAGAGAGAGAGAGAGAGAGACAGACAGACAGACACACACACACACACACACACACACACACGCACGCACGCACGCGCGCGAATCAACTGAGGTGGATGAACTGAACAGAACCTCACCGCTGAACTTGTGCACAGCCGAGCCGTAGCCGTCGACCGACGACACTGCGGAACGACCCTCAACAAAGGTGCCACAACTCGCAGAGGCACTGCGTTCATTGCTGCCAGACCTGTGCAGACACACACCTGGAAATCAAGAGTCAAACTGCAACGTTCGACAAATTTTGACACGTCAAGGCAGAGCAACAAAGGGTGTTCAGAAATGAAATTGAAAGTGGAGTCTTGTCCCAGGAGAAAGACGAAACAAGAAGTCTTGATCTGCTAAAATTGCAGACGCCTACAAAATTCAATCCATACATCGCCGCTACAGATTTGATCTACAGTTCGATTGCATCCGTTTTTCGCGTCAAAACAATTCAAAACCACTGCTCCACAATACCTGCACTGATTCCAAACAGCCAGCTCCGATCGGGCTAAAAACAAGACATTTTTAGCAAAAACGTGAAAGGGAAGGGTGGTGTTCAGGCCCGTCGCGTCGTTCCGCGGGTTTTTGTGCGCAGCTCGCGCGCTGCTTGGTGGGGAACTTCCGGGACTGAGGCTTGATCGAGGAAGCGTAACCGCGAGACGGTGCGTCGCGCAAACATGGCCAACTGCTGCAACAATCCGTGTGCTAAATTTGACGCGTTGCACATGGCCGAGTTGGCTGACTTCATCCGTCTCATCTCAAACCAATGCAGAGCCGAAGTCGCGCGACTTCGCTGGCGGCTGGCTGGCAGCACGAAGCTCTCAACGAATTTTCGGAACCTGGAAGAGGACTTTCCGGACCTGAGACTGCGAGGCATCTGACCAAAACCTCACACCGAAATTGCGTGATTTGTAACGCTGCAGACAGGTGCAGAAGCTTGGTCGGGAACTTCCGGGCCTGAGGCTCACTCCAGAGGGCGTGTCCTCACGCACTGCCTTCTCAGTTTATCACGACGACCTGGGCCAAGTTGCCATTTATTTGTGTCTCTGGGATGGTGTGACGGGACACGATGTGGGGCATCAGAGCTAAGATGCCTCACTTTTTCTGCCGACCCTGTGGCCCCCCGAATTCTGTGCCCTCGGGGGGTGGGGGGGATGTGCAAGACAAATTGTGCTGTCCGTGTTTATCAAAGCTGGAATCTGGGTCCCTGGGTCGCATCCTGCAACACCGTGGAGCGTCAAAGTCGCCTCAAGCGTTCAACAGGCAGGAATGCTGCTTTTGCTGCAGAACATCTCGCCCGGAATGTTCTGAAATTCCTTTACAGATGCAAGGGTTAAGGCGGAATGCGATGGGGAAAATGAATAAGTTTTTTTCTTGTATTTGAACAGTTCCCTTCAGGCAAATTGTGCACCTGACTCTGACTCAGGCGTCGATTTCGTTCCTCAGATTCTCTTCCGTTCGGCTGGCACGTGGACATTGTGCGATGTCTCTGAAGGGCAAGAGAACAGTGCAGTTGAAAGCAACAATTGTTGCACGGCATCTCCGCCAAGATTGTCCCAGTCCCCGTCACATTACGTCTCCACCCGCCATGCAGAGGGGCAGGACCAACACTGGATGACCTTGATTCCCGAGATCTCTGTGACGTTGAGTCACGTGTGGTCAATTTCCAATTTTCTGTTTTGTTTCTTTGTCTCTTGTAAAAGAGGAAACGAAAATGCTTTTTCAGCGCACAACCCGAGTTCGCCACCAGAAACATACGAGTATGGGTTTCACCAAAAAAAAGACATGGCAATGTTTTCATATGTACCAGGAGAAAGGCGTATGACAAGTCGCTTTTGTGCTCAAGTTTTTTTTCCAATCTGTTGCAGGGAATTGCTCTGTCTCGCTCAGTTTTGGGGATATTGCTGGAAGATTCCCCAAACTTCTTTCACAAAAAAATTCCAAATCAAATCTGTGCTCCGGAGCCGAAGTTCTATTCATAGGGGGGTCTCAGCAGACTGAAAATTTCCAACTTTCATTCGTTGAAACCTTTGTAAGTTGGTACAGAGCCTAAGTTATATTTGTTGAGTAGGGGTCTTGGTAAACCAAAATTCTCCGAGTCCCCAAGGAATAGAACTTGGCTTTGGAGCAGATGTGTGACTTTGGAAAGATTCAGTGAAAGTTTGCGGGGAGGGGGGGGGGTTATCTTGGCACACTGAAATTTCTCAGTCCAACTTTGACTCAACATTTCCAAGTCACACTTCTCCTCCGAAACCAAGTTCCATTGACAGGGGAAGTGGGGTCTCAGCAGGCCAATATTTTCAAAAGTTTAACCACCCTGAGACGTAACCTCTTCAACAGCTTGCAATCAAATGCGCTCCAGAGCCTAAGTTCTATTCACAGCGGGTCTCACCTGGGGGTACAAACAAAAGTGCGTTCAGACAATATCAGTCGCGCTTCCGAGACCTTTTAGTTACGAGTCCCATCTGATCACACATGCCTGAGGTATGTATGGTCATACCTCTGTTTCAGGAACTGCTGGACAAAGAAAACTCCTTGTCTAGGTGGGGTGGGAATTGCACAGGATCGTGGAATTTCAACATGCTGACCCAGTTGCAAAGGTTGTTTTCAAACAAATTGCGTTGTTTCAACTCTGACTGGAAAAAGCATTCTATAGATTTGTCGTATTGAAATCATTTTCGACTGCAATCGGTTTCATTCCCCTGTTCCAGGACAGAATGTGAGCAACATTCTGTTCATGTCTCAGCTCCAAATTGGGACAAAGCTTCATTACAATGCCATTAAAAACGTTTTTGGACTTCAGTGTGGTTGGTCTCAAAAGTGCATGGCGAACAACCCTTTTGTGACCAAAGGCAGAAAAGGCCACTTTTTGCTGTGCCAAACGAGCACGGTGTCAGGGTTGCCATTTTGCAAAACAAGGGGGAACTGTGGAAAAGCCAAAAGGCGATTATAAATTTGCCATTTTCTCTGCGTGCCTTTGGAAAAACTTGCAGCACAGAGAAATGCTGTTGCCAGGAAAGTGTAGTTGCATTGGAAATGTTGTGTTGACGAAACTTTGGCTCTTGATGACCCACAGAATCCCGTTGCACGTTGCTGAGAAGAATGCATTGCTGAAGAAAAGTTCTTTTGTTGATGTCTCAGCCGTTTGTTGAGAAACAACTTGGTTCTTTTCGCAGTGATGTCCCAATGATGCTGTGTGATGCATGGTGGGCCATGAAAGATGCTTCCTGGACTGAGGAGCAAACTGGACTCAAAGATACACACTGGACTCACAAACTGAAGTTTACGGATGTTCTCCAGACTCATACCACGAGCCTGATGTATCTCTGCAGGTGAGTCTGTTTCGATGTTCCTTTTGAGTCTCGAATTCAGGACAGTGAGTCCGATTGCTTCGTCCCCACTTCAAAAGACAAAATGTTTGGGCCTTAAACTCACAAACAGGATTTCTGTTTCCTTTCTTCTCACATGAGAAGTCACTCAAATTGTTTGACGGTGGAAATTATTAACATTGCCGCAGTCGAATTCAGCGGGGCTGACTGTCCGAATACAGATTTCAAAACGCGGACTGCAAAATGTAAACATCACAGGACATGTTAGACGGTACCAGAAGAACTTTGGAGACCACGTCCTCGTTTGACAGAATTCTGAGCCGTTTGCTGGTGAATATTTGCGCTAGAAATTTTCGTGCTTTTTGTTCTCAAACATTAGGGAGGTTTAGTTGCAACACGTGGGAGGGCATACATGGGACGTGCGACATGGCATTACAGGCTGGAAATCAGTTTTTCTCATTTTGAAAGTTTGAAAATTTGTTCAAATTTTCAGACACATTTCTCCTTTCACAAACAGTTTCTGTTTCCCAAGCAAAATCTATCTGTGCAAAAATAGTTGTTGATAAATATTTTGAGAACAAGTTACTGGGGAAAGAAAAAATTGCACAGATTATCCAGGGTGAAATGCCACGTCGCACGTGGCATGGGGATGTCACACGTGTTGCAACTAAACCTCCCTTTTTAAATTTGGACCGCCTCCCCCCACCCACACCAAAAAACACCAAAAACAAACAAAACAAAACAACTCCCACTCAATGACTGACCCGGACACCGGAGTCCAAACGGATGAACTCTTGGGTGTCTAGGACCCACAAGCCTCAAATTTGTCACTTTTCGCACGTTGAACACAAGTCAGAGCAAAGGCACCACGACAACCCCCCCCCCCCCCCCGGCGGGCCGGGGGGGGGGGGGCCCGGGGGGGGGGGGGGGGGGGGGGCCGCCGGGGGGCGGGGGGGGGGGGGGGGGGGGGGGGGGGGGGGGGGGGGGGGGGGGGGGGGGGGGGGGGGGGGG
>JAAUXT010143458.1_pt1:0-12500 | contig 18006 bp, 23 predicted proteins | sample 7278171 | NCBI WGS metagenome assembly JAAUXT01 (sample SAMN14350112, study PRJNA611818) | marine sediment metagenome | isolation source: surface marine sediment (1.8m) | place: French Polynesia: Moorea | collected 2018-08
AGGCGGAGAACATGTCTGTGCATGCAGATGTATAGGCATGAGGGGGCAAGGTGTTTGGGAGTGCGTGTGTGCGTGTGTGTGGCTGCACACGTGTGTACGCGCATTTGCACCCGGGTACACGTGCACGTATGGTTGTGTTTGTGCACACGCAGGTTCAGGGTTTGTAAGTGCGTGTGTGTGTGAGGGTGTGGCATGTGTGATGTGTGAGCGTGCTTGTCAGTGCAATGTGATGAGTGTTTGACAACTGATCTGTGTGTGTGTGTGAGAGAGAGAGAGAGAGAGAGAGAGAGAGAGAGAGAGAGAGAGACAGACAGACAGACAGACAGACAGACAGACACCTGACGGTGTATGTTTTCGTGCGTGTGTGCAGGCGTGCATTCTGTTCTGAGAGTGTACAGTATGCAGAGTCAATCTTTTTCAAAGTCGCCGTGAATTGCTGTGTGGCACGCAGCAATAGAATCACATTAAACTTTAATGGGGAACAACCCCCCGCTCGCCGCACACAGACATGCGCGGAGACGCGCACGCATGCGCGCGCAGAGGGGGATCCAGGGGCCGGGGGAGAGCTGCATTGGGGACAACCACACACACACTCACACACACACGCACATACAGACACACACTCTCTCACACATACACATGCACGTACACACACACACACACACACACACACACACACACAACTCCAGGAGTGGTCACAAAAAAACCAACAGGGTGTTCGGATCCCCCAATGTCCCTCGACGCATCCCACATAAAATTTTAAAAATTGGAGCCTGTCCACCCCTTCACGAGGTTTGCCTCCCCCCTTTTAATCAGATCTTGAACCCACCCCTGATCCCCCAATGACACAGCTTTTGACAGAGGAGACTTGAGGTTCTCTTTGAGGCGTTAATCTTCGATGGTCAGGACGTGCGTCCAGTGAAAAGGCGCGTCGCAAACAGACGCACAACAGGGACGGGGACACTCGAGAGAGACACACCGCGGCGCTGTGAGAAAGGAGTGTAAAATCGGACGTGAAGTGTGTGGGGGTGCACGTGTGTGAGGGAGAGAGAGACAAAGAGACAGAGACAGAGATTCAGAGAGAGACAGTGAGAGAGTGAGAGATAGGGAGCGAAAGAGGGAGAGAGAGACAGACAGAGACAGAGAGAGATTGAGAGAGAGATACGCGCACACACACACACACACACACACACAAACGCGCACGCACACGCACACGCATACGCACACACACACACACACACACACACACACACACAGAGCATGCGTGTGCAGACTCAAAGTACCCTGTCAGACCACTGGGAAAAGACAAGAGGAGGGACCAATCCCGGGGGCCCAGAGACCCACCCCTCTTTCTCCCAATGAGATGTGAGAAAAACAACGATTGCACGAAGTGTGCAAAATGACGTTAAAAGTGACGCCCGTGAGCGCGCGCAGTGTTTGACAGCGTGTCGTCACGCGGTGCGAATGAATTCCCTTTGAAAAGCAGCTAATGTGTTGATACTTGGTTTCCATGGGTCAGAGGTAGCAACAGTCGTGTTGTCAGGGAGACGCGCGGTTGGCACGGGAAACACGCATTGCGGTCGTCAGAGCAACGTGTGTGAAATGCTGACACTGTTGTGAGGGACAGGTTGGGAGAATGTAGCATTGCAAGGAAGGGTTGTATGATTTTAAAATTTTGTGCTATTCTCTCAAAATTGTCAACACAAGCGAGTTACTATGGATACAACGCTGACAGAGAGTAACGGAATGAGTTGTCATGGATACCAGCCGCTGAACCCTAGTGGTTGCCATAGAAACAGTTTTCACGTCCACCAGAACAGGACGCGTCTCGGAGTCAATGGATTCAACATGGCGGCCGAAAGGAAGAACTGGAACTCACTTCCGGTTTCAGAACGAGGCTGCGGCAGCTGGACCGGAAGAGGAAGCGTCCTGAGGGTGGATTGGACCGGAAGTGTCCCAGATCAGACTCTGGATTCAGAGACTTGGGACGCGACGCGATTGGCTGAGGACACCGGAAGTTGTGAGGTCAATGTGAAGGTCAAGGACACTCGGAGATTCTGCGGGGATTGGTGTGAACCCGGTGCAGCTGGTGTGACTCCATGGTGTGAAGCGGGGAACAGCAGATACAGAGAAGAGGAGGATTCACACTCAGGTGTGAATCACTGGTGTGAGAAGGAAACGGAAAGGCGAGAGCAAGATTCTCAACACACGAACGGACGCAGTGTGACTGGCGGGTGTGAAACAGAGATGGTTTGCAGCTTGGAGCCGGAGAATTCACACCACGGCAGCAACAGCAGCAACAGCAGCGGCAGCAGGAGCAGGCCCCCCGGCGGGGTTGGCGGGGCCGGCGGGGGCGACAGGCCCCCCGGGGGTGGCGGGGGCGCGGCGGCGGGGGTGGTGGAGGAGCGCCCCCTCAGTGTGAACGTGGACCCCAGCTCGTACAGGTTCACACCCATCACACCCCTCCAGGATCCTTGCGTCACACCCAGGCACGTCACGTCAGGTGAGTACTAACCGACATGCTAAAACTCACTCCTTTTGCCGTTGCCATGGAGTCGCTAACTGAATTGAACGTGCGCGTTGCAGGGTGCGGGTTGCCCTGGTAACGGAGCCTGTTGTGAAGCATGCACCCAGAGGAGGCCCTGGGTTGGGCTTAGGCGTGGGCTCAGCCTGCTCTGGATGCCGTTGCCATGGAGTTGCCAGTCAAAACTGCTTGGAATGCGCGCGTTGCAAGGTCGGGTTGTCAGGGTAATGGAGCCTGGCATGGAGCCGGCCCTGCAAGAGGTCCTGGTCTTGGGCTGTGGCTCAGCCAGCTCTGGAGGCCCCAAGCTGGGGCCAGATCAAGGAGGAAGCCTTGGGCAGGACGTGGGAATGATGACGGGACCAGGGCCCGACCCTGAAAGCGCCTCGGGGGGCCCTTGATCTGGGCTCGGGCCTGCAGGGTACCAGACCCTGGGCTCACTGGGCCCAGTCGTGAGGGGCGTGGGCCCAGGCCCCTCAGCTCCATGGTTATATCGCTGTATAAACATTTCTGAAGCGATTTTGACGTGTGTGACGCGCGGCAGTTTTTTTGACGTCGGCGTCAAAATTTAACGTTGATCCCAATGACGATCTTCATGACATTGGCCCTGAAATGGTTTTCACATTGGTCACGCGTGTCAAAATTTTTGACGTCACAAGGGCTGACGTCAGGAGTGGACTGCGCCATTGGCACCCTCCACTGGGTCCCAAACGTCGACAGTAAAATCAACTTTTTTGACGCCGTCTTTGCCAATGTGAAAAGCTCTTGACAGAGAACTCTCCACGACGTTGTTGCGTTACCAGTGACAACTGCGTCCAGCGCACGTGATTTACGGCGTCTCGTTGCCCTGGGGACGTTTCCATGACTTCCAAGAGACGTGTTTGCACAAGCGAGTGTTACGGCCAGACTCTGTTTGACTTGCATCTCCATAAATGCAAATCTAACGCCATAGCTCAGCATTGATGTACGGTGAGTACAGAGCGCATGTTGAGGATCCAGGGCCGGGGCCATGCACCACCTCCACCACCTGTGCGTGACATGACAAGACTCCACTTTGACAGAATTTTGTGCAGTATGGAAACTGACCCTTGGGTCACTTCTTGGGGAAGTCTTTTAAGTTTGGGGTGTGGGTTCAAGTAAGAGACAAGAGTCTGGACGTGCCTTTGACATGGACGCGAACATAGGACGTGGACGTGAGCGTAGCGCGTGGAATCCCACGTAGACGTGAGCGTATCGCGTGAAATCCCACGAAGACGTGAGCGTATCGCGTGAAATCCCACGTAGACGTGAGCGTAGCGCGTGAAATCTCACGTAGACGTGGGCCACGGACACACCAGGAACACACTTTGGTGAGCTGCCATAGACGACGCACGGAGAAGTTCGTGAGGCACTCGAAATTCCTACCCAGGGACACAAGTGGCACGTGTCCTCTCTGAACGTGGCGACGTAGCGACGTGACGCGTGACGCACGTCGTGTGAACGCGCCGTGCGCGCCGTGAGGCTGACTGACGTTAATCGCCTGATTAAATCAGTGATGAAAGAGGAGGAATAGAGACTGCCGCGAGGGAGAGACGTGCCGCCAGATGCGTACGGGGAGGAGGTGTGTGTGTGTGTGCGAGTGTGCGTGTGCGTATCCGCATGAGAGAGAGACAAGCAGAGAGAAAGAGAGAGAAAGAGAGAAAAAAGAACGAGAGAAAGAGAGAGGCAGACAATTGCGAGGGAGAGAGGTCCCGCCAAGCGCGCTGCACGGGGAGAGTATGGTGTGCGTGTGTGCGCGTGTGCGTGCGTGTGTGCGTGTGTGCGCGTGTGTGTGCGTGTGTGCGTGTGTGCGTGTGTGCGTGTGTGTGCGTGTCCGCATGAAAGAGAGTGATAGGGAGAGAGAAAAAGAAAGAGGACAGAGCGCAAGTGAGCACGTGTGAGCGTGTGTGCGTGGTATGTGTGTGTGAGAGAGAAACGGAGAGGGGAGAGAAGAGAAGAAAAGAGAACAGGGCTTGAGGAGTTTGTGTGTGAGCGCGTGTGCATGTGCGTGGCATGTGCGTTTGTACGTGCGTGCGTGTGGGAGAGAGCTTTTCCTTGTGGGTATGCGTGTGTTTTTCATGAAAACAATGACCCAACAGGTCACCGTCAGGGACGCCACCCGTGACGCCGCCGGCGTTCCACAGATTTGTCTCGTGTGTTTACCATTGGTGTCTTCCTTTTGCCGCCTCATCCTTCCTCAAAGACTGGGGCACCGGCCCCTGAACATTGGGAACAAACACAAGACGCTTTCTTGTGCGGCGAGGGTTTTGTTTTCACAGGGTGTCACCACAATCAGCAGTTTACTGGGATAGGACCATGAGTATCAGGAAAGACTTTTGTTTGTCAAAATGTGGGGGAGGATCCATGAGGGTTGGGGAACACCCAAATGAAGTCAATTTTGTCAGCGCAAATTCTGTGACCCTGGATGCATCTGCACGAGAGGGTGAAATTGCAACAAATGTCCCATTTCAGGCTTCAGCAATGGTGGAATTTCAATTTGAATAACTCTTTATCCAGTCCAATTCTTGATGCCCTTTGATGACAAGCGACAGATTTCACACTGGCTTACCAGGTCAGAAAGGTCAGGGCTGCTGCCCAGCCTTCAGAGAGCCTCGGGGTCAAGGGGGTGAGGTAGGTCAGGGGGGTCGCGGGTTACCAAGGTCCCTCACGGGTTGCGTCTGCTGGAGAGGTCCCTCGTTAGTGCAAGGTCAGGGTACGAGGTCAAGGTCACTGACCTGCACACTGGTGGCCGCGGGTCCATTCGGGACTGAAGGATTTGTTGTTCTGTCAATATACAAGCAAGTCAACTGGTGAAATGTGTACAACTATGTGTGTGTGTGCGTGTGTGCGTGTGTGCGTGTGTGCGTGTGTGCGTGTGTGTACGCGACTGCCTGTGTGTGCTGAGTGTGCATGCCGAGTACGAGTGCACACGTGGTGCGTGTGCGTGTGTGCGTGTGTGTGCGTGTGTGTGACTGCGTGCATGCTTGCGTATTTTATATTTTGACACGTGTGTGCGTGTGTGTGCGTGTGCGTGTGTGCGTGTGTGCGTGTGTTCAGAAAACAGAAATACAACGAGCCACCAACCACCAAACACAACCAAAGAGTTTTGCCATGTTGTTCAACGCTTTCTCCAACCATACATCAACATTTTTAGCGTCAACATTCAAACGCCAATTCTCGTGTGCTACTTTACGCATCAAAAATGCATTAAAATATTTTTTCATTCCAATGGGATCTTTATTCACGTTGTGCTGAATGTAGAATCAGGGCCCGATTCAATTTGCATTCATTTTCTCAGTATTGTGCGTTGTAGTGCTGTCTCTATACAGAAGCCATCAGATCCAGGGCACCCCCATCATTACTACATCATCAAGGTCACAAAGGTCAAATCTCACATCGCAGTCAAGGTCACAGAGGTCAACCCGCCCCCGAGCCCCCGGAAAGGGGTTTCTCTGTGGTGGGGTTGAGAGCGCTCGGTGGTGGGTTTGGGGTCACGGAAACGCCCCTCGAGTTCTGAGGTCAGAAAGGTCACGATGTTGTCTGAAGGTAGCAGATTCTGACGAATAGAATTGTCATTGTTCGCTGGTTTTTGAGCGAACGAATATGGATGGAGGGAGTGAAAGAGAAAGACAGAGAGAAAGAGAAAGAGTGAAAGAGAAAGACAGAATCAAAGACAGAGGAAGACAAAGACAGAGGGAGAGAGACAACGAGAGGGGGAGAGTAGAGAGGGAAGAGAGAAAGAGTAAGTGCAAGTGAGAGAGAAAGAGAGAGATAGGGAAAGAGGGAACGAGATGTTATGAGGAGAGAGTGAGAAGGAGGGAGAGGGGAAAGGCGAAAGAGAAACGGGAGGCAAGAGAAAGGCAGAGCGTGAGACAAGAACGTTCCAACGAAGGGGACGAAAACGTCACTTATGTCTGGAAGTCGCCCCAGGTTCAAGCGGTCTTTACGTATATATCGGTGACGCGAGGTCGTTTTTTTGACGTCGGCGTCAAAATTTAACATTGAACCCAATGGTGAAATTTTTGACGTCAGACCAAAAACTGACCGCGCGTCACCCAATATGAAAACCCCTTCAGGGTATCAGAGTTGTACGCAGTACCTTTGGTGCTGGATCACATTTTTGTCTCTGTCTTCCGTTGTGTTCATCCCATCTTTAGTCTCAGCGGGTTAGGAATGACTGGAGGGCAGAACGCGGATTGTGTTCCCAGTGAGACCTGTGAGGAAGGTTTCGGGTTTGGGTCCTCAGGCTGAGTTCGCACCAGTTACGTCAGGTGTCGCGTCCCGGTAGGAGGTCAATGGGTACGGAGTTGACGCAGCACCGACAAATGTTCAGAAGGGAGTCAATGCGCGACGTGCCTGACTGATGTGCGTGTGTGCACGCAGTGACGCATCCAGTATGCACCCAGGGTGCACTCATCCTGTCATACAGTGTGGGAACAGCCACGGTGTTGCACCCAGTGTGCACCCAGCCACGGTGTTGTACCCAGTGTGGCCGCAGTGACGCACCCAGTGTGCACCCAGCCACGGTGTTGCACCCAGTGTGGCCGCAGTGACGCACCCAGTGTGCACCCTGCTGATGTGATGTATCCAGTGTGTACCCAGCTGCAACAACGCACGCAGGGTGCACCCTGCTGATGTGATGGAGTGACGCACCTGATGTGCACCCAGCCGCAGTGACGCACCCAGTGTGCACCCAGCCACTGTGATACACCCAGTGTGTGCACCCAGCCACTGTGATGCACCCAGTGTGCACCCAGCCGCAGTGACACACCCAGTGTGCACCCAACCACAGTGTGGTGTGTACCCTGCCACTGTGACGCACCCAGTGTGCACCCAGCCACAATGACGCACCCAGTGTGCACCCAGCCCACTCAGGCTTACTTGCTCCTTCCTGGCACTCACTATGTCAGGTTTGGCCCGGGGCGTCAGATTCCTACGTAACTTTACCCAGTCTGTTGCCGAGAATTCAGTCTGTGCCCCGGGGGCGTCACAGGGAGGGGGGGTGTCGTTTTTCAGAAGTGTCAGGGGGCGGATCCTGGAATATACCAAGGAGGTCGTCAACACGAGGTGGGCGCTGAGACAAGTTTCCAAAAAAGAGGAGGGTGAGAAAGACTATTGTCCTGAGGCACTGCACATCTACCCGAAGTGTTTTGTCTACCATTGCTGCACTTGCCAATTTCAAAAAATGTTGTTGCCCCCCTCTACTTGCTTCCTTTGGAGGTAAGTCTTGAGCCAAAATTTAGATGGTCAAAATGGACATGTGCTCAAAAACACAGGAATTTGGATGCAGATGAAACCCAACATTCATTGATTATGGATCCTGAACCAGAAGAACTGTTCTTGCTGCAATGAACTATTGCCACAGGAAATGCAAATGAAGGAAGGAAGGTTGAAGCAGCATCATTTTGGGGTTGTTGAGGACTTCTAAAACTCAATCAATGGTCTGCTTAAACCAGGAGAAGCTAGTTTCCAAACATTTCATTGATTCTGATATTTTTTTCTTCCTTTCTTTGAATGTCTGTTTGCAACACAGAGATACATCTACCCACAATCCCACTCGAGGAGGATTTTAAAAACTAGATACCAAAATGTGAAGCACTGGATGTCTTCTGTTCCTGGAGTAACTTCACAAAATCAAATTGTTTCACAGCTATGGATCAGTACAGACTCTACATGTACAGTTGGCAAAAGAATTTCTGCCTTCCACTTGGTTCCAGGTTCTTTCTTGATGTGGGTCCTGAGCCCAACTTTGGATTGTCAAGTCCAACAGATGGTCCTTGAAAAGGAATTGTTAAAAATCTCTGTGGTTTTCAAGCTGTTCACTTGGGGAACAAAACAAGAAGTTTTGTTAACTTGCCAGCAGCAGATCCAGCTGGAAGGTAAGGGGGCAAAGAAAAGAATGCTGTCGGAGAGGGGGGTCCAGCTGCCATTTTGTTATCAAACAAGGGCACAAAAAGCAGCAACAACTGTTCACAACAGGAGCACAAGATGCATGAAAAGCCCCTGACAAATAACAACATGTGCTTTTGTTTTGTTCACAATTGAATTCACGTGGATCCATTTTTGGATTTTACTGTGTAACACTTCTGCAATCTGATTGGTTGAGAAGTCTCTGCCAAAAAACTGACACAACCAGCAACACAGGCGTTGGGGTGTCCAGCCAAGGAACTACACAGGAAATGGAAATGAACAGACCACAGGAAGTCAAGTTGAAACACATAGTATGTTGGAGAACACAAAAGGCTTCTAAAGTTCAGTCAGTGGTTGGTAAAGAAGGTCAGCAGAAGGGAAATTCTCAGTGCTTCATTGATTCTGACATTTTGGTCCCATCTTGCCAGGGAATGTTTTATGGTTCTCAAAAGGTTCACTGAGGAATAACAAAAGGCACAGCTACATTGCTATGTTTGTCACACAGACTACAAATGTTCCACACACTATGCACACACCCAGGGAGAACTTGATTCACAAGGTACTGAAAATATTCTCTGAATTCTTCAGAATAATACAACAGTTGACACAGCTGTATTTTTGTTTCAGGAAACTGCTGCGGAAATACTCTTCAGAAACACTGCAAATAACCACAAACATTTGACAAATTAATATCATGTTTTTGATAAAAATAGAAACCTTGGTTTTTGTTTCCTTTGTTGAAGCAGGTAAAACAGTAGAAGATTTGCAACTTGTGAGGACCAATGAATGCTTTGGAACATATTTTCACTTGACGCAGAACAAAACTGTTCAAAAGAAAAAAGAATTTTGGCTGCATTTTCAATTTTAGTGGTTGGTGAAACAGCAACAAATTTATCACTGGGCATGCCTGCCCAACAAAGTTCTGCTTACACACATCTTAGCACACGTTTGGAAGCTCACCTGGCTGTAGGTAATTGCAACAAAATGTACTTTCAATGTCAGGTTCCAAGAAAAAGGAAAGAATGTGCAGAAAAACTTACATTTGTTCAATTTTAACTTTCTAGATGGAGATCCAACTGCAGCTATTTTCCACAGAAAGTTGTCTATGACATTGTCAGACTTTGGTGCCTGGTGGATGGTGGATCTTGGAAACATGTTCAACATTGGAAGGGTTGTTATCACAAACAGAGCAGACAGCAGAGGTAAGAAAGGGGTGAACAAATCCTTGCTCTTTTGTGGCAAGCAAGAATTTCAACAAACAAAGGAAAGTCCTCTTGAAACACAACCAAAGACCAAACAGAATGAGTGACAAAGAACCCTGCAAGGTCTCAAATGTTCAGAGAAAATCTTTTTCTGACTGCAAGACTTATCTTGTACCACTGAATTTCAAAACAGGTGACCTTGTTCTTGTGTGATAAATAAGAAATTTAACAAACAAAGGAAAGTCCTCTTGAAACATACAACAATAGTGAGTGCCAGGGAATCCTGCAAGGTCTCAAATGTTCAGAGAAATTTTTGTTTTCACTGCAACACTTACCTTGTGGCACTTAATTTTGAAATAGGACACAAACTGAGAGAATTTTTCATCAGAGTTGGACAAATAAACACAACTGATGTTCAAAGTTTTGACTTGTGCTACAACCAGACAAGTCCAGTTTGTGATTGAGACACCAGAAGTTTTGCCTGTTACCAACCCATTCATGGAAGATATGTGGCAATACATTTCTCAAGCTCCAGGAAAAACAATCTGGCTCTTGCTGAGGTGGAAGTGTATAAATTTGTTGCAACAGGTACAAGTTCTTAATGATCTGAATTACATTTTTCCATTTCAAGTTGACATCTCTTCTCATGAATGTGGTTGTGTCTTTTTGTTTGAAGTTGACCTTGAGATGTACTTTTGTTTTTTCCTCAGTTTTTTGAAATTGTTACACATTCCACAACTGAATGGAACAAAAGAAGTGACTCAATTCAAAAGAAATGAACACCAAATATTCCAAAAGCAGCACTATTCATTTTTGTCACTATTTCAGGACCAGGCAGTGCATATTTTCTGTGTTCTGAACCAAGCAAACTATTTACTGAACTCCAACTCCAAGTAACAAGGAAATCATCCAAGGCATATTGTGCATCACAGTGTGAGGAAACTCCTGGTTGTGTGGGATTTAGTTCCAGAAACAAAACTTGTCAGCTTTTGGGGCATTGTGAAGGGAATAATTTTGTGGAAACAACAAATATGTTCTTGAAACAAAATCAGTGGGCCATGTTTCAGTGTGTTTGAAACACCTTCAACAAAAATAACAAACTATCTTGCAAAACAGAAAAGACAAATCTTGCTTTCAGCTTAAGAAAAAATAGTGGTTGAATTTAATTTTTGGTTTTGCCATTCATCTTTCTTTGTCCTTTTCTGTGCTAACTTCTGAGAAATACAAGCCTGTCTCAAACATAAAATTTACAGTTCAATGTTGATGTTTTTGGGAACTGAGAAGGAAAAACTGCCCTGTGATTTTGTGACCATCTTTCTTTGGAACAGAGACCAACCCAAACAAAAATGTTTGTTTGTTTCAATTATTTCTAGTAATTAAACCTTGTATTTTTTCTGAGTACTTCACAAAATAAACCTGAATTGTTTGTTTTGCCAGAAGCAATTCGGATACAATCGTCCACTACGCAGTAGCAGACCCAGACAGGGAGTTGGGGGAGGGGGTAAGACAGCGAGACTCTGGGGGCCTGTTCGATTGACCCGAAACTCTATGCAAATTTGAGGTTGATGTGCAACTGATCGAACAGATCCAAACACCCCGACACAAAATTTCCACCTCAAATAGTGGAAACTCACTTTTGATGGTTCAGTCTGTTTCGGGTGGGTGCAAACTCCACGCAAAAATTTGTGGTTCAATCGAATACGTCCTGGGTGTGAGGTTTGTTTTGCAGGTTGGCAAGGTATGTTGTCAGGGCAACCTCAACCTTTGTTCTCAACAGGAGATTTGAAGCAAGTAATCTACAGAACTTTGTGAGTTAAATGCTTTTGACATTTGTGCACTTTTGGTGGCCCTGACTTGTGCCTCACAACAGGTGATCAACAAACAACAGGAGATCAACTAAATCCTCAGCTCTGCCTCGGATTCATTGATCTCCTGTTGTCTGTTGATTACCTACACATTCCACTGAAATGCACAACAAGAGGGGAAAGGCAATAAAGACAAGAAACAGCATTGTGAACTTGGGGGGGGGGAGGATGTTGGCTGGTTTTGTCCTTCAGTCAAATCGACAGAGTTTAAATTCTTTCAAAAATTTGTTGTGGCATTGCCAATTTCAGGTGAAGGACAAACCAAATGAATTTGGCAAAAGCGGTGAAAAAAAAACAGATTGTGGACCAGAACGAGCATCTGACCAGATCCAACCCAGATACGAGGCCTGGTGTTTCTCGAAAGAATCCGAATTTAGGATTTCCCTGATCTCAGACTTTGGACAAAAAGTTAGGAGACCTCTGGGAGGTGTGGCAATTAGGACATAATCCTATCCTGAATCAGACGAGGAAAAAATCCTGGTCCATGCCAGGAAAAAAAAACACCCTTTCCAGAAACATCTCCTACAATTTAGGAAAAGTCCTCACACAAGAATCTTTTGAGAAAAAGCCCCAGAAAACATCAACTGTTTACGCAACTTCAAAGATTCCAAATAAGGACTCAGAAGGGTTCGGCCCCAGGAGGCAGAGGCACGGCTAATTGTTGAGAGGGACTTCAATGCAGAAATGATCTATGAGAGAGGTAATATGGTGCTGACCCCTGGTGGGAGAAGTTTGCACACAATGCCTCCACTCACTGCTCAGTCAGTGCTCAACCACCGTGAAAATTGCCCAGGGGTTGTGTGTCTGAATGTAGAACTCATCAAAGAGGAATCTCAGGGGAGGATTCAAGGGGCCCAGGGAGTCGGACATCAGATTGTCTGAGCTCCCCCCCCGCTCACACACACACACACACACACACACACACACAGACAGACAGAAAGCCAGATGGACAGATGGACAGACAAGACACACACACCAGGCGAT
>JAAUXT010143458.1_pt1:15000-18006 | contig 18006 bp, 23 predicted proteins | sample 7278171 | NCBI WGS metagenome assembly JAAUXT01 (sample SAMN14350112, study PRJNA611818) | marine sediment metagenome | isolation source: surface marine sediment (1.8m) | place: French Polynesia: Moorea | collected 2018-08
TGGGAGCAGGTCCCGTCGCATGGCTGAAGACACATCATCAGTGCTCACAGGGAGACTTCATCCCGCGCTACATACACTCTCAAACATCGCCCACACTCAACACGTGTTTTGACGCGAGATTGACGAATCTGGGTTGTCATGCCGAAACTGAATGCATTTTGAGATGGAGAAAGACGCTTCATGAAGCGTTTTCACATTGGGTGACGCGCGGTCAAATTTTAGGCTGGCGTCAAAAATTCCACCTTTGGATTCAATCTTAAAATTTGACGCTGACGTCAAGAGAACGACCGCGCATCGCCAAGGTGAAAACCACTTGAATGTGATTGCATTATCTTGCTGAAGCCGGCGAACTGCGGTGGTTTGGAAGTGCAACGTGTGCTGGTTCACCTTGGATGAGACCTCATACTGTGGCGGGTCCAAGGATCCACCTTTCCCGTGTGCACTGAAAGTTGCCCCCCCCCAATGACAGAAACAAAGAAAACAGCAGTTTGAGGGTTTTCACACAGGCAACGCGGCGTCAAAATGTTGACGTCCTCATGGCTGACGTCAGGAATGGACTGTTACCCTCTGTTGGGTCCCGTGTTAATTTGACGTCGACGTCAAAATTTTGACGTCAGCGTCAACTTTATTGACGCAGACAGCGCCAATGCGAGGACTCACTTTTTGCCTGCCACACAACACAGTTGAGAGGTGGATTCAAAACAGCGTCAAAATAAGCGACACGTTACTGCACCCGTTTCTCACAGTGTGTAGTGAAAGTTGCTGCCTCTTATGGAGTCGAGTGGTTTAACTCGCACACAACACGGTTTGCCATCTTACTGCTCGTATCTGGCGCTGTTTAACCAAACACACCGTGACATTCCAACGTGAAATTAACAGGCTCGCGTTGCCATGGCGATGTTGTACTGACCCTGGGTGCTCACGTACTTTTGTGGACCAGTACTGACCCTGACATACTCACTTTATGTACAGTACCCATGGACAGCACCAGAAGACTGCAAAAGGTGGTGTATGCATGGCAATCTGGGATAACAAGTTCAGTGTGGAATTGACATGGATTAAAGTGTGTTGCTCCAGTATCAGGTTGTCATGGCAGCCTGGGGGTTGTAGTGCATGTGCAACCTGCGTACTCATTTGAGATTGCAACACACGGAAGTCAATCTGTGAGTCGCCTCACCCAGGGAAACGAAGTGGTGCAGGATCAAATGGACGTGATTCTACGTGTGTGTACGTGTGTGTACGTGCGTGTACGTGTGTGTACGTGTGTGTACGTGTGTGTACGTGTGTGTACGTGTGTGTACGTGTGTGTACGTGTGTGTACGTGTGTGTACGTGTGTGTACGTGCGTACAAGACAGGCACTGAGGTTCCCCAGGTCAACTGGAGTGTAAAGTATTCTGATGTCCCTGGGGTTGTTCCCCCTGTGCAACTACAGCGCTGAGTGATCTGATGCCCCCAGGGCTGTTCTGGGATGTACGTGACGGTGAAGACTGCACATGTGGAACACAACGGAGGAATATACCCCTGATCCACAGGAATAGAGTCAGCAAACGTTGAGATTTTATTAAACAAGTACTTTGGCCATGTACCTTGACTTGACTCCACGGTTTTATACGTGATGCACCTTGTTTCATGGATCAACACCAATATTCGGAGGATAAACGTTTTGACTTGTGACCTTGGTACGGCTAACTGTACCTCATTGTACCCAGTATAATTCTGGGGTATGGCAATGGTGTATTTGGGTATGGACTGGAGGACAACAGTGCTATCTGTGAGTTTGATCAGGACCATGTCACATACAACATTGAGGTTTGAATGGAGAAAGGTTTTTAACCTGTCAACCGGTTGCTATTAGTAACACTCGATGTCTGACTGTTTGAGTTGAACTGTTTGGAGTGTGTGTGTGTAACAGTGCTGGATTCACGTTAACATGTGTGCTGTGGGATAGACAGGAGTACACGTACATGTACCTCAGTGATACCTGCTCTGAGAGGAACACTGAGTACACCACTTGACTTGCAGTACAACCAACGTACTGGTTATTACGTGTCAGGTTGGTTCGGAATCTTGCTCTGTTCTTGGAAACATTATTTGGTCATAAGCTCCAACATCAGTCAAGGATATTTGTGACGTCACACGCAGGATAGTGACGTCACACTGTGGATTACGTCATGCGTCACGGGAGCCCACGCCAGGTGAAGGCGTTCCACCGCAGCAGCAGTAACGCGGGTTTCCATAGCAACCAACCCGCTCTCCATGGCAACGGCGCCGCCCCTGGATACGCCCCCGGTTACGGCGTCCCTTACATTCAAAATGGTGAGACACCCAATTCTTCTTTGATTTTTCTTGTTCAGGGGCGCAGGGCAAAGTTCACATGGGGTGCGTCCCCGTGGAGTACAACATTGGACGTCGCGTCGTTGTGCTTTGAACGTGCATCGCACGTGCAGTGTGCGTGCAGCTGCACACTGATCCAGGGTGATCTCAACTGCATCACTGTGCACTTTAAAAGCACAAGGAACTTCGGAGTGAATCCCAGTGCCTCTGAGTCCAGTGTGCCTGGATCTGAGAAGATTCGCCTTTCCACGATCACAGAGAAAATTTGGACAAAGAAAATATTCTTTGGCAACTGTCAAGCAAGGGTGCAGGGGCAATAACTTTTTTTTCGCAGGGGAGGATACCCCACCCGTTTGAACGCACCCCTTGGTGTTTCCCTCTCAGATACTGGGATCTGCCCTTGGGATTTTTCCCTGCACCTTTTCCCTGGGACTCAGCTCTGGGACTCACCCTGGCTCCACCCCTGTGACCCGCCCCTTTGACCCTTCCCCTGGATCCACCCCCGGCCCGGCTTCACGGCCAACCATGGTGTGTGAGGCGAGGGGAACAGACCCTCTCCCTGGATTGCTCTGGGCCCTCCCCTAGAACCTCCCCCTTGTGACCCTCCCCCTGTGACCCCCCTCCCCCTGTGACCCCCCTCCCCCTGTGACCCCCCTCCCCCTGTGACCCCC
>JAAUXT010148996.1_pt1 | contig 18006 bp, 13 predicted proteins | sample 7278171 | NCBI WGS metagenome assembly JAAUXT01 (sample SAMN14350112, study PRJNA611818) | marine sediment metagenome | isolation source: surface marine sediment (1.8m) | place: French Polynesia: Moorea | collected 2018-08
CTTCCCCTGATTATGCAGTCTGTATGAAACCTCCATGGCTCATATTTGAATTCTACAGAGGCTACCACCAGATCTTTCATTTGACCAAGTTCGAAGCATCGGTGCAACCCCTTTTAATTGCATTTTTTGCTGTGATGTAAATCTCACGCTGGTGACCTGGGTATCTGTGGACTTGCTTAGTATCATGTGTGTCCCACAGACAAATTGGCAAACAGAGCCACCCCTTTGGCTGCCTCTTCCCAGACAGATGTAGCGTCTCGTTTCTTGCATGAAACCCAGGCCTGGATGAAGGCACTGGAAGTTGGTTTGTCTGTCCACAGTTTTCTTTTCAAAGCAAGTAAAAGCAGGGAAAATCTCACTGGAGCAAAATGCAGCCATTGCTGACTTTATGTTTGTTTGTTCTCATCTCAATGAAATTTTCTACCAAATCAGAGCCAGTGTTAAGACATGTTGCATCTGTTGCTGATATCTACAATGGATCATCAAAGACTTGGCACCAGTACATCAGGGCATTTCTGAACAAATGTTTCACAATTTTTCATCATTTAACCATCATTTCCATGCAGAAAACAGCCCTGTGGCAGAAACAGTTGTCAGAAAATTTTGAAATGTTTGCCCACATCATGGCAGCAGAAACAAAACCAAAGTTCAGAACTCATTCTTATCACACAAAAACTCCCCCAACAAACAGTATATGGCTATGCCGCTACAAAGCCAAGCCATATGCAACTTCTCACTATTCTGAAACCACAGTCAGCAGAGCCAGTGGCCAGCTGTGGCTGCGGCTCACTTACCACAGCTGGAGGGTTTGCACCAACAACATCCACCACACCTGGACTCTCCATCTCAATGCCAAACTCGAGTTAAACTTTACTCTGCATGAACTCTATTTTCAAACTAAGTTCACAGACTGCACTAAAGAACAACTTCATATATTCACTGCTGTAAGAAACATCACAACAGAAGCTTCTAATGGACAGACATTTGTGTATTGTGGGCAACATTCTGTGTTTACTGTTCACCCAAACTTTCAACACATTTTTGCAAGAGTGTACATTTCCATGCAGATGTTTGTCAAACTTTCTGCAATCTTCTCTGTGATGGACAATTCAATTGTGCTGAATGCAGAAACAGACATTTTATCCGCCCCTGATGTTTATCTTGCCTACATGTTCCGAAACAATATTTCTTCTCTCATCTATTCAATACAAGTGAAGAAAACATTCAAAGTTGTTGTTACTGTGGCAACAAGACTCCTACAGAAGTTTGTGATGTTTGATGGCCCCAGTCTCCTGTGTGAAATTCTCCAGAACACAGGACACATTCAGGAAGCATCAAGTCATCAATGCATGCTACAAGTCATCACACAGGCTTGCCTATTGTGCAGAAAGGCTTTGTTCCAATATTCTTCTGAACCTTTGCCAATTTCTTTGTCTGTTTTTCTTCAAAACACCACTATAGTATCACTGCACTTACCATTCAACAGGTGTGGTCCCAGAACTTGCATTGTTCATGTTCATGCTGAGCACCGCAACCAGGTAAATGCTACAGCAAAGAGCATCAGCTATGATGGGACTCCCAGTATCACTTGTAAATATGGTGGCATATTTGCTGGAGAAGACTTGATTCCCAAGAGTATGGAAGGTGCTACCCTTTGCCAAAATGGTGATATGTCAAGCAGAAGTTTTTATTCAAAGTATTCCTCACTGAAAGTCATGCTCTATAAGCACAAAGAACATGCCCACATCTGTGTGACATTCACTTTGTCCCAAACAGAGTGCAATGCTGTTCAAATGGACATTTGTTGGATCAACATTATGTGTCCTTATTTGAAAGTCACAGCTGAATGTTTTTCTTTCCTTGATGCTGTTGCTGTATCATCCAGATTGGAACTGTACACAACAGGAAGAAACAGGCTCATGTTGTCCTCTGTGTCACAAGAATGTATGATCCTCCAGATTATTCAGATTGGAGCAAGTGCACCTGTTACCAGAACAGACAAAAAGCATTGTTCGCTGTCTTTTCGTCCAGAACCAACATCATTTTCCAATGTAACAGTGACACTGGGCATAACTGGACACATTCAGCACATACCACGTCAAAACCACCATGATGGGCTGAGAATAGGGCACATACTGGACAAGGTGTGTCAGGCATCAAACTGCAGCCTCGAGAAAATGTGTGAGACTTGGACAACGAAAAATGTTCTGACCCTCCCAAAGAGGCAAATGTCAGCCATAAATGGCACACTTGAATTTTGTCTGACAGTGACAAAAATGGCACCACTGAAGAAGGATGATCTTATTATTGATGCATCCTTTGGGTACAGCAGCAACAGCTGGATAGAAATACAAATTAAAACAACAGCCCTGCATTTGAAAGCATTACACAACAAGGAGTCAAGGCTGGCAAATCATTTTGATGAGTATAAAACATTTTTTCTTCCAGTGAAGCTTTCCAGAGAGAAGTTTGAGGAAGCCATGATGTTGTATTTGACAAAGAGAAACAGCAGTGGCACAACATTGATAAACAGACTGACACTGAGCACATGCGTTGAGCGCAGCTTCTATGTGCGATTTGGCAGCATACTCTGGAGGTCTTACATTACGCTCACAGATCGCTACAGGTACAAATTCATTTCCATACCAGGATATGGTTACGGCATGCATCGTCGTGAGGTATCATTTCACTCAATTGCTTCATTGGGCAGTGATGTAGCCACTGGCTCCGAGTTGACAGTTGCTCATTTCAGGGATATCCATAAGAAGTATTCCCACCTTGAGCCAAATTTAGGGGAAATCTATGAATCACATTTCAATTTGAGTAGGAAAGTCATCAGGCTGGCATGTTCAAAACTTTCTTCTCAAACACAAAACAAACACCCCTCTTACATGCTTTGCAGCAAGCCAACAAAAATCAAAAAATTCTGGGAAAATTTATTTTTCTATTTTGATCAAACTATTCTTCAAAAAGCATACCAGAACATTCAACATTTTTCTTGGGCAGAAGCTTCAAGATTGTGCAGCAGTCACAGAAGCACTTTGCCCAAGTTTACCAACAGAGAAGAACTTGACAGACTGATTGCCTTCATGCACATGGCTGAGGTCAACCAGGTGAAGCCCATTGAGGGACTCTACATTGGTCTTCTCATGGACAATGCCAGTGAGGTGTGTACCTGTTTACTTGTGCCTTTAGTTCACCTCATGCTGTTTCCCAACAGGGTGGGGACTTACCTTGCCAGTGCTGTACATGGCACATTGGAACAAAAATGGAAGTGGGGAAGAAATTGTGTCATTTTTCTCTATCGTCCCACCTCACAAGAAAATGTCAAAGAAAAAGAATGACACCACTCTCACCATGCTTGTTGCTCCTATTTCAGAAGTGGAAATGGGGAATGCAATCTCCTGCCTCTTTCCAGAAATATTCAAACAACAATTATGGAAAATCAGTTCTCACTCATCACTGCTTTGCCAAAGCATCAGATGTTCCATTTTCTCCATTGAAAGATTGTTCCCATATGGAATCAAATATGGATGAACATGAAAAGTCTGTATTTTTTAATTTCTCAGCATGTTCAAGTTTCTTTGAAACAAAACTGAAAGCAGCAATGACAATTTATCCAAACTCTGGAAAGGAAAACAAGTGTACACTTATGCTTCTGACAAATTTAGCTGAAGCTGAATGGATCCCTGTCGACTGTAGAACAGGACTGGCATCTGATTTACTCTGTGAGAATAGAACTGATGTCAATTCAGACACACACAACATTGCTGGAAGAAAAATATGCTCTGTGTGGTCTTTTCAATTTGATGGGAAATGCTACTTGTTCATGTGGTACAATTGTTGTGTGACATCAAGTGTAGAGATAAGTGACTTGTGTTTTGAAAACAAGAAGGGTTCCAGCATTGTCAAAACAAAAATTTTTCAAATCATTTTTGATGCTGTTTCTGTTTCGCCACCACCATTCCTGATGATCGACAATGCGATTCACAACACAACAATCAGAAAAATTACATACAACAAATATTGGAGCATCAAGGAATTGAAGCAAAATACTGCAAACATGCATTCTGCCAGTGCCGAGGGATTTCTTATTTGCATTTCAAATCAGTCCAAAACAATTCTTGGAGCACAACTTTTTCAATGTCTGAATGGGACAACAGTCTCACTTGAGTTGGTTTGTGATGGCAGAGCTGACTGTGTGAATGATCACTCCGACGAAACAGACTGCTCACCCGTTGCATCCCCAAGTGGACCCAGCACTGTTGTTGGTCAAAACAATATGCAAGCGAACTGTTCATACTTAGAACATGTAAGTGCAGATAACTCCTGTCAGAAATATCTCTTGATGGAAAACAATGGACAAGTGAGACAAAAGGCAGCCATAGATGAAGCAGTTGCAATGTGCAACAAGAGACTTGTGAAACAGCTGCTGGATGATTTGGTTGCTGACTGTGGATCTGCAGCTCAGGATGAACCACTTCTTTTGTCACTGCTGGAGAATTATCAGTACTTTGCTTGTCGTCTACCTGGCCAGGTTCCATGCAAAGAGGGTCATCCAAAATGTTACAATGTGTCTGAGATATGCATTTACACCCTTGACCTGTTTGGTCACATGTATACTTGCAGAAATGGAGGGCATTTAGAGCAGTGTAGTACTTTTCAATGCAACATGATGTTCAAGTGCAAAAATTCCTATTGTGTGCCATGGTCCCTTGTGTGTGATGGTCATTGGGATTGTGCATTTGGTGATGATGAGATGTACAGGGATATCTGTGGTGCTTTCCCTACATGCACAGACTTGTTTAAGTGCAAAAATGCCTCTCGATGCATTCATCTGGGTACTGTATGTGATGGCAGGTCTGACTGTCCTCTTGGTGATGATGAATTTTCCTGCAAACTGAAAAGGACTCAATGTCCTGCAGAATGCTTTTGTCTGCTGTTTGCCATGAATTGTCACAATGCTACCCTGACAGAGGCAGTGTTTCATCTTCCTGATTATCCACATGTTTATTTGTCTGTCTCCACTTCATTTGTGTCACATATTATGTCATTGTTGAGGAAATTTCCACTCTTGTTGTACCTCATGCTTGTTAATGGTCATGTCAGTGAGGTTTGTGGAAGCATTTTTCCTCCATCAGCTATCAAAATAGACTTCAGCTTCAATCAAATCATACAGATTGGTGAGCATTGTTTTGTCTCACTGAAACAACTGAAAAGCTTACTTTTGAGTCATAACAACATTTCATCACTGAATACCAAATCATTTTCAAACTTGCAAAACCTGACATTCTTAGAATTATCAAATAACCCACTTGTCAATGTACCCAAAGGTGTGTTCACCAGCTCATGTAAATTGACATTGGTGTCATTGAGACAAGTGTGTTCACAAGCATTTGAAGAAGAAGCCTTTATGGGTTTGAGTGCAGTGGTTCTGGAAGTCACTGATTTTCACCTTTGTTGCATTGCTCCTTCAAAGAGTAAATGTACATCAGCTGCACCTTGGTATTTCTCTTGTCAGTGCATCTTGCCTGATACAAAGACAAAGGTAATTTCCACTTCAGCGTGTGTTGCAGTATTTGTTTTCAATGGAATTTCCGTGTTAGTACATGTGTTCCTGGATGATTCCGCACAGTCCTATTTGTTGACAGTCTTGTCTGTTCACCTTGCTAATGGTCTTTTTCTTCTTTACTTGCGCATCATTCTCATTGCTGATGCTACATTTGGATGGACCTTTGTTTTGAAAGAAGAACTGTGGAGGTCAAGCTCAGGTTGTTTTGCAGCTTTTCAGTCCCTATTGTGGTTTACATTGGAATCTCAACTGGTCATCCTGTTTTGGACATGTTCCAAAATGATGGTGGTTATATTTCCAATACAGACACAGTTCAAAAGAAAGAAATTTGTTGTAAAGTCTCTCTCTTTTCTGTCTGTGGTTTCTCTTTTCTTGACTGCAGCTACAACTTTGTCTGTAAGATATGTGGAAGGGAGGATACCCACTTCTATATGTTCTCCATTCTTTGACCCAGCAGACTTGCTGGTAACAATAAAGGTAACAACATGGTTCGCTGCAATTACTCAATGTTCAACAGTACTTGCTGCTTTTATTATGCACATTTTGTTGCTCCACCATTTGATTGAATCTCAAAAAAAATTGAAAAATTCCAAATCTGACAGCAGCTCCAACATGTTCTTGATGATACAACTGGTGATGATCACTCTGTCCAAAACCCTGTCTTGGTTGCCAGCTGATGCTGTCTTTGTCGCTTCCATGTTTCTGGTGAAATACCCTGTCAGTTTGGTGATGTGGACAACTGTTGCCATGACTCCAATCAATTGTGTTGTTATTCCTGCCATATGTGTGGGAACCATAGTCAGACAGGTTTTGAGCTCAAAAGACAAACACACAGCAGCAAAACCTACATTGCAGCCAAGGAATGCAAAGGAAAAAGCTTGACTCTTCTTTCTATCTCTTCCTTTTGCACAGTCTCCTCAGTTTGCAGCTGAAGACCTTTCTTTGCCTTCGTGTTCTCAACACATTTCAGCACAAAATGTTGTTATCTGATCAGTTGAGCAACAACTGTGTCCCCTTCACCATGTTTGGTCAGTTGCAGTGTGAAACCAGTCACTGTTTTGATTATTTGTGAGTGGTCACCAGGGTTTCCACTGCTGGGCATATTTTTTCAAAGGAAACCATTTTAGGAGTTACTGTGGGCCAGTGGAAGAGATTTGGGACTTGTAGTGTTTCTGACATGAGTGAAACTGACAAACTGAGCCTGAAAGCCCGCAGTGCTAAATCTGAGGCTGAAGTGGCATCGCACCTGGATGCTCCAGCCAAGGTGGTGTCGTGGTGGGCAAACACACAGTTCCCACTGCCTGATGAGCCTGTGATGACATTTGTGATTACCCTCATGAAGATGAAGAATATTCTTGGGGTTTGAGAAGTGTAAAATGCACTGCAGCGTGTACTTGCCTTTTACAAAAAAGTATTTACATGACACTAAAAAAGAGGTCACACTTTGAACTCTAGTTTTTCTTTCATATAATTTTCACACAAAATGGTACATTCAGTGGTGTGTTTCTCAAACCTGACAGCACGTTACTTCTTGCCATTAACAATGCAAAAATGATGAAAAATATTACCAGTGCTTCAAATATTCATCTCAGATGACAATTCCTTGCAATTGGTTGATCAAAGCTGCTTTGGCCAAGCAGTGAGTGTCAAATTGATCAGACTGGACGAAAAGAGAAATTCGATCCATTTGACACAATGTATTTCCAGACAGAGCAAACTTGTCCTTCTTCAACTTTTATTCAACTTCCCTGGTCCCACTGGATCCTTGTGGTCTGTCTTCATGGCCACAATGTGGTTCATTCACAATTATTCCTGTTTGATGAAGATGAAGGTCCACTTTGGATGCTGACAGCCATGAGGTGTTTTGTTTCAGTCATGGGGGCACTAAGTACACTGAGGTCCTTCTTTGGTTTCTTTCATGTTGTCACTAGTAAAACAGTGAGGGTGTTGAAATTGCGTTTTGCACTGTTTCAGCCTCAATCGTTTCTTTGGGTCTGCTGTCTATAGTGACGCAGAAGGGGTCATACATGACGGGGTTGGAGAAGTAGTGCATGCAGGCTCCGGACTGCTACTGGCAATGCCCTGGACATCAAGAACAAGAAAAAAGAGGGAAGAAGCAACAAACATCAAATATACCCATTTGTTGTCAACTGAACTGTATCAAAATGTTCAGTGAATGGTCTGTGTTGGATCCCCTCTGACATTGCCCACCTTGTAGCTCTACTCAGGGAACAGTGTGCCCCGCTTCAATTCTTTTCACTTTACTCACATCAGATTCTATTTATTATTCCAAATATTGTCACTGTTCTGACCACAAGGAAGCAGGGAAAATCAGAAACTTAAAGTTTGCTCCAGTGGCAATTCCATTGACAAAGTGACACATGTTGACAGAAAACAAACAAAAGACAAACGTTGCAGTGCAAACATTTTCTGCTGATCATCACTCCAACGTCTCAATTCCCACCCTCCATTGTTCATTTGAAATTTATGTCACATATTCTGCGTCCTGAAAAATATGCAAATGAATGATCTGATCTTTGGCTTCTGTCCTGTTTCACAACAACAGACGGTCACTCAATATATCTATTTGTGGCAGTGGCAGTTGCGCATTGCATACCTGAGGGCTGGCTTTTTGACACCTTTTGTTACACAAGCACTCCACAACAGACACAGCCACAGCAGATGCCAAGCCACCAGCCAAGATGAAGAACAGCCCAAACACACTCTGAAACAGTCACACACAAACATGTGCTGAATCATCATTTGTTTCTGCTTTGTACAAGATGTTGAGAATGAGGACCAAGAGCCAATGACGAATCCTGGTGTTTTCTACAGTCTCAGAAACATTTTGTGTGATGGAATGCTGACCTCAACACTGTAGGTGTTGCTCTGACACCTCTTGTCTCTGACCATGACCCACTTGCCATACAGCCTCTGCAAGTGACCTGTCTCCCTCAAAAACATGATGGCATTGTCTATCGTCTCCCTGTGCAACAAAGAGCAACATACCACCAGGTTATTTTCTCACGAAAAAACAAAAACCATGGTTCTTGGCAGCACTCGTGGACAAGACAACCAGCAAAAGCAGAATACATCCTGGTTGGTCACAGCAAAACTGTCAGTTTACAAGCAATTTACTTCAAGCAAATCTGGACTGTTTGTTTTGTTTCAGGCTTCTCCTTTTATAGAATCCAATTGCCCTTCCAAACAAAGCAACAATTTCTGACTGTCGTGTGCATCTTCCCACGCGTGCAATCCACCTTTGGCCGGAGTGCTGAGTACCTGGAGAAGCTTCAGCCGAGCTGCCCCAGGCTGAAGCTGCTCTCCAGGCCCAACACCCAGAACCAACATATGAAAGCCAGGTTACAACATTCACCCTGCCATTCTAGAGCTTCACCCGGACTCAGTAATAAACTAGTACATCTACACACAAGTTCCTCTCTGGCACAGCCTGGGTCGGAACCCAGGCTGCTACAAGGCCATACCATGAGCCAGTGTCTCTCATGGTGAAGTGCCTGGCTGCCAGGCGACAGAGCTACCCGCACACAACATGACAGCAAGAAGCAGAGTCCCCCACATCACAGGTTGTAATTTTCCCAGATCTCCTTGTGCTTACTTGAAAGGTGAATTCTTGGGCAGAGCAATTGCATACAGTTTGGTGTTCAGGTTCTCCCCAACTCGTATCGTGTCACACGGGTACTGGTTGTTGATGTAGTCAATCATTGGTGCGTCCGTTATGAACGCGAACTTCCCATTAGACGTGCGGACTCTCTGCGGACTCTCTGGCCATGGTCAACCACATCTTGTGATACAGTGGGACTGAAGAACCCTGAAAAAAAAAACCTCAGAAATTCAGGATGGATTTGCCTTGTGTTTTTTTTCTCCTTTTTCAGTTCCTGTTTCTTGGTCTGCACTTTTAATTCTGGAAGGGATATCCTGCATTGGGTGTCCTGTCCAATGTTTTCACCTCCCCCACAAACAAAGTTCACTCCATCAAATCTTTTCCAGGCCATGTCACTGTCTTGTCTTTTGCCACTGAGGATCAAAATGTTCTTTTGAATGTATCAATTGGTGTTCTCAAGAATGTCAACAACAATTTCTATAAATGTGAACCTGTTGCATGCAGCAGGGAAAGACCCTCACCTGGAAGAATTCCATAGTGTAGCTGTCTGAGATGACTCCATACTGTATCTCCTGCTGAGTGGCCAGGTCCTGGGCAGAGTTGATGGAGCTGACCCTGTGGTGCCCAGTAGACAGCATGGTGACCACACTGCCCAGGTAGTAGGCCACAATCACCATGCAGAAGAAGTACCACACTGTGGTCACCAGCCGCGAAGACAAGGACCTGGCAGATACAAAGCGCAGAAATGTCTAAGGATTGGTATTTCATCTGATAAATATCATTTTTTGTCTGACTGATTTTGTGTTCTGAGACTGTTCTTGCACCAACAGAAGGGAAGAGAGATGAGCCACAAGAGGAAAACTCATTTGTTTTCTGCCTGTCCTGAAGCGGAGCCCTTCTCTTGCTTGCAGATTTCCTTGCCTGCTACTTTTTGCAGGAGGCCAGAAAATGTATGGGGTCCTTAGAACTACTGCAACTCAAGAGAATTAATAAGCAAAACCAACAAAAGGAAAACTTACTTTGGTTCAAATGAGCTCCCTTGCTGCAACAGTGTTGTCAACAAGAACCACAGTTTCTCAGATATTTGAAGGTCACTGCTTGTGTCTGTAGCTTTACTCCATGGACACAGGGTACAGCTGCACTTGTGAGGCGAATGTGACAAATAGGTCACCAGAACCAAAGTGAATCCAGTGGCAACAAATGATGCCAGTATGAAACCCCACAGCATTGCAGAAAATGGCATCAGAAAAGTGAAGAAGGACTGGTTCTTTGATGGGTTTTTCACCATGATGCCTGCAAAAGTCACATTGAAATGAAGACCTTTTGTGCCTTTTGACTGAAGGAGTGGAAAACCAAAAAGCTGACAGGTGTGAATCAGAGTGTGCAGGTCTGTTTTGATATCCCCTGAATCCACCAGAGCCCAGAAAAAAACAAGCAGCTGCACATTGTGGGAAAGAGAGGCATGACCACCTTCACACACACACACACACTTCTCCAGATTCAAGATACAGAGCTCCAGACAGACGGGCAGACACACACGCACACACACACGCACACACATACACTTCTCCAGATTCAAGACACAAATACAAAGACTTTTAATGATTCCAGACGCTGTGAAGGGCACACTGAAGTCGACGACCTGCGCCCTCAGATAGGTGATGGTCAACTGTGCCACAGCCAGGTCTGCCTCCTGCAGATCAACACACGTGGAAACTTTTCTGAGGTCACATGACCCCTCCAATTCCAATTGAAGTGCTATAGATTTGCATTGAGCCAAGAAGGGAAGCCTCTCTCAGGTTCCTTTCTCACAAGGCTCTGACAGCAAAGGATTAAAGCGAAAATTGTTTGTCACAAATCAAATTAATTGCTTTCCAGGTCATGAGCAGAAAAGCATTGTTTGCACAGCATCAAAATTGTTATAAATTGAAAATAAACACCACAAGACAACCCAGTTGGTGACCTACATGATCCATGACCTCCCTGATCATTCCTGTCCATTCTCCTGTGTTGACATCAAAGCCACCAAAATTCCCATCTTTGACCAGTTTGATTTCAAAGTTGAATCCAACCTTGTCTGAGAGCAGCTTGGTCAGGTCCACCATATACCCCTGAAACCTCTCATTGCCCTGGTGGTTTCCAGGTCTCAGTTCCAGGTATGGTGACTCCTGCAGAAACATAAACACGAAAAATCAGTTTTGATTGGCAAGGTCACAGCCACTGTCCATCAGGGTGTTGCAGAAGTCAGTTCCAACATCACAGAGCAGGTCCAACAAGGCCTGGGAGAAAAGGCAATGAAATAGCAAATTTTGTACAGGAAATTCTGCCTCACCAAGATAGAAGTCACCACCAATGTTCTGTTCGTCACCAATTTCCTTCCTGCCAAAGAATTGTGAGAAAAAAATTGTATTTCCCCATGTCCTAAGAACTGTGGAGTTACAGATGGAGAACCACAGGCGGTGTAACATCCATTATTGTGTTCCAATATTGAGGTGTTACATTGTAACCCTTGATCCACGGGTCTCACTCACCATTTGCTCCTTGTGAGGCCAAAACAGTGACACACAGAACCAGAGCCGCGCGCAGGTTCATCTCAGGGAGAGTGCTGGGAACACGACCAACTCGACTCCAGTTGTGTTGCCAAATGTTCTGCAGCCTCGTACACAAAGGGCTACAAAGAGACCTTGTGCACAGAGCTCCGACACACACCAGGGGCGGATCCTGAATTTATCAAGGGGGGGGCAAGACTCTGGTTCGCCCAGATTTCAACACTGCAAAGTTTCCCATGTTAAAAACAAACATTTGCGCCTGCGACTGAGGAGGTATAAAATAGTTTTTTTCGGGGTGAGGCAGGCAGGCAGGCAGGCAGGCAGGCAGGCAGGCAGGTCAGTAAAGGGGAGCTCTGTGACCCACCCTGGGTCCTCTTCTGACAGCCTCACAGCCATCACTGTCACATGAAAAGCCTCAGAGTCACAAAAGGCCTGTGATTATGTCCGGCCCTCGGTGTGTGATGTGATGTTGTGGACCCATGTGCTGTGGATGTTGTGTGGCCTGACTCCTGCAGACTCGCTGTCACAGCAAGACGAGTTTGTCAGAGGGTTGCAGAGGTGGGTCCAGGGTCCGGTTGAATGTGTGCGGGTCCTGACCCCCTTGGGTGGGTGGGGCCAACTTCAAATTTGGTTGCAATTTCCCAATCACAAATGAACCAAAAAGGTGTGGTCAGGGGGCTCTGGTCCCTGGTCCTGCATCCCTTCCTCTAAAGTTGGGTTATGTTTGTTGATTTGTACCAGGAGACAAAATGCCTGCAAATCATTCAACCTGTGGAAATGTCGAAGATGTGTACCACGTGCATCACACTTCACATAATTAAGGCTCTTCTCACATTTGCTGAACACCTGTGAAGTTCCACCCTCCACTTCAGTTGTTGTGTTCACTTCTGTGACATGGGAGAAAAGACCCAGGCAGTGGAATTTCAGCTGTTGTGGAGCCTCAAAGCCAGCACACAGTGGAGTGCAGCAGGAAATATCATTGGTGTCTTGATTTGGACCACAACTTGCACATGTCATTTCAGTTTGTTGAGATCCATAATGACAAATCATGGACAATTGTCAAACTCCATGCCAAGTACCTGGTAAAGTTCAATTCTGGTCCGCATGAAATCTCTCAAAGGTCCCAAGCAAATTACATGCAAAACAGAACTTTACAGTCCTTCCCAGCAACTTCGTCGTCCCGAAGTCTCTTGGACCACATGTCGGTTCCTTTCGCTGTGCTGGGACACACAGCAACATGTTTGGCAGGGATACCCAGTTGGTGCTGGGCCCTGAGCCGCACTGTGAGAGCAGTGTCAACTCCAGGCTCCCCATACACCCTCAGCCCTCCTCTTTCTATGAGGTCTTCATCCTCATATCTAAAGTAGTCATCCCAGAATTCTGTAAACACAAAATTCTTGATGGCATATCTGGTGGCAGCAGAGAAATACTGTTGAAAAACTCCACTTTCATTTGAAAGCTGGACATATTTCTTGTATTCTCTGGCAAACATGATGACAGAAGGTTTTGGCTCAAGCATGGCCTGTTCCAGGTCAGAATTGGTTGTTTCTGGTTTGACCTTGATGAACTGAACCCCCCCCCATTTGGGTCAGTGACCTTCACCTGAAACTTCATGTGAACAAACATTCTCAAGTTTCCAGAGTCCATTAGCTCCAAACAATGCAGGGGCAAGAATTCTTCTGAGGCTATGGAAGAATTCAAAATTTTGCCCTCAGAAATGTGTGTATGAATCAGGTCAAACTCATTCTCATGCAATGCAATATCCCCAAACTCACAGAGCTGCTTTTTCATCTCTGCCACTGTGGTTGAGTTTTGTACAGTGTACACCTTGGTCATGTAGGGCAGTTTTATTTCCACATTGATTTCCTTGGCAGAATCCACAATGAGGCTGATGACATCATCCTCCAGAATTCCCAGCTGCCCCACAGTGTCGCCATCTTGCAGCTGGTTGTCCTTCCACAGTGTAACCAGACCGTCGAACTTCTTCAGCTGATACAGCAGCCTCTGGAAAAACAAACAAAACAACAAGTACACATTGCGGTGTGGACACAAGCTGACTCATAACTTTGGTGAGTTTGAGCAAACAGCCCGCAACCTGGAAACGCAGACGCAAACATAACTTTTGACTACCGTATCACAGCATACCAAAGTTATACGTTTGCGTTTGCAATGTTGCGGGCTGTTTGCTCAAACTCCCTTTTGTCAGCAACTTTGTGCTAAACTGTCGCGTTTGTCCTGACAAAACATTGCAAGCACTGTTTGGTCTCTTGTGTCTTGAACCCTTCGTCGCGCGGCATCATCCCACACCATTTTTCCAAAGTCGTTTGTGCAAATTGCAGACTCAATGAAGCATAACTGCAAATAATGCCCCCGCAAGCTTTTGGATCACAGCAAAACTAACTGTCCCAAAAAGACCACTGATCAACGTGTGTTTGAATTCATGCAACGTGAACGTATTTTTACACGCTTCGCTGACCTTAATGTCCTTGACGGTGTTCTCCGGCTTGACGTCGAGTTGCGTGACGTCTGACGTCGACTTCGTCTTCAAATTGACCCGCATCTCTTTTCTGATGTTTCAGCAAAGCTCACACAGACTATATTTATATCGGTGAAGACAAAATGTGTCACAAGAAATAGGACACCTGTACAGGGGTGTGCAATTGGAGCGTGGAGACATTTTTATTCAGTCTCATTCAGCGTTGAGTGAGTGGCACAGCGCGTACCGCAAACTCTGCACCGCGGATCCAGGAAAATTTTCTCTGGTCAAATAGCTTTGGGCCCTGCATTCATTCCTGTACAGCTGAGTTTTATTTTGGTGTATATACCAGTAGACACAAAGCTTACAAATCATTAAAACCGTTCAAATGTCGAAGATGTCCACCACATGCAATGTTGACCACTTCAATTTTCATCCCATTGTCCCTGAACACCTATAAAGATCAGTTTTCTACTTCAATAGTAGTTTTCGCGTGCATGACACACTGCAGGACAAAGACTCGTCTTGTGGAGTTTCGTCTGTGGTTCAAGCACAAAGCAACGTTTGGGGAGTAGTGTGCTTTTAACCGTTTTCACATTGGTGACAGCAGAATTTTGACGTCAACATCAAAATTAACATGACGCCCAATTGGTGGGTGCTGAAAAAACAGCCTGGACCATTCTTTGACGTCAACAAGATAAGTTGCCGTCGACGTCAGAAAAAGCTGACGCCGTCATCAATGTGAAAACCACATTTCGCAAGAAGCATTGCCCTTGTGTTGGTCGAACTGCGTAGATGACAGCTTTGTTTGCAATGAACCACACCATGCAGCATGCAGTGACAATACCTGTGCAACAATTATCAAACCCAACGCCATGTCACTGGCTAAAAATACATTTCCCCGTCCACCTGAAATCCTGCATGCAGCCAAAGGCAAATTAATTGGGCCAGACAAACACAATTTTACAATCCTTCCCAACCACTTCGTCGTGCTCAAGACAAGCGGATCCCTTTGTTCGTGGACGCACGTAAACTTTTTCAGCTGGCACCCCCAACTGGTGCTGGGCCCTGAGCCTCACAGTGAGAGCAGTGTCCACCCCGGGATACCCGTACACCCTCACTCCGAATCTTCCGCAGTGTGCATTACCATGCTCGAGCTCTACATCCCAAAATTCAGTGAATACGTGATTTCTGATTGCGTGCCTGGTGGCTGCAGAGCAAAAGTGCTGAAAAACACCACTTTCGCTGGAAAGTTGTACAAATACATGTACTTTGCGTATTGAATCATCAACTCCAAACAGGACAACAGAAGCCTTTGGCTCAAGCATGGCCTCTTCAAGGTCAGCATTGGTTGTTTCAGGTTTGACCTTGATGAACTGAACCCCCCCATTTGGGTCAGTGACCTTGACCTGAAACTTCATGTGAACAGACAGAATGAGATGTTCGGAGTCCATCAGCTCAAACCTGTGCAAGGGCATGAAATCTTCTGCTGCTGTGCGAGAGTAATATACGGCCCTGTCATCAAAATCTTTCTGAACCAGGCCAAATTCACCCTCTCTCAATGTTATGAGACCAAAGGTCAATGAATGTTTTATATCTCCTACAGTGTCTGAGTTTTTCACAGTCATACGCCTGTACATGTAGGGCAGTTCAATTTCCACTTCGATTTCCGTTGCAGGATCCACAACGATGTTGATGACGTCATCCTCCTGGATTCCCAGCTGCCTCACAGTCTCGACATCTTGCAGCTCCCGGTGTTTTCCTCTCCTCAGCCTCACCAGACCATCAAACTTCTTTTTCTCGTAAAGCAGCCTCTGGAAAACCGCACAAAACAGCAAGTACACCTTGCATGCGCTGTCGACACACGCTGACTCACAACTGTGCCATACGACAGCATCAAAATGGGCTTGCCTTTGGCATGTGGACCTCTTTACACGCTTCGCTCACCTTGATGTCATAGATGGTGTTCTCCGGCTTGACGTCGATTTGCGTGACGTCTGATGTCGACGTCGTCTTCAAATTGAGGCGCATCTCTGTTCTGAAGTTTCCGCAAAGTGCGTGGTACTTCTGTGTATTCAGCTGTGTGCTGTGTTTGTTCGGAGCTCACACAATGTAGGTGCACAAGAGGAGAATGTGTCATAAGAAATAAGACACCTGTACATGTGTGTGCAATTGGAGCGTGGAGACGTTCTATATTCAGTCACACTCCCAGCAGCGTTAAAGTGAGTGTCACAGCACGCGAAGCAAACTCTGCAAGAGCCTTTTGATTCAATAACTGAACTCAGACTCGCGTTCCTTTGTGCAGATCGGGAAGAAAGAACTACTGTGATTTTTCTTCACAGTGCGAGACGACAACGAACACATTGGAGCTGGTAATGGCAGTTTTCCCTTTGGTGACGCGCGGGCGTTTTCTTGACGTCGGCGTCAAAATTTAACATTGACCCCAACAGTGAAATCTTTGACATCAGCCCAGAAAACGACAGCGCGTCACCCAAACGTGAATTTGCATAGTAAAAGCAGAAGGCCACGCCACTTGTTGATGGACACCGTGATTGCAGAAAAAGAGGAGACTATGCGCTCGCACCAAAGACCGCAGTCGAGTTCCAGATTGAGACAGCTTGAGAAAACCTGGCAGACTTTCTTGACAAATGACCGAGTTTCGGGCGATAAGGTTTCTCTAAAGTGACGTGTTAAATCGGTTGTCATGGCAGCAACTTGGTGAATCTGGCCACCGTTGGTGTGTCTGCACCCGCCCGGCCGGGTCCTGGAGATCTGAAAGGTCCAGGGGCTCCTGCTCCAGGAAACAGAGACCCAGCCCCACCTCCCAATACACAAGCAAAACACCACAAATCCCACTGGCCAAATGTCGCGCAAAACTTTGCCTGATGTTGCAACGAGAAGAGTTTGCTTGTTCGCCCCCCCCCCGCGGCGCCCCGCCTCCATTTTGAATGTTGAAACCCTCAGATCCACCCTCATCGATGATCTGATGCCATAGAGCCGAGGTGTGTGGGGTGATCCCCTTCCTCGTCTCTTCCCCCGTACTGAGCCTTGGATCCACCCCTGACCGAGAGTATTGTGTTCACTCAGGGTGTATCACGCACGCCGAGGTGCAGACAGCTGTGAAACACGCTGGGGCACATTCACATTGGATGCGTCACGCAATACGGTATGTGTTGCGTTTCTGCTGTGAACAGGACGTGGATCTAGCTGTGGTTCCTCCCCTGAATCCAACCTTGGTCTTCCTTGGACCCGCCCCTGGACCGTGCCCTGGACTCACTCCTACATCCTGTCCGGTACCCATCCTAACACCTACCCCTGGATGCCCCAAGACCCACCACTAGAGCCATCTTTTGGCCTACCCATGGTCCCAGCCCTGGACCCAGCTCTGGATGCCCTTGGACCCACCTCTGGACTCACCCCTGGATAGCCCTGGACCCACTCCTGGAGCCAACCTTGCATTTCCAAGACACAAACCTGGACCCACCACTAGACCCACCCCTGGGTGCCCCTGAACTCACCCTGGATCAACCCCTTTCACACAACCTTGGATTCCCCTGCACTGACCCAGGGCTGGACCCAGACCCACCCCCAGACCCACCCATGTTGAACCCACCACCCTGGGCCAACCCCTGGACCCATCTTGAACCCACTCCCTCAACCCTCTCCTGGACCCACCCCCGGCCCCACCCCCGGGGCCCCCCCCCGGGCCCCCCCCGCGCGCCCCCCCCCCGCACCCCCCCCGCCGCCCCCCACGCCCCCCCCCCCCCCGCCCCCCCGGCCCCCCCCC
>JAAUXT010091182.1_pt1 | contig 18005 bp, 17 predicted proteins | sample 7278171 | NCBI WGS metagenome assembly JAAUXT01 (sample SAMN14350112, study PRJNA611818) | marine sediment metagenome | isolation source: surface marine sediment (1.8m) | place: French Polynesia: Moorea | collected 2018-08
AAAAGCTTGTTGTTTTACTAACTTAAATTTGGGGGATTGTGCGCTCATTTTTGGACGGGGAAAATAAATTTGCAACGGTAACCATATTTTTAACCCCCCCCCCCCCCCCCCCTCGTACGTATTGAGCAAAGCAACCCATTGGGAAAAAGTGTCCACACTGCCTTGTTTGTGAAAGATGGCCAGTTTCGAGACGTTTCAGTTTCGGACTTCACAAGGGAAAGACAAACTCCTGACAGTGACAGTCCCTTCTGATCATGGGCGTATTTTCAGTCAGCTGTTCGACTCTTGTCTCTTTTGTCACACTCTTCAAATCGAAAGACCAAATTTTGTTCACTCTCTTTTCAGTGGAATGCCGTGGCCCTGTGGGCGTGGGGTGAGTACATTGTCCCTTGAAGCAGCTGTTCTGATTTGCAAATAAATTTTCGCCTTGAGAATTGGATGAAGTCCGTCAGGCTGACGGGTCTTTGCGCAGGAATTTGCCATAACACAGTTAAGTTTTTGCAGACATCGTGGTCGACAATTGTGCGATCTGCAGAAACCACATCATGGACTTGTGTAAGTTCAAATCAGACCACGTTCGTCAGGTGTCACGCTGGTGCGCGCGCGTACCTGGAGTACCTGGAGGCAAAGTGAATTTCGCTTCTCACCTCGTGGTGTGCTGTTCGTGCGGGCTAAAAGGGCGGGTTTTTGTTTCAGGCATCGAATGCCAGGCGAATCAGGCGTCGGCAACAAGTGAAGAATGTACAGTGGCGTGGGGTGTCTGCAATGTGAGTGTTGAACCCTGTGTCTTGCCTGACTGGATGTCTCCAAAAAGAACAATGTGCATAACCGCGGCGATGTTTCGTTGAAATTTTCAGCACGCATTCCACTTCCACTGCATCTCACGCTGGCTGAAGACTCGACAAGTTTGCCCGCTGGACAACAGAGAGTGGGAATTCCAAAAGTAAGTCGAACCCCCACTTTTCCCTTGAACACCTGTTCAGTGAGCCGACCGGTTTGGAAGACATCATAATCCTCGTGACAGCTGAAATTTCTCTTCTAAAATCGAAACAAAAAACCCCCCCCCCCCCCCCCAAAAAAAAAAAAAACGGTGCTTTGAACCCAGGCGCATCGAGTCGCCAAGAGCACAATCGCCACCGGATGATCACCGCTCTGTTTTGACAACCTATGTGTGTTTCGGGGGGGGGGGGGTCGTTGCGAGAATTGTGCTCACCCCACCCCCCTGGTGACTGTCACTACAAATTCCTCGGTGGTAAAGCTATGAAAGATCAGTGGGTAACCATTTCTTAAAAATTGTGTGATCGTGATTCCCCCCCCCCTGCCGTCCCCTTGTTTGATCCGGGTGATTGCTATGAAGGACACCGCCTGTGCAAAACCCGTTGTGAGACACAAGGTTCAAACTCTCGTTTCACTTGCAGGTATGGGCACTAGTACGAGCAGGAGAGAGACGACGTGAACGGATTGGCCTCTGGTTTTTCATCAGAATCTTGTGTTAGATCCACTCAAAGTGTGGGTATGTCGGTCACAGGTTGATCGACTGACTTTGACAAGTTCGGTTGACATGAAAGGTTAATTTGATTAAGTTGTGTTTACAAAACAACCAAACATTCATTGTCTCTCAAATATTGTCCAAGATGAGCAACTGCTTTCGCGGAAATAAACAAGTTTTGGTGGGTGTGCGTAGGGATGGGGGGGGGGGAGTTGGACCACAAAAAAACATGCTTCGGTTTCATGAAATTCTAGCGTGTCGTTCGAAGTGATTTCGTGTAAATTTCAGTGTGTGGAAATGTGTGGCGGATTGTTCTGTGATTGTTTCAAAAGAAAATAAAATGTACACAACAGTTCGAACAAGTTGAGGCGATTCTCTTGTGATTCCACGGCGACGATTTCCGCTTTGGAAACGACCTTTTTCAGGAGTGATGTCGGATCAGGCAGAGGGCGAGAGGGTTTCTGTGACCTGCCTTCCGTTCAACGAGTTGTGTGGGATCCGGGTGGGCGGTGCACTGATTTCCACACAAAACGATTGGTCGGTTTGCAGTCTTGGGGTTTGTCATGCTCTTGTGATGGGAAGATGGACAGAAACTTGTGATGAAAGAGACGACAGCGGAGTCTGTACCGACGTCACTGGAGGCCTTGACCTAAAACTTGTTCCTCAAATTTGGGATTATTTGTCGCAATTCCTGTGAATCTTTCTGGCGAGCGAGAGTACAAGAGGCCGAGATGTAGAAATCAGCACAATGGAGCGGTGAGTATACATGTTGTCATGTCGTGGAAATATCGTCAGCTGCAGACAGTGTCTGGATCTGGTCGGTTGTATTTCTCATTTGATGTACAATCTCAGTTGTCCGACAAAGGTGCAACAGATTTTGTTCACCATAAAACTGGTGAAAAGGGGTCGGAAGTAGATTTTGAGTCCCACAGTCGTGACAAAGACTGATCCTTGTTTTCAAACCCGACATGCAAGCCTCCGGGCTCATGAAATCAGGTGGGTTCAAGACACCAGATCCAACATTCAGTGAACAACAGGATGCAGACAAAAAATGGTCTGAACTGAATCTAAAGAGTCTTATTTTCAACGCTGCCGAAATTCCAGCAGATTCGGCTGTCACCTCAAGTGCTTCCTGTCAGGACTGACTCTTCAGGACTCCTGGATCCCCGTGACCATCCGAAGTGATTCACTCGCACCACTTCGTTTTGCGACTCCTCCCCTTGGTGCAGAATGACACAAAAGTGAGACCAAGCGAAGCTTGAGACCGACCTTGGTTCCTTTCCCCCGTGAGGGAATGTGATTTCGTTGCGTGCCGCTGGATGCCACCCCACCTCGAAAATGTTTTCCTGTCATTTTCCAAGGAGTTTTGGACAGGCAGCTTTCACACACGTCGCCCCACCACACACCAAGCGCGCTTGGTACGCTGTGTGTGTGTGTGTGTGTGTGTGTGTGTGTGTGTGTGTGTGTGTGTGTGTGTGTGTGTTTAAAAATGACAACAGGCAATGACAGCGAATGTTGTCAAAACATGTTTCTCGAATTCCCCAGAGCATGCAGCGTTTGTATTTTGCACGCGAATTGACATTTCCTGGGCGCGCGGGTGTACAATGCGTCAGTTCGCTTTTTCAGTTTCACCTGCTCGTCAACATCAGAAACCTTGGATGGTTTCTTCTTCCTGAGAAACTTCTTGGACGAACCGAGCAACCGTGGCAGGTATTTATTTTAGTCTTTTTGTAAAAGAACATTGACAGCTTCAGGTGGCAAACCAAGTGTCAAATTGCCCAGTTTGCCGTTTTTCTTCAGCTGACGCAAACAATGACGAGCAAAAGCGACACGAGTGAAGTTGAGGAGAAGGGCAAAAGGTGGGCGAATCTTTCTGGAACGTGTGCCTCAAATATCCTGAACAAAGGAACATGACTTGACTTCTTTCGAAAATCAGGGACTGATTCTTTGTCTTGATGGGATGAGAAGAGAAACACAATTCAATTGTTTTCGCTGTGTGTGTGTGTGTGTGTGTGTGTGTGTGTGTGTGTGTGTGTGTGTGTGATGATGGATGGTACAGCCAAGTTGGATTTTCGCTGAACCTGTAGATTGCGGCGCAATGAAGTGGAAAAGCTGCGAAGAGACCAGCTGACCAATCGCGTGGTCGAGCTCGGTCAGTTGTTGCCAGTGGTTGCAGCGGCCGACAAGAAGGTTGACAAGTTGACCGTTCTCCGACACGCAACGAGCTACCTGAGATTCTACAAAGGTTGTCCTTTTGTCTGACGGCAATCCGTTTGATTCCTTTGCACGAAATGTTTGGCTTTCGCAGATTTCAAACAAACCTCGGTGTTGACTGACTTCTGTGATCTATGATTGCAGATTTTGTGGAGAAGAAGTTGTTGTTTGCATCCGAACCGAATCTGCAATATCTTCAGTTGCTCAGTTCAGCCCTGCTCGAAGTAATTGCGACTTTACTTTCACCGTGACAGCCTTCTCGTAACGAAGTTGTGGAACACAACAGTCGAACCATTTTCGTTTTTCAGTCAAGCAAGGGATTTTTGTTCGTCTTGAACAAAGATGGCATCCTTATGTTTGCGACGGAACTTCTCACTCAGCAACTGGGCCACAGCTTGGTGAGTCTCACCTGCAGAGGAACAGAGCCGTGTCAAAACTGGCTTTGATGTCTGCGGAAATGGATCAAACGAGTTCGCAGGCCCGAGAATTTATGGACCCTTTGTTTCAAGACAGAGTCGGAAAGAATGGCATCACCACATTGAGTGCTGAGCTCACTTTGCCCTTCACCTTTTTTCAAAAATTCTGAAGTTCTCAGTTTTCTCGCAGCTGGACGTCATTGGCGTTTCATTCTACAGCCTGATCCAGGAGGAGGACCAATATGTATTGCGGAACATCTTCGAGAAGTACGCGGAAGGTACGTGCGTTGGGGTGGGTCACTCGGGGAGATATGACGGTCATGTTATTCTGGAGAATCAACAATTCCACACAACAAAACCAAACTACAGTGACGAAAAACGTGACCACTTTCAATCAACTGTGTGATTGGAATTAAATTACTCTGTGCCTCATTCTGAGCACCAGATTGACAAAGTGGATCGGCTGTTTTCTGTCACGCAGGGCCACAAACACCCAAGAAGTGTTCCTGTTTCCTGCGTGTTCTCAGCACAATCACTTTTCGACAAAACCACTTCGAGTGTCTGTACGTTCAAGGATTTCTGAAAACCATTGCTCAACCCAAGCCAGCATTTATGTCAAGTGAGTTCCTTTCGTTTGTTTTCACTTGCATTTTTTGCATTCGGTCGTCAAACAACGATTGAGTACTGTTGCGGATAATTGATGTTGGGAGACCAACCGGATGTCTTTGGAAGGGAGGGGGGCACATACATTTCCAAAAAATGTTCCACCGAAAGAGCAGGAGAGTCACAAGTAAAGTTGTTGGGGTTGGGGAGAGGGGAAGTACACGTCAGACAATTTCAAATCACAAACTGTCCCATTGGGTGAAATTCCGATTGATGTTTCGTTGTGTTGCATTTGTTCTTGCTCAATTTGACTTTCCTCTCAACAGTCTCTGGTGAAACGTGACTGCTTCAAAGTTGTTTTTCGAGTTCAGATGAGCAGAGGCCGATTGTGTCATTGTCATTTTAATCAGTTGAAACAGGTGAAGAAAAGGTGAGACTAGAGACGTACTTGGTGGCTGTGGGGCGAGTCGTGTCCACAGAGACCATCAGAGAGATCTGCACGCTTCCCGAGGAGCTGAGCACTGACGTCTGGGTCTCGCAGACCAGCCTTGACGGCCACATACTTCACGTTAGCCAAAAGTGCGTTTCTCAGAAATGTTGATTTTTTTCCGGTGATGTTCTCGTGGTTGGTATCTACCAACTGACCAGCAGGTCGTGCGGACGCAGGCCCCTGCACACAATGTTTCACATGGTGTTCGCAGCTACGCGCTGATATCCGGGCGTCTGTCTTCGGATGACGTGGACGTGTCTGCGTACGACGTTGTCTGCAAAGACGACATTCCCATGTGCGCCGTGCAGCACGTCGCCGGTCAGTTCCGTTGCTCTCAGCACATTTTTCGCACCTGTACGTGAGCACTCTGCTGAGGAGTGCGAAAGCTGGTAGTCAGGGTCTTTCTTGATGCACCGTTGAAGAACTTGGATTTTTCCCAAATTCTGTGAAGTCAGGAAGCGAACAATAATAATTCAAGGTCCTCGATCTTGTTTGCACAAGTTTCTGTCAAAGCATGTTTTTTGCGATTTCAGCCTTGCAGAGTGGTCCGAAAGATGTGCTGGGGATGTATGTGAGATTTCACAAGGACAATGGAGATATCTTTCACACTTACTGCACAACGCACATGGTGGTCAACCCCTGGACCTGCAAGCTGAAGTACATCATCAACGTTCTCCATGTGATCGAGTACGTCAGTCTTTTGTTGTAAAATCTTTTGCCCAGAGCATCTGACAGAAACTGTTCGGTGGAAGCACAACGGACAGTGTATCACGCTTATCCGGGAGGTATACAGAGACCCTTCCCGCAAGACCCCTTCTCAGGGGTCCCAGGCCAAAGAGCAGAAGAACCCACGCTGTGGCAAAATTTGTCAGAGGCCAGACCAGCACCCCTCCCACCTGAGTTCCAGGTCTGAGTGTGAAGAGATACCCTTTGATCTGGAAATGAAAAGCAAAAAACAATCTGCACCTTGGAAATATTTCGAACCAGAATTCGATGTGTGGACAGACGTCCCCTTTCCCCAATAACTTTCATCAGAATTTGAGTGTAAGGAGACCCCCTGTCTGAAAATAGATTTGCTGTTGATTGCTGCTTCGACACACGAAATGTATCGTCTTTTGTTTGAGCAACCGCCATGCTGGCGCTGTGCTTGTTCACACTGACAAGTGTTCTTCTTGGCCGATTGGGGAAGTTAGCCTGGAATCTGTGAACAGTTTTATCGCCTCCAGAGGCTCCAAACCAAATAGAAATCAAAGGTGCATTTCACAAAATCTTGCTTCGCAGTGACGAGGAAGGGAAAGTGAAGATAGCTGAGCAAATGAGGACGATGGCAACTCGAGCGTCGGAAATGGTCGCGCCGCTCTCACCGTCGCTGCCGAGCTCGTCGAGCGACAGCGGGGTGTCCGACGTGACCGGCTCCGAATCCGAGTCTCCTGCAGCCGTGGAAACCAGCCCCGTGAAACGTGAAGTGCTGGATGAATTTGTGTCCGTCCGCGACACGGAGGGAGAAGTGAACTTCCTTCCGGAGTTGTTTGAGCTGATGCAGCTGAACGGCCAAATGCAACCCAATGAAGTGGAGCTGAAGCTTGGGGTGGAAAGGTTCAAAAAGGCTTCGGAACATTACAAGAAGCAAGTTGGTATCGCAGTTGCAAAAAAGGAGAGTGAAGAAGCTGCTGACGGTGACGTCTTCAGTGCGAGTGTGAAAGCGCCACATGGTTTCACAAAGACCGCTCAAAAACGAAAACGTGACAACGTCGAAGAGACGACAGCGAAATCGCCTCTGCTGCATCTTGAAGGTGATTCTGTGGATGAAACGCCCTGGAAGAAACAAGTGACTGAGATTTCAGAGTCTCTGATAAGCGGTGAGACTCACACTTTAACTTCGGAGGTGAAGGTGAAGGAAGAAAAGAAAGATGACGGTTACGAACACATGGCGACTTGTGCGAACCAGGATGAAGTGACTGAAATGGCGACAACAACCAGAAAGGTTTGTGCTGTGAAGGATTCTTCTTGTTTCTCAGTTCTGTCGCATCACACAAGAAACCATTTCCCACTGTCAAGCACTGTCTCCAAGCCAACTTGTCTCCAAAAGTTGAAAAGATGCAGTGTCCAGTGTGGGGATAAGATGTAGATCCAACAGGCAAATGACATTGACCTTCACATTCGGGTCAAGTTCTCATCGCGGTGTCCCATTGCTCTCTCATCAGTTCGCGCTGCAATCGTTCACCAATTTGTGCAGCGCTTTCGTGCACGATTGTCAGATCCTCGACACAATTTTTTGACATTACAAAGCCCAAGAATTACAAGGCCAAACAAGCACGTGTACTCTTCAAAGAAGAAGTTCCAATTCGAATCAAACAGTCAGTTTTCAGCAAAACACATTCCATCAGAGAAAGCGTGACCGCAGACGGTTGTTTCATTCGCCGAACTGCGTATGCTGCTTTCAGGGAACAGAACTATCGAGTGTGAACCAAGACGCCACACAAAACAATAGCAACGAACTTCCAAGTCTTCACACAGATGCAGGTGAGAACTTTTCGAGAGCGCAACATTTCGGCGAGCCACGGGCTTGATGCAATCGTGTTGTACTGCTGTCTGTGGACCGTTGCTTTACCACGGGGGTAGAGCTTGGTCAAGCAACCGTTTTTTATTGATTTTCTTTTTTGCCACAGGAAATGTTTTTTGTTAGCCCCCTCCCCCGTGATGAAACCAACAAGTGTTTTGTAAACGGGAGGAGGGGTGAAGCAACTGTTTCATTGTGTTGGAGCAAAGCAATGAAACCAACAAAACTTTGTTTTGCCCCCCTCAGTTACAAAACCCAACAGTTCCAGGCAGGCAGGTAGCCATGACCTGTTTGCTGGAACAACGCGTGTTGTGAGCACAAGTTGTGGTGCAGAACAGGGAGAGGGGGCTCCCGTGTGTTTACATCGGCAAGTCTTCCGGAGGGGGGAACTCTTATTTGGGAGGGGGCAGGGGCGCAGGGGCATTGTTATCAGGTAACTCGAGATGCGCGTGCAGGCTGTTGAGTATCTCGATTCTGAAGCACGAACTTGTGTTGAGAGCAGTGAATATGACTTTCACTCTGAGCCTGTTTTGATAAAAAGCGATAAAAGTGTGGAGGAAACCAGACTCCCCACCCCCACAACAGACAAGCACGAGGATCGGTTTGGTCTTTGGTGTCGCGTTTCTTCCCTTGTTTGAATCTGAGGTGTAGCTTTCAGAACACGCGAAAGACGATCTTTCTGTCTGAGAAATTCTGCCCGTGTATTGCGACAAATTCAGGCTTCGTGAACGTGGTTGGCTTCAAAACCATTTGCAGGTGAAAGCCCACGTAGCGTTGCCAGTTTCGAGTTGTGTTGCGGAAGTCGGGAAAGCAATCTTAACAAAGAATCAACGGACGTGCAGGAGACAGATCCACGTGTGAGTGTGTGCTTTCTTGAGCAGTGAATGAAGCAGCTTCACGGTGCCATCTCTTGATCCACCTGCCAACCAGATGAACTGCTCACACATCTGTGTTCAGCTGCAGGCAAAGCTGCCTCACTCCACGCGAAACATGGTTCAACGAATGTGGTTTTGGGTGGTGATGATTCGTCACGGCGACGGAACTCGGCTGCAGTGCAAAACACGTTGTAAGTGTATGTTTTTGTTCAGTTGGTTTGGCACCTCTTCAGCACTGTCTGATGGAAAATTGGTGTAATTGGTCTGTCAGATTGCAGTTGGTCCCTGTTGTGGCTGGAGAAAATTTCATCTTTCCATCTGCAAATTTACAGCAACAACACAGAGATGTGTGGGGATGAAACAGGTTCAGGCGTGATGATGGTGTGAAGGGAGAACGTGAGAAGGAGCATGTATGGTAACACCGGGAGCAAAGCTGCAAATCTTACACACTCACGTTTGCAGGTGGCCAGGTCATTCCCGTGTGCGAGAAACCTGTGGACTTCGTGTCATCCTGAGGTCCTTTGAACGACTCATTTCGTCGCAAATTTCATGTCAAAGTCACCTTGAAGGCAAAGTTGTCATTTGACACTCCTGAACAGAGAAAATATGCCTTGATCAAAACTTACATGTGCACTCGTACGTACTTCATTTGCGCTCTGCAGCTTGGCCGGAGCAGGTGTGTGTGTGACAGGTAACAAAACATGTCTCAAATCGACACTCGAAAGTAAGGAGTCCACGAGATGCACAACGGTGTTCCAAAACGATTTGATTCTGGGGTAGGGATGGTTTGGTTTGAAAAGAAAAGTTGTTCTGTCTTGGTCACTGATTTCCTGACACCCGATTTTCTGTGTGTCCTTGGTACGTTCTGGTACAGACGCAGTTACCAGGCAGGGCAAAGAAATAATTTTATTGTGAACCTGATTCAGCTAACTTCGTGCAAGGTTGGCTGAGGACACAAGGACGATATTTCACAGAAAAATGAGGTTCCAGAGAGTCCATCTCTTTGCCAATTCCCTCTTTCCCAGGAGGAAGGATGTCAGCTGGTTCACACTGTGTCTTTGGCTGTGACCCTTTCAGCTTCATCTTTAGGGTCTGTGGGTTTTAGGATTGGGGTGTGGGGTCATCCCAAATGGTTTCGGATCTTGGCCTGCCGGACCTGCGGAACAAAAAAGTTGTTCTGGGCCAACATTCTGATATTCACAAAAATCGGTCAAGTGGTTCAAATGTGAGTTTTAAAATGTAGCACTTGAAGTGCACTTTTGGTCAACAAAGATTGCCATCTGGAGACGCTATTTTGACAAAACGCTCAGCTGGTTTTTTGTGTGTCGTACGAGGTTTGTCCTTTAATTTTCCTTTTTTTGGCGATGGGAGAGCCTTGAGGATGATGAGTCGGTGGCACCTGCTGCGATTGATTCTGCCCTGGTTTCCCCTGATCTAGGAGTTCAATTAGGTCATGATCCGATGTCTGTCACGACAGAACGGGGTCAACAAGGTCACCTCTGTGATCACCAACAGCTATGGCGTGTCCAGTAATGTTTCTGCTGATCTTAGTCTCTATGGAAAGCAGACTGGAGCAATGAGCAGTGATCAAAATGTGTGTCAAGACAGGTGAGAACCTCAGAGGGACCATCCACAAGATCCGGACAGCTTGGAATGACCACGCCCTGAGTGCGACACAGATCTGCTTCTGGTTTTGACGATTTCAAGAGGAGCCTGACCGCAACACAAAGGATGAAAAACACACTGGCAGGAGGAAATCCCAGTGAGTTGCAGCCAAGGAAAGGATTGTCCTGGATAAACTGGATGAGGACAAAAGAGTAACAGTGAGGGAACTGGCCAATCATGCGCAAATGTCTAAGACAACACTCCATGTCATGCTCAGGAAGGATCTGCAGGTACGCAAGTTGGCTCCCAAGTTTGTACCCAAAGTACTCACACAGGCTCAGAAGAACGTGCATGTGGACCTCTGCAGGCAAAACATCTGCAAGTTGGAAGCTGATCCAGGGATCTTGGCACACCTCATTGCCACTGATGAGTCCTGGATTTTTACCTACGACCCCAGAACCAAATTCACTGACATGCAGTGGACATGCCCTCAAGAACCATGCCCATGCAAGGCACTTCATTCCAGGTCTCAGCACAAGACTTTACTGATCCTTTACTTTGACTCCCATGGACCAATCCTGTGCTACTTCTGCCAAGAAACTGTGAACTCCAACATCTACATTGACAGCTTGAGACAGATGCAAGAGGCACTCCAGAAAAAGAGGCCCCAACTGTGGGAGTCAAAAGGATTTTTTACTCCTTCAGGATAACGCCTCACCACACACCTCCATCCCAACTGCAGACTACTTGTTCACAGTGGATATGGCTGAGAAACTTTGGTCCCACCCGCAATATAGCCCAGATCTCTTCCCCTGTGACTACTGGGCATTTCCCATCCTCAAAAACAAGTTGCGCAGTCACCGGTTTGAGTCCATTCAGGATGTGAAGACAGCAGTGCAGAGAACTTTGAGGGAAACCCCTGTGCATGAATTCCAGAACTGCTTTGACAATTTGCTGCTCAGATACTGGAGGTGTGTGGCCGCAGGAGGTGAGTATTTCGAAGGGCTGGGTGCCCGAGGACTGGGAGATGTGCAGTGACCTCAAGGATCCACCCCAGATGATGACCAGTTCAGTGAAGGACTTGCAACATTGTTCTGTTTGTGATCAAACTGTTGCATGAAGTGATTGCCACCCATTGAGTTTGCTCAGCATGAAAAGTCTGTTTTGAACATTTCTGAAATTTTGTTGCAAATTTTTGCATGCTTGCATTTTGAAATACACTTTTTACTGAAGCAGCTCATGTCTCCTGTTCATTTCTAGGATGACCGTGTCCTCCTCCATCGCAAAAAGAAGGAAAATTAAAGGACAAACCTCGTAGCGAGAGTGACATCCCAATTGTTATAAGATCTTACCATTCCAAGACCTCAGGAACAAACTTCCAGCTCGTGTTTTCATCCAAATGATATTTGATCCAAATGGACAAAATAGTGGTTCTCAAAAATGACACTTTGGGTACATTTTCAAGCCCACGGCTCAGCCGAAAGGCCAAGGGCTTGGTACAATCACCGTGATGTTTTTCGGCAAGTGTGTACTGTATGTCACTGTGTCATGACAAAAACCAAGGGGTCAACGTAACCAAATGTTTCAGACCCAGAATACGCCCTTGGTCATTTTCTGAGTGAAAATAATGGTCACATTCCTCCTTGCATGCTCCTTGATGGTCATGTTTCTCAAATTATCTGTTACACAACCAAAAGTACTTTTTGCTCTGGAAAATGTTCCTGGTCATTTTCTGGGTCTGAGAAAACATGGATGCATAATACCACTCTCCCAGGCAAAAAATGGCCATGAAGCTGAAAAATGTTCCTTTTTGTAACCAAACATTGCTCTGGAAAGTGTTTCTGGGTTGTGAGGGGTTTGGCAACAAGTGATTGCCAAATTTTTATCAGTGGTCAAACTCATTGCAAAGAAACCCTCGAAAAAGTTTTCATGTTACCTGTATGAGAGGGCCATTGGTGCGTGGGCTTGATGGGTCATTGGAGTTTGAGGAGGCGTGATTTTTGCAGTTGGTCCATTCTGACGAAAAGCAAGCCGAATGAGGAGCCCGAATGACACACACGTCCAAAGCACCGCGAGGCCAATTGTTTGAAGAACAACAATGGTGATCAGTTTGAAGATCATGTTACTTGTGTGTAGTTGAGTGTTCAATGCGTGCACTCATCAGCTCCACTGTGAGGTTTTCTGAGGAGTAGGTTGGAACAGCATCAGGAAAATGTTGAAACTTGTGGGGGGAAGATGATCTCTTCAGAGGAGTGGGAGACAACCTTACTGCCTGGGCTTGCCATGTGCAGCCCAAAAGTTCAAAAGAAGTATCTCTAAATTTCTGTCCGACTTTGAGCCACGACTCATGAGAGTAGAATGATGGTCAATGGTTATTCAAAGTTGTTTGGTTGCAGGCGATGCTGAGGAGATATCTATTCGCTTGGAGTTGTGCTTCCTTCATGGTCAACCCACCAGTCTCGTTTGTGTCCCGACGTTTCTGTCTCTGTCTCAGCAAGGAGAGAAATGACAATGGACGTTCTTCTGTTTGTTTTCCTGGTCGCGCGCAGGACCAACACACAGCGACAGTGAGGGTTCCGACTCGGACGGCGGAAGCATGACGAGCTCCGGAGCAAAGGCAAGTCTTGTATTCTTCGTCTCGAGCGCCCACGAGCCTGACTGGAAATAGCATGGCCTGCGCACACTGTCCAATGATCCGGAGATGGCATATCCGTCGAGACATTCTTCTCAGTCTGTTGTCAAGCAGGCAACATGTTTGCAAAACCAGAGGCTGAGATTCTGTTGAATTGACTCCTCGTTGAAAATGACCGACAGTCACCATTGTAGCAAAAGGTCATTTTTGCACTGGCCAGAAGCACATCGTATTGCTCCACTGCTTTGTGTGTATCAAGTTTCAGGTGCTTCCTCCACCACCACCACCCACCCCACCCTCAGATGGGTCACCCAACATTTGATGGGGGATCACCCGACATTTGATTTCAACTGTTGAGTGAAAAAATATTAAATTTTCGCAAGGGTGCCCCCAGTTACCCAACAGTTCCTGTTTGTGAATTCTCAAATTGATCACTCACTCACTCACTCACTCACTCACTCACTCACTCACTCACTCACTCACTCACTCACTCACCCACTCACTCACTCACTCACTCAACAACGAAGTGTCTCACGAACTGAACAATTTTCCTGCAGAGCGACTTCGACGTCTCAGTGCAAATGCATCTGGCGCGGCAACTTCACAACAAGCAACAGAAATTGCAATTGAAACTCAAGCGTCAGGAAAGAGACTTGCAAGATCTCAAGAAGAAAACAGAACTCGTCCGTGCCTTCTGTTCTGAACAAACGAGGGAAATGCAGGACGACAGGGTGCGGGAACTCGAGGTTGGTAGATTTTGACACGTTGTTTTGTGGCCAATGTACTTGTCATCACACAAGAAGACTGACGAATAATAATGACAGCAACAGAGGATCGTAGAATGCAGAATATTTGAAGTTATTTTCATTGAGCATTAACAGCAAAGAGCAGACGATTTCAGAATTGTTGTCACAATAAAACGCGAACAACAATGCAACAAACAAATTCTTTGAAACAAACAAAATAAACAACAATTATTCGTGATTCGATTTTTAACGAACATGCTGGAAGGCCTGACTTGTTGTGAGAACGCTGTTACGTACGAAAATCATTGTGCAGGCGCAGAGGCAGAGACAGGAGCGTCTGTTGGAGCAGCTGCAGCAGGACTGTGACATGAGGATGTCGGCGCTCGTCGCGGGTCGAAGTGGCAGTGACGGGAGCAGCGGTTCTGTGGACGGCGGCAGCGACAAGAGCGTCTCGCCTCACGCCGCTCAGAGCGGCAGCACCCCGGGCATCTCTTGCAGCGCCGACGACAGCAGCATTGAAAGTCCGCGCTCATCGACGTCCTCACGGAGCAGCCAGCCCTTCTCCAGATCCAGGTCCAGTGTCGCTCAGTGCGTTGCGGATACGACCAGGAGAGATACATCCTCATGCCCAGCTGTACCATCTACGGCGAAATGCTCAGTCATGGCTCAATCGGTGGCTTGCGACGTCACGAGTTCTGCACCAGACTTTCCCTCACGTCCACCTGGACCGACCGACCACGTCTTGTTGCCGGTTCTTTCCCCTGTTGACGTGATGTCGGTGCTAGGCGACCAATCTCAGAACGATGTTGGCGTTTTTACGAGTACAGGATGTGCCTCGGACTCAAGTTCGTCAAGGTTTCAGAATCAGAGGAATCAGTTGTCCCAAGTCCCTGTTGGTCCCAGTGTTGGGTCAGTATCTCCCAACTCAAACAGCTCAGGAACCTGTCAAACCGACCTGTCCCCGATGCCATCAACTGCCAGTTCGAGTCCCATGTCCGACTTGCAGACTTCAGCTGACGCACACGGGAGGAATTCTGGCGTCTCAGGCATTGCACCAGGGTCCCAGTCGTCGTTCAGTCCCTTGCCATCCAATATACAGGGTTTTTACTGTAACCATACACAAATTTCGAACAATGCATCCATGTTCAGTGCATCAAAGTTGTCTGCTCCGAACATCAGATCTGAAGCTACTTTCAGAACTTGCAGAATGAACGCGACAACGCTGCGACCAGAAATCTGTCCGTACTCAGCCACAATTGTTGTTTCGTCTCTGTCGAAGCCTTCGGGGTTTTCGTGTGAGTCGACATTGTTGTCTGACAGCTCCGACAGCAGCATTGGAGAATCGCATCAATCGTTCAATCAGTCAAACAGTCATGTTCCGGCTGGAACTCTCAGCAACCTGCAAAACGGGCTCGGAAACGTCAAACACACGAGAAGCGGCGACACGCGTGACCCCCGGTCAGGATTCCTTGGACAATGGATTGAAGACGATCATCGTGTCGATGCTTTGGTTTCCAAGAAACAGTCAACGTCACATCGCGCTCACCCTCCACCAACAGCTACAGTCACCTCAGATCCCGACTGGATGGCGAGCGTCACTGAACAGTACCCTGTGTAGCCCAACTTGCCTCGTTGTTCCCGCCTATACCCGTCATTAGGATCGAAAACAACATGAACCAAACCGTCCAAATTGTTCGTGGACTGCTGTCGAAACAGGAACCGTACGTCTTGCGTTGTTGTTGTACCCTGTGGTTGTTTGAATGGAACATCAAAAGTTCAGCAGCTCTATCCTGTGTCTGTGACTGAAGTCAGTGTAAAGTGGAGTGTGGTCGAAGCGTCAGGAACCGAGCTGACGGGTTGACAGGCAGTGTCCGTTGACGAGTGGCTCCTGCGTGCGTGGGTCGCGCACGCAACTGTTGTCCGGGTTACTGAACATGCAGATTCTGTTCATTTCTCGCCTCCAATCTGCATTGTTCAAAGAATTTGTTCGGTTATGTGCATGACTCTGTGTGTGTGTGTGTGTGTGTGTGTGTGTGTGTGTGTGTGTGTGTGTCTGAATTGTGAGAAGTACCAGTACTTCTACCCCGTTGTCAGTGGCAAGCCACATTGACAGGTATTAAACTTTGTTTCTCCACTCTTGTGTCACCTCGCGGAGTTGGAATCTTCTCCCAGAAGAAAGGCTTTTTTATTTAAACTGCGACAGCCAAGGCGTTTCAACACAAAACCTGCGTGATGAATCGATTCGTGTGAAGACCGCGTGACGCACATTCGCTTGCTATTTTTTCTGACGAGGAGAACACGAAATTTTCGAGTTTTGTTGTAATTAGCCACGAAGTTGTTGCGATTGTGTTTTGTTGTGTGTGGTCATTCGATCTGTGCGTGTGTGTGTGTGAACGCGTCTGCATTTCCTGTTCTCAAAATAAACAACAAGAAAACAAGGACAAAATGTTTGCGATACTCTGAGATCTTTTTTTTTTCGTATGAAAGGAATTAACCGAAGAAATCAAAAACTGATCACAGTAGTGATTGCGCTCATGGTTGCCGATACACACCGCTACGCTCTGCTTTCTTGTCAAGCGGTCGCCGAAGGCACTGCATGCCGCACGCTCAGTTGTGGTGATATCACAAATGATCAGTTTGGTATCTCAGAAGAGACTGTCTTCTGCAGCAGGAATCTCCCTATTTATTAAGATATTTCATGCCATCTAGTGGTGGTTCTGACAAATATAGTCAGATGTATCACACCACACACCTCCCCCACCAGTAGGCACCACCCTCAATGGCTGTTTAATATTTTAATAATATTTTATAAGAATTATCTGTACACAAGAATTTGCCATTTGAGGCTGATTTCTCTCAAATATTGAGTGAATATTCTGGCTCTGGCTGATTCCCTCCCCCCAGAGGGTATATATGGGAATTAGAGTGGTATCATGTGACTGGAAAAACCCTCTTTTCAAGCATGGATGTGAGAGACATAGAAGCGATTGAGGCTTTCAGTGTGATCAGACAAGAGATCACTCAACATTTACTTCTCCTTGGAAGCCAACAGGCTTCACCTCAGATGTGATCACCCCAGGGTGATTACTTTGGTTCTGGACCATTTTTATGGGCTAGTGCCCACTCACAACCTTTGTCTGACCCGCATGGTGGAAAAACTCACAAAAGAAGCTCCAGAATCGCGTCACTAAGGTCAGTTCAATGGTTTTCCTGATTCTAGTCACACCACAAGTGTGCGTGCGTCTGTGCACTCCTGTCTGGTGGGGGTCCAGTTGTAGCACCCGTGCTGTCAGAACCCTCTCCTCCCCCTCCAACAGACAGGTCCTGCCCTGGGGTGGTGCTGCCAGACCCAAACATCATGCTGTCTGTGGGGGGGGGGTGTTACGCAGCAGTGCCCTTGCAGGACCCCCCACTGGACTGGTCAGGTCCCATGCAAGTGGTTGGACCTGTGCAGTCTGCAGAGGTTGGCAATACTGCAAAACCGTAGGGAAACCGCGCGCTTTCAAGGGTCGCCTTCTTGTTTGCTTTCTTGTAGTTTCCAAGATTACAGTGAACTTGTCGTTTTCAGCGTTTCACTGTTTTCCTGAGTGTTTCATCGCTTTGCGAAGCCGACATGGATTCCATCACTCAAGTGGCAGATTGCCCGCTTGGATGAGACCATTGTGTTGGTCTTTCTCGCTTTTCGCGAGGTATCTGTTTCTTTGAAACGTTTTCCTTTCTGCATGCAAATAAACACTACAATTGCATTCGATGTTGCGCCACCGCGCCTCTTGATCCATCCATGCATGCAAGCAGGGATCGGGAGGGTCCGGAATTTGGTCGAAGAGGAATTCGTTGCCGGACAAAATTGAGACAGCGAAAAGGCTGCATTTCTCAGAAGAATTGCAAAAGCACAAAAACAATGGGAAAGAAAAACAGTGCCAAAAGCACAAAAACGACAACAAAATTAATTTTGGAAACACTGTTGAAAATTCATTGCAACTTGAAGTTCACCCTGTCAAAATAGTTTCATTTACATTCCAGTATTGTTCACTGGCATGTACAGAAATGTTTTAAAGACAAACTAATTCAAAAACACAAGGATTAGATATCTAGATCTACCTGCGTTTGCTGTAACCTCAATAAAAAGACACACACAAGCGAAAAACAACAACATGAGGATATCGGTGAAATCAAACAAACCTGATACCTGACACAGAAAATTTGCCGACAAAAATTGTGCGCGTCAAAGATCTACGGGAGTGAGTGTTCTCTCTCTCTCTCTCTCTCTCTCTCTCTCTCTCTCTCACTCACTCTCTCTCTCTCACCACGCACACACACACGCGCGCGCGCGCGCGCAAACCCACAAACACACAAGACCAGAGAAACAACAAAT
>JAAUXT010030340.1_pt1 | contig 18000 bp, 20 predicted proteins | sample 7278171 | NCBI WGS metagenome assembly JAAUXT01 (sample SAMN14350112, study PRJNA611818) | marine sediment metagenome | isolation source: surface marine sediment (1.8m) | place: French Polynesia: Moorea | collected 2018-08
ACAGACAGACAGACAGACAGACAGACAGACAGACAGACAGACAGACAGACAGACAGACAGACAGACAGACAGACAGACAGACAGACAGACAGACAGACAGACAGACCAAAAGTGATTGCATAATTCTTTTTTTGTTGTCATTCTTTGAAAATGGTCAGCATCAAGTTCATACCTCCCGAGCGCACAGTCAGACACAAATACCGAAAGTGAATGCACCTCGGTTCCTTTCTAGGATTACCAGACAGAAACAGGAAACATCGTCTCAAAAGAAGGCTTTTTTCCTTGGGTTCATGCAGGAAAAAATAAACCACAAGACAGAAAGTGCCGTTGTGGATCTCTTGTGTGATTGATGTGATGGGCTTTTCGAAACTCGAACAACTGGAGCTGGCTTTGCAGATGGGCCACTCTTCCACTTGTCTCTGAACTTGGAGAGCGTGAAACTTCCGCCCCCGCCTGAAAGGCTCGCGAAGTGAGACCTCACTTCCTCTTCTGGTCTGAAAGCTTGATGGCTGACGTGCCATGAGATATCATCTATTGAACTAAAAATAGGCGCCCAAGAAAATTCAAAACGTTTTTGGTGTCACAGAATCATAAGAGAACCCAGAAATGGAAAGCTGGCAATCAGCAATTGTCTCCCCCTCACAAACAAGCACTCCACTCGCGCCACTGTCGGACGTTCGTCCAAGTGCATTTCCATCCACGTGAAGAGGCTCGAATGACGCCGGACGGAATAATGAGGCGACATTCGAGGCAGGAGAAGCCATTGAGAATGCTTTCTGGCTCAAACTCTCTGAAAGATTCTGTTACACAGCTCAACCATATTTTCCCGATTTTGCTCAGCTTGTCTGGTTGATGATGACATCAACAAGATCACAGTGTCAACGCGCCCAGGAGATGCAGCAAGGGTTTTATACCCATGCCAGACACCTCGGCCTTTTAAACATGAAATCTGGAAGCAGGACAAGACGCTCTTTTGTCGACACCCACAATACGTCTGCAAGTCTTCTTCTTTCTGCACAGACTGTGACCATCCAAAGACGCTTTAAAGAAAAGCAAAAATGTGTGTCGCCAAAATGTTTATATTTCTGCGCCCTGAAATTCAGGCTGTCCATTGGGGACGGAAATCCAGCTCTTCGTACCGTTTCATTCTTGTGAAAGTTCACATGCCGGGGCATTGGTGCTCTATTGCGAAAGGGAACTTTGACAGGGTTCGAAACTGGCTTGTGGCAACAGAGAGTACCTACTGTATATTTCGGACGGCAGCACGAAGCAATCAAAAGAACTGAAACAAGGGTCCGTGCATTCTTGTCTGTTTCAATTGCACGTGTCTAAATTGAAAAGCACTTGCTTCCCAGGATTGTCGGTTCCAAGACGTGCGCCACATTTGGCACAGCACGCCAAATAAAAACTCGACCTGTCACACTTGCCTCCATGTGGAGAAAGAACAACAACAGCGAGTTCACAAGGCGCCTTGCCAAACGCAAAAACACTCAGAACCAAAAGGCCAAATTTCTGCCAGACCATTGTTCTTCTCCCGTGAAGGAACACCCCACCGACCCACCACACCCGGCTCTCGTTCTTGCTTCGTCGCGATTTTTCAAATCCCAAACAGGTCTTCTCAACGATTACTATTGTCACAGGTCAGATGATCCACTCCTGGAGTGCTCACAATCATGGCGGACCATTCAAGCAATCCCGTCTCGTGGGTAAACTGGGTGGGTTTGAATCTGAATTGAGCTGGGATGGGTGGGCGAGAATAGGTGTGAATTCAGGCTTATCCACACCTGTCTGTACCCGTCCAGATAGGTGGGCTTGTCTGGAACTTGCAGATTTTGCCTTTTGCCTTGTTGCGAAAATGGGTTTGTGTGTGTGTGTGTGTGGGGGGGGCGTAGGTCTGTCTGCGTCTTCCCCAAAAGGTGATTGCAACACATACGCCGAATGCGTCAGGTTCTTGCCATGCAAAGCTTTGTCCAAGACCACAGCTCGGAGTTAGCCCTGAGACCTCACTGATACTTCAGTAAACACTATCTTAAAAATTGAGACGCCAGAACTTCGCGTTGACCACACTGAGTTTCTACATTTCCCCAGCTTCATTGCAAGCAAAGGCTGGAGTCACGAAGCACAGAGTCCCTGGCCAAAAGCGAAACGGAGCGTATTGCTCCTTCGGTTCTGTGGATCCAAAAGAAGAGACATTTCAACAGAGCCCCTTGGGGTCCTGTCCACACAAAGGTGTCCGCCGATACGTTGGGAGCAGGTGAGTGATTTTGAAATGGCCCAAAAGACTGCTCATTCTCTGATTCAACGAACGCAAAGAACTATAGCTGCAGAGTTTCCGCTGTCCTCTGCAACTGTTCGCGTGTGTACTCACAGAGATGAGGAAGACAAGATTGCCATTCATACACAACAATGTCACTTCATTTGCAAAATGACTTCCGAAAGGAACCACGTCTCGAGTTTTCCAGATTCAAATGCGGAAATTGGATGTTGTGCACCTACACCATATCCTGTTTGTGCGGAAGTTTTTACTCTGTTTTTCACACGCGCGCACACAACAATACGTGTGACCCGAAGCGGATTCTGTTTCTTTTCATGACAATCAAGCTGAAAAAAAGCTATTTTGTTGCTCCCGGTTCTTCCCAGGTGAAACTTCAAAACGTTGACAATTGAGAAACTCCGAATCGTTGGGTCGTGCCACAGCGACGGGGCCTGTCAAAGTGCCCCCCCCCCCAAAAAAAAAACCACCAGACGCCTGTCCGCAAGACCCCCGCCCAAAACTATTTCCGAGATTTTTGCAAGGAAAGAGAAACACACTGAAGAACCTACCTTGATACCAGGAAACTTGATATGCGTGGATAACCGACCAGAGGAGGGTGGCGATGAAAAGAAATAAAGTTCTCATTCTGTGCAGATCACTTCCTGTGCACCACCCACTGCCGTGGAGCACTCGCAGAGCAAGATGGGCCGGACCCTCAATTCCACTGGCTCACTCAAAGTCCCTTTTCAGGCACGAAGGATTTCAACGTTGTTCCGCCTTGCATGAAAAATCGTGTCGAAGTCAGCTGAACGCGAAAGTTTTTCCAAGCATGGTCCGTTTTGAACAATCCTCCGGGACTGTGGTTGCAAAGTTGGTGGACACAGCTAAACAACACAATTGTCGTGATAAATGTTTCAACCAACCTTTTCCGCTGAAATTGTCATTCGACAGTGCATTGCGTTGGTAGTTTTGCCAGTTGCATTTCTTATTTGCTCGTATCTTTGACAGGCATCTCAAGAAGATTATTTCGCAAACAAGCTTTCAGTGCGTTGAAAGCTGTCCCTTGCGTGAGAGCACTGCAAACATCGCACAGATCCCAGCGTTTTCCCACTTCGTCCCCGGGCTTCGTCTGCAACAACCAAATTCTCGGAAAGCCAATGACACTATGCTGTACCAGGAGTCATTCAATACTCCTTGGGACACGAGTCAAAAGGAAATGTCTAGCCAAAGTACAGAGGGAAAAGTTGCGCTGTGCAGCTTACGCTCAGGCTTCCATTTAAGGTAGAAATGGGAGAGGCAGCGACTGGCCAATCGGTGCGGCTGCGGGGGCGGACAAAGCCCTCACGTGACCCGAATCAATCAAAACTTCTTTCTGTTCGCCCGCTCTGAAGCCGCGCAAGCCTCCTTCCAAGGACAATAATCCAGCGAAACCAACACTGATCAAATACATCAGTCATACATGCAGTCTACTTTCTCGTTCAGTCCCTGGCAATGATGCCTTCGTTCCTTAATTACAAGGCGCAGTGCATGGTCTATGGGCAACATGAAAAGCGACCACTTGTGTTTCTCGTCTTTTCAGTGACCATCTACTCATACTCTTACACTGGGCACAAAAGGACCTGTCCGCTCGCTTTTGTTGCGCCTACAAAATGATTTTTTTCGTGTCGCTGCAACGTTTGTGTTCCTGTATCACCTCCGGAAGTGGGACGGCGTGAGGCACACCAGAAATCCACGCCGCTGTAAGACTTTCACGACTTGAAAACAAAATGGCCTGAATGGAAGGAAATCCCTTTTCCTTGCTGGGATAACACACCACTTCCAGGCACAAGTCCAGCTGTACGGGCCAATGACGTGGTGGGATGCAGACCAATTGGTCCGTTGTCCGCACAATTCCTTTGTTTTCTGGCCAACCACTCTCTTTTGCAGGCCAAACCCCTTTCCCTTTCCGTGCAATCTTCCAGCCGCTGTCAAAACATTCCCCAAACATACGGACGAAGCTGGTTGGGGTAAAAAGAATTTAAATGTACTCTGCACTGGATTTCTCTTTGACTGGGGACACCAAGTTCACTCTGAAGACTCTTTGTGTATTTCATAACGGCTTCGCAGTGATGAAATAATTAGCGAGCGACAACAATGCCTGTCAAAACTGCCAAGCTCCAATGCCATATCAGCGCTCGAGCTTGAGGACACAATTTTTCTGACGTTTCGTTGTCAACTGTCAACATCAGACTGCAGATGTGCGCAAAAATTCTGCGCTTTTGCACCAAAAAGCTCGTGTCTGGTCTCTGAGCGATCAATCTGCAAACCTTTCATGAGTTAAAAGAGATTTGTTGACTTGACAGAGGAGAAAAGAGCGTCACGTCAGTGGATAGCCCACCCCCGCATCCGTAATAAAACACTTGTCCATTTATAGGCACTCAATGGACCGACGTTCCCTGCTGATAGAGCCCCAATCCCGTCTCGTGTGATGATAAATGAATCCTCGTAAAGGCCTTATCTGCAGGTAGTGGTCTTTCAGCACGTAAGAATTTCCCTCTTTATCGATCCCTTGTTCTAAAACTGGAGTTGAAGACTCTTCGCGCCAGCCTCAATGTCACCAATCACACTTCAAGCTCGTTTTGTTCGGGACGACACGCATGCAATTCGCATCTCATCGACATGGAACCTTGGTTCAAAATTGCGTTGGTTCCCGCTGCGTGGGCCAATGAAGCTTGAAGCGTGGATGAATGGTCAGAACTTGTGAGTATCCGTTTACCTGCAGTTGGTTGGCACGATGAGGAACAAGAGATGAGAGGCCAACGAGCCCGCGGCCACAAACAGGCAGCAAGATTTGAAACAAAACGAAAAGTTTTTTTCCACATGAAGTGTCTGTGTCTTGTGAACCAACTTCGTTGACTTGAAGATACGGGTACCAGGCTCAAACCAGCTTAGTTGGTTCCCCCCTTCCTGGGTGAACCAACTCAAGTTGGTTTGGGCGCAAAGCAACTGAAGTTAGTTTGAGCCTGGTGACTGAACCAGTTTGTCCCCCCCCCCAAGGTAAAGCAACTCAAGTTGGTTTGTGCATCCACAGACACACAGACACGGGGTGACTGCACTGAGCCTGTGGCTGTCGCCGGAGAAGCCGGAGCTGCGGGCCAAAAACTGAGGTCTCAACAAATTTGCTGTGGCACTTCTACCAAAATTGTGTCCTTTCCTTCTCCAACAACACAACACGCACCCTTTACTTCTTGGCGTTCCCCTCTGACACGATTTTCTGCACAAAACAAGTCGAGGCAGTATTTCCGTTTGTTCACGCAAAGAAAATTGAAGTCGAAATTGATGCGATTGAAGGAAGGTTGAACATTGCAGCAAAAGCAGATTGACGGTGCTCACGTGCGAGTACAGCAGAGACTTCGATGCTCCGTCACATCACGGGTCGAAATCACGTGCTCAACCTGACCTGGAACTGTTGCGTCAACAACAACTTGAAACCGACTTGCTTTGTTTTCAGAACCATACTGACAAGCCACCTTTTCAGAATTCACCAGTGATCACCTGAGCCAAGGAAAGAGGTAATTTCAATGCACGCAGAGATGCGCTGCAGCCATGGCAGCTGTCCAAAAGGTGTGTCAACTCCAAACCGATCAAATACGAATTCTCACCAAGAGAAATCCTCGAAATAGAATTTGAATCTAAATTTGGAAGAACTGATCGAAAAATGACAGGTCTTATTTCAGTTCATGTTTGTTCTCACAGATTAGCCGCAGCAACAATGTCTTGTTCCTCAAGGTCGATCGCTAATGCCAGCCTTTGAACCTCTCCCTGAGGAAACCCAATGATCTGTTGCGAGTGAGCGAATAGATTGTGGGTAAATAGCTCGTTCGAACTGCAGCGAAAGGACCACAGGGCAATTAGACGGTATTCATCGGGAACTGAGTGAGGGCTATCGTCCATTTCACACTCCCATCGATCACCAGAGGGACAGAAAGATGCTGAACCTGCACGTGGGACGCGACCAAGTTGGGGCCAAAAACGTCCGTCTGTCTGACTTCCGAGCACACAGAAGGGTATTTGCGCTGCAGCCATTCTTAATTCTGCAGACATCGCATCCTTCTACGAATATTTTCCTGCCTTCTGTGAGCGTTTGTGTAGAATGACCTTCTTTGCCGGTGGACGTCGCCCATCCGACAACATCATGACGTCAAAGCAGACCCGGGCGTTCGTTTCAAGGACAGAACAAATACAACACACTTTCATGACTTTTCCACAAAACACACACAAAACAAATCTTGAGGATTTCACGGCTTCACATCATCACATTGGATCAGAAGAGCATTTTTTTCCGTCGCACCTGTCAGCCACCGCGTTGATCTTTCGGAAACCGACCGGCAGTTGACAGGCCCCACGCTACACGCGCCAGATCAAGACTGTCGCTCCTTCCCTGTCTTCAGGATTCCCACATTTTGAATTTTTCTCAACCCAAAGTGCCCTCATTTGTTCCAGAAAATTCCTGAAAAATACACTTTTCCACAAACTTGGAACGAAGATTGTTCAAGGACTCTTTCCTTTCCTCGCTGACATCGCCGACAAAACTTTTTTCTGCATTTCGAGCACAGGGGCAGTCTTTTTGTTCAAACAACGTCCAAGTTCAACAGCTGTTGTGGAAATTGCAAGTCCGCACTTGGGTTTCGATTGCTTGTTTCGCAGCAGTGGTTTATTTCCGGCCATTTGCAGCCTTCCCGCTTCTTTGTGTGTGGCCACCAGGACCGTCAAGGTTTCCTCCTGCAAACAAAATCCAAAGCCAGTTTGTACCAATTTGGTGAATGTGCAATTGACCAAGGTTTATTTTTGGCTGCAGATATACGCCACTTGACGGACTTTCAGCGATCCCACAATGATCGGTTCTTCACTTATCATCGTCCCACACGCGGCCAAATCTGACAGTTGGGAGCTTTAATGGATTTGGTGGCCTCCGTCCTTTGCCATTTCCATACAATGTCTGCACGGAAACATACTTTTTGTGCCGGTCTGTGGGGGTAACATAATCTGGAAACAAGTACGATTTGTCTTTGGTTTCCACACAATGAAGCTTCAAGGCTCTGTCATGCCCCCTGAACCGTCTCAAGAACAGAAAGCAAAGTGCGCGTGTCACCTAATTATGCTTTTCTTTGGCTTTTCGTCAAGTTGTAATTAACGAGCAGCTGGTGAGAATGCCGTGTCTGATCAAGCTGACAATGACATCGAGTGATTTTCAAATGGAATATGACAAACACCAGGCTTCACGCCCGCAGGTTCTGTGAGCACCAGAAATGCCAAAATATAGTCCAGGCTTCCATGTACCCGCCAACGCATGAGGCGACCAAAACAAAAGCAACAGGACCGCAGCACATGAGAAAGAGAGCATGGACTCTGGGCAGTTTTGCTTTCTGACCAAGAAAGACACCGCAGGGTCTGCTTTCAAAAGTTCCAGGCTCCCCTTGCACTGTAATCGCCACCACCACAAATACTCCAGCATGGGCTGGGCAGAAGTACGTTCTCATGTCCTGACCACTCAGGAGTGGATGTTTTGCAGATGTTTTGGTGCGACACAAAAATGGAACAGAAACTTCTTTCTTTGGGTACTGTACTGAGAATGCAAAGACAACTTTCGCCCCAAAGAAGCTTCCTAAAATAGTTCTTCTATCTGATCGTCTCATGGCGCTCAGGCTGGAGGGTAAATCTGACTTTAATTTGCTGAAGTACAGTTGTCACTTCATTTGCAGGTTGCCAGACATGCAAGGCTTCCGCGTCAGAGCAGATAAAGTCGAAACGTGCACGAATGAATGTGTTCGCCGTCAAACACACGCAGATACTTGTTTCATACAGCAATACTGCGGCTCAGTCGCTGCAGGGACATTGTCGTGAACGTTTTTTTCACATCGGAACTCAAATTTGTGCCCCGAAAACCTCAGCCCGCAACTCTTCGTGGTCCACCTCAAATTTAAGTCTCTCAGGAACATTGGACCGGCCAGCTTCAGAAGACTTCGCCATTCGGAAGTGAGCACACGCAAAGAAATTACGTTCGTTCCTGCTGCCACGAGTGTCCCCAGGCAAGAGAAGGTCTGTGCCTCTTGACATCAATCAAACGACGCGAAGTCGGAGGTGACTCAGTCACCAAGTTTGTCTCCAGTGAACGTTCCGTTCTGCAAGGAACGTTCTAGCAGACACCAAAACGATCAAACTTCCAGCAAGTGGTTTCTGCGACAACGCAAAATACTGGAGTCAAACAGGTCGGGGGTCATGCAGGGGGAAGACCAGGCCTCAGCACCCCGTGGATCTGCCAGACTTTCGCGTATGTATATTGTCTTCCATTGGACACACAACTCCAACGAAACCGAAGCTGCCATGGCTGAGCTGTGATGTCCCTTGACTGCGAATACTCACAAGCGTGGGTGGGATGTTGCTGAATGCCGTTTTTTAAAATTTGTCGGACACCAAAACGCGACAAAAATGTTTTCCGAAGCGCAAAAGAGCACATTTTTCGCACTTTTGTCAGAACAGGCAACAAACAGAAACAAAACATCCACCAGTTTACTCTCAGCATCACGGGCAGAATGGTTCGGGACAAAGCCATGAGCTATTTCTGTCGCGCAGGACAATATCCCTGATGCAACGGTCCATAAACCAAGAACTCTCGGAGGACATATGTCCTGATGTCACTGCCTGTGACTGGATGCTCGTTTTTTGACGATCTTCAAACAGGGAACTATTTGCGGTAAGAAAAATATTGAATCTGCACAGAACGCTTGCGCGTCTCTGGGGACTTGCAGCATTTGTCAAGCAATTCTGTCCTTTTTGCAAGTTCGTAACACGTACTGAGAGCATAAAACTATTGGAATCTCTCTTTGTGCTGAAACACTGCCCTTTTCCGGTGTCGCTGCACGTCTCCTGTTCACATATCCGTTCCTAATTCGCTTCCTTCCTGTTACTTCTCGGCTCGTATCAAATGAGAAAAACGCGAGTGATTTGTAACACCAGTCAACATGAGCAGCACACCGATTCCCGTGTATTCCCGAGTATGAAGGAAGTGTCTGTGTGACACACAGTTCCAGCCCAACAAAAGGAGCTGACAATACATGTACTTGCGGGACACCCTGCAGCTGTGTTTGGTCGTCCTGTGTGTACGGTGGCTGTACGCCAAAATCCCACTGAAGTGCGCAACTCACATTTGCAAAACTCTATTTCTTCTCGATTCATCTCTGGAAAATCAAATCATCAAAACACTTTCAGACAATTTCGCATATTGACAACTGAGGCAATTATTTCTTTCAAAAAATGAAATTTTGAGCTGACCAAATGAGGAAAAATATCAAAAACAATGAGAAGGAATTGGAGAAAAGTTGTCAAATGTTTGCAAAACAAACACAATGATAACTAGTTTTGCCTGAGAAAACTTTTCTTGTGAAAGATTGTGGGAAAAAGCTTGACAATTTTGTCTTTCCAAATGTAAGAACTCACCCAATTACACCAAAGAACAAGGAAAACACGAGGAATGTCAGAAAGGCTAGATCTGTCTTCAATTTTCAAGTCGATTTTGTTTAGAAACTGCATCAAAATTGAACTTTCTGGCAATTTCAGCAAAAATTCATGTTTTCCTTGTTTGGTCACCTTGATATTGCATTTAAAAATGGAAAGCAACCTCAGAAGTTTTCTCTCTCAATATGCATTCATTGTCTGAGAAAGAAGCTTTGTGTTGTGGAGACAAATAGGGAAAAAGTGGAGTTTTGTATTGCAAGCTGTGCAGCACAGTGGGATTTTGATCTGACAACCGCTGAACACATGCGGATCGACAGCAACGGCGCCTTTGTCAGCACTAAATCGTGTCCAAAATCAGAGTAATTTTCTCAAGAACTCTGTTGTGCTTGCGCAACAAGTGATTTTTTTTTTCTGTTGAGCTCAATGCGTGTGACTTTTGACCGTCAGACAAAACTCGTACTCACGCCCACCCGAAATATGCCAAGCGAGCGGGGGCTGGGGTGGGAAACAACACAGAAGAAGACGTGCACGAAGGTTTCACGAAATTGACGCACAAGGGACGATCACCCGGATCTGAAACCAAAAACACACACGATTTTCATGATTGGTTTTGTCCGCTGAAACAAGGGAAGTGCAGATACACGTCAATCCTCATGCATGTGACCTCCTTTCTGGACCTGGCAGAAACCTCAGAGTTTGAAAACATTCGGAGAATTGACTACAGCGAGGAAACACATCCGACCAGGACACAAGCAGAAATGGATATCTTTGCACCATTTGTTCTTCTGCAGGGACTTTATGCAGTTGTTGTCACTCAACAAGAACAATTCACACCCATCGATGTTCAGAATGCGTTCTTATCTGCAGACGGATCTTCGGCTCAGAGTTTAACAGTGGTCAAGTTATCTGTCGTCAACAACGCAACAAACGAGCCAAATCTCCTCCTTCAGAAATCCGCCTTCGGGTCAATTCCTCACAGCAGCACAGCGCAATCAACGTCCGACTTGGGAGACGAGGTTCGCATGAGGAGAAACGCGGGGAACAGGCCCAGGCGCCGCAGCGCCACAGCTTCGCAGATTCCGACGCCTCCGTGGCAGATCAATCAAGGTACTGTAGAAGATGGAACACTTCTTCTGTACATTTCGGTTTGTTTGAGGAAACATGATTTTGTCCAACAAAGGACCAGATGTTTATTGTTTGGCCTGTCGGTTGTGGTGCAGACATCTGTCCGCCGGCGCTGTGCGGATCCGCCACACACCTCGTCGACGCTTCCCGCCAGACAGGAAAACAAGCCGCGCCCATTTCAACGGGTAAATAGTCTTCTCGTATTTCAACAGCGACACGCACTCGAGGAAAATTGTGGTTTTCTTGGTGAAAACTTTTGTACAGTTCTCCCCTCCTTTCGGTCGAAAGTCACAATCAAGCATCCACGTTTCGACCACACGCACGTCTGTACATGGTGTGTGGTTTCCATCAACAGAACCACCGTCGGCGAGAAGCACAATTGACAGCTACTCGTACAAACATCATCTTCTGAGATTCCAGCTCAGACCACAAATCACGATGATTCGTGTCACTTTTTGCTGTGTTTTTATTTATAAAAGAACGTTTCAGTGACTGAAACAGTTCAATGTCTGTGCGCGTACGAGGGGAGAATCATTTCTACCGAATCAAAAGCAGTGATGAAAATCTGAAATCAAAGAGCATCACGATCAGTTTGGGTCCCACAGAAATGATTCTCACATGGTACGATCACGTCTTCCCGACTGCAGGGCGCGCGTACAACTTCCTCGAAGGAGACATCGTTGTGAACCCCATCAGCCGGACGGGATTCTCCACCGGTCATCGCAGGAGCCGCCGCAGACAGAGAAGAGCAGTCGTGAAGCCTGTCACGAAACTGTGGAAGTACGGCATGGTCCCGTACGTGATCGAGCAACACGTGGGTGAGAAGACTCGCGTGTCAACATTCCCGAAGAACAAGGACGTTTGTACAAATTGGCAGCATTGCGTACACCCAGCGGGTCGAAATATTCAGGAGGCAGATCCAGCAAGATGAAAAGAAAACAACACTGCATTTGAAAGTGCGGATAATTGTCAGATTCACAGCAGGGTTGGTTGCCTTGGTTGCATGCAGCAGAGCTCAGTGTCAACTCACAGTCAAACTGTTCATCCTGTCACTGTAGTATTTTGGACTCAGGGTCGTTGCTCCGAACATCATTCTCTGCCATCAGTCGTTCAGCTCTTTGAATCTGTCCCTCAAATCGAGATTGCATGCAGGTCGTGATTGAAAACGCAACGTGCCCATCACAGGAGGACCCCTCAAAATCTCCTCATTCTGATTCTGTTCTCTTGGTCTTCGTCTCATGAATCAAGCGGGAATACTGCTTTGGCTCGTTTCGATTTGGGATCCAGGGTCGATTTTCTGATTGCTCGAGCTCATATACGACAGGGAACTCGATCATCTGTGACGAGGACAGACGTTGAATCATTCCAGGTCGAAAGACTCGCAGGTTAATTCAACAGGCAATGCATCGCATCCAAGAAAAAACCTGCCTGGAGTTCATTCCCAGAACGACTGAAAGAGACCATATCCTCTTCGTGTATCAACCAGGGTGAGTGCTCTCAGGGTCAACTTCTGCAGAAAATATACTGAACAAGAAAAAAGCTTGTTTTTCTGACTTGCCGTACTCCTCAACCCAAACTAACCTGGTTTTCCCTTCCTGACAGCTGCTGGTCAAGCGTTGGCAAGAAAGGAGGTGAACAGATGATCAGCCTGGGATATGGTTGCGACCACATGGGGACAGTCGTCCATGAAATCGGGCACGCCTTGGGGTTCTGGCACGAGCAGGTTGGTGCACTGATATCACACATATCAGCAGCAGCAGAAAAGCCACCGCATGCAAAAGGGTCAAACAACCAACACAGAACAAGATGATGTTGCGCGGAGCAGACGTTACACCCACAAAAGGTAGGTTCAAAGTGGTGCCAGCACATTGTTCCATGTTGAGGTGTAAACAGGGGCTTCTCACCCTGACACCATCTGTTTCACAGATTGTTCTGACGTGACTAACACCACTCGTGTGATTTCGAAACGCGAAGCGAAATGAATGTGCATGGGCCGACCCTCCCCCCCCCCTCAAAGAAAAACTTGCAGAAGGGAACGGTTGTTTGGGGGTTTCCTTGTTTGGTGTCTTCAAAGGCGGGGGAGGGCAAAACCAACTGAACACCGGAAGGTGCAGTAAAACGTCAACCACTTCCACTGGGGCACAGGTCTGCACGTTTCACTGAACACAATTCAGCGTGATCAAATACAAATCCTTAATTGTTGGATATTTCTTGCACACCAATATTTTTTGTGGCTTCACTGAACCTCGCGTGTTCCACAGTGGTGTCTTTCGTGTGCGCATCTGCACCCATCAATCTTTCAGTCGCGCGCCGACAGGAATCGATACGTGAAAATTGTGAGGAAAAATATCTCCTCTCGCGGACGAGACCAGTTTGGCAAGAGGTCGCTGAACGAACACACTTCGCGAGGCTACGCCTACGACTACGAGAGCATCATGCATTACGGAGACAAGTACTTCACCAAGAACGGTCGATCCACCATAAAAGTAAAGGGCCCTTCTTCAATACTGCATGTGTTCATGTTTTGAGATTGACATCAGATTAATAAAACAAATGAAACCACTTACACTGCAACTCAAAATACATCATTGGATTAAGTTGAAAGGTCCTGGCAAGCGACTTCACTTCAAGATCGGTGAGCGGGATGACCTGTCCCATTTGGATGTCGCTCAGTTCAGAGCTGTCTACTTCTGCAATGCGAAGGATGCTGACAGAAAAGGTGGATGTCACGTGAATTATTTAACTTCAGTCCTGCGACTGAACAATGCGCCACGCAAAACGGCAAACATTCCACGTCAAGCCGACAGTGTTGTTTTCCCTTCTTTCAGCATGTTATGTTGGCTGGGCCCGATTTCAGAGGAAGTGTTACAGGTACGTCAACGAACCACAACAATTTGAAGGCGCAAAGATCAAATGTCAGAACATGGGAGCGACCCTTGTGCACATAGAATCCAAGGCAGAAGACGAGTTCATAAAGGTAATGTCTTCACTGATTGTCAGAGAGAAAAACTTCTCCCACTTGAAGGCAACGCGTCACTCTCGTAAATCGATAAACACAATTCTCAGACTCCTTCTTTGACACGTTTCACCACTTTGCGCACTTTCTCAATGTCTTTGCATGGACCTGACGCGTAGAATTACACAGTCAAACACAAGTCATCAGAGTCACGATGGAGAACTGGCGGGCGGAAGGTGGACCGCAACTGGATGTGGTACGGCGGGTCAAACCGCCATCAGCGCTTGACATACACAGCCTGGGCGCCGGGCCACCCGCATTATTACGACTCGATGATCCTGGTCAAGTACGGCGGTGCTACACCAGTCTACAGATGGGCCGGGACGTTCGCGAGTTCCCCCAGATCCAACCTGTATTCCTACCCCTTCATATGCGAGATGAAAGCAAATAGTAGGTGTCACACATCACCTTTTTCCTGGTCACAGTCAGTTGTCTTGAAACCACCTGTCGTCTCTCGTGACCTGTCACCTGAAGTGACTTTTTGTTTTGCTGCAGTTACACAAGTACGCAGCAAGACAAAGGGCAGAAATTATCGTGGCAACATGGACTACACAACTCAGGGAATAACATGTCAACACTGGACGGCACAGTATCCGCACCGCCACAAAACCATAACAGGAAACAGGAACGTTGATGTCCTTCGTAACGGTTTGGGGGATCACAATTACTGTCGCAACCCAAACTCTCTCAGGGCCAAGCCATGGTGCTACACAACGCTGACAAAAACCAAATGGCAGTACTGTGACATCCACATTGTGAAACCGAACCCCAAACGGGAAGGAAAAGAGACACAACGGCAGCAGCAACAGCAACAACAGCAGTAAGTGACAACAACAGCGACAATCAACTGTGGAAAAGGATCAAAATCAACAACGTTGCTTGCTCTGCATCATTTTTTATTGTGTACTGTGTACATGAGCGTTATTTCCTGTGGAAATGAGTCAACCATCCCGCACATCCTTTCACAGAACTTTTCCGTCGCAGTAACAGTTTCCTCCACCTTCCGCCACAGTGCTGGCTTCCTCCGCAAAGTGAATATGAGAGCGACGTACCTGCACTTTTTGCTGCAGCTGTTTGGCTTCCAATCTGTCTTTCGCACAGTCAAGGCTTTCATCCGCACGTCTTGTGCTATCTGTGAGCCAAGTCTAATGACTGCTTTATCGAGTCCAGTGATTTTCTTCCGTGGTTGAGCATCATCCTGATTACCTCCTGAAAAGATGGGAACAATTGTTGTGCTTGTGCAATCATTTCACACTCAAGAGAACACGTTTGTCCTCTCGCAGCGTGCGGTTGAAATTCACAGCCTCACGTTTTTGAACTGCAGCAAAATAGCACATTGGTACACTACTGAGGGTTTGTGTACTATGGGGAGCTGTTTCACCTGGTCTGTGTGGTGTTTGTTACTTTTGAAGTCTGACCTCGCCCAGGACATCATTTCTGCTCGGTACTCCTCGTCCGGTATTCTTCGTAGTGAACGAAAAATATCTCTGTACAGTTTGAGCACTTGGCTCCGCAACATGAACTGTAAAAGAAAAGATCAAAACTTTCGATCTCTGTCTCCGGGTGAGAGCTGCACGCCTGCAACCAGCATGAAGTCTTGGATGTGCAGAACAGCTGAAACGAGAAGTCCCAGTAGCGGGGACCCGATGGTGGCGCGCCACCCTGTCGTCCAAGCTGCATGTCACGGGGGGCGGGGCGGCGGCTTATGGGGTGACATGAAGCCGAGAACCACGAACCGCTTACCTTAAATTTGAGCAAGATGGATGCTCAGTGCGAGCCTCACAACAACGGTGAGGAAAGAATAATTCCACACAGGTGCCCCCTGGTGGAAATACTAAACCATAGCATTGATCACACCCAGGCTCAGCAGCTGTAGCCCCTGTCTATTCACTTCATAATATATTCTTCGCACGATTTGTTGCCACATGAAAGAATACACTTTGATATCAATTGCATCCATGTTGAAAAGAGGGCAAAACCCTGGTCATGTGATCACATGATTACCCTGTGGGGGGGGGGGAGGAATGCAGGCCAAAGCTAGCAAAATTGTGATATTGTGCTATTTTCCATCTAGTTTCTATCTAAATGATTGTTGTAAAAATATTCAGAATATTAAAAATTGTCATGTGCTGCCAGCACCCCCTACCGGGGGAGGAGTATGGTGTGACACACCAGCTGTAAAATTGTAGTTAGAACCACCACTCACCAGATGGCATGATTGGAATGAGGTCCCGCCCTCGGGGACAGTCTCTCCTGAGATACCAACCTGTGTGTTTGTGATATCACTACAGCTAGGGGTATGACCCAAGTGGGTGTGGTGGCTTGGGGGGGGAAGGTGGCTTGGGGGCAATACTCTGCAGTGAGGTTATGGCCCAGGTGGGGGGGGGGGGTTATGGCCAAGGGGAGAGGTATGGCCAAGGGGGTGACAAAGGGGAGGAGGGGTTGGTCAAGGGAAAAGGGGTATGGGTAAGGGGATGGGGTATAGCCAAGAGGAGAGAGGGCAAGAGGGAGAGGGTATGGCCAAGGGGGAGGGTTTTCAAGCCATGAGCTTCACCCATATGGCCCGCTTGTGCGATCATCAACAAAGGCTTGGGGCACTTGACAGCACTGTCACCAGGGCAGGACGAACAGGATTCTAGTCTTGAGGCCACTCGGAAACTTGGGCATATATCGGGCTGGACCGTGCAAAGGAAACGTTCTCCACAATATACATACTTGTCTGAGATCCATTTCTGGCCAATTTTCACTCCTTCCAGACTTGTCTTCGGACAAGGCCGACTGTCAAGGAATTTGAAAGTCTCATTGAAAGAACGATATTTGAGAACAACTTTCGTGCGAAGTTTTACTTCTGGGTGCCAGAGTACAGCCACCCGAAGGAGATTCTCCGGTCGCGAGCAAGTACTCGAACGATTGCTTTGGTCGCGCGCAATTGAGGATAAATTTTACCAACATTTTCTCTGCTAGGAACTGCCTTTCCAGTTCAACTGCAATGAATAAAGAAGGACCAACTTGACAGCTGAGAGAATTTGAGGACAAGAATGAATGTCTACAATGAGGTAAGAGACGGTGACAATTTGCACAATTTGGGCGATAATGCAGAGTCTACAGACTCCAGTATCAAGGAAGCAACACCTGCAGATCGAAGGGTGGCACGAGCTCAACAATGTTTGTTGTCATCTCATGAGGAATCATCCCTGTGGGCCAATGCATTCTTGCTAGGGACATCTTGATCAAACTTCAGACAATACACAAATGTGCATGACTGGACTGTATACGAACGTACAACCCACAAAATACTTTCATCACAAAACACCGCTGTGAAAACCGAATCAAATTCATTCAAAGTGAAGTCTGCGATGGTTGGTGAGGCTGTTTGGTTTACACTCTTGTAAATCACAGTTCTTGTCGTCAAAGATGAACAGCATTTTTGCATTTTTTGGTATCCAAGAGGAGGCCCAAAAATTCCGAGAGGGTTGGGGGAGGGGGGCTTTTGGATTCTCAGGTCTAGATTCTCAGATCCTGACAATTCGCCCCTCGGTTGTAAAGCATAAGTGTGGTACAAACTACAACGTACAACCAACCAAATACTGGTACGTATACACCAAGCCACTCATGTACAAATTGAACACATGTGAACCGGACATGACGACGCAATACCTTTCGCTGCATGTGGACAGTCCCTTAGCTTGTGTTCTGATTCGCATGTGCCAGTTCTTAGTTTTTTATGAGTCCTGGTCCGAGGGAAAGGGAACAAGGCTACATAAATTCACGAAGTGAGTTGCTGATATTCCGAATACCTGCAGATTTGTCTCATGTTTGATACAGCTGCAAATGAAACTGATGACAATGCTCAACTTGATTTTTTTTCCAACGTGGCTTCTGCGACAAACACTGGAATTTCTCTGCACGGGAAACATTGAAGGCCAGACAGGTGTCTGTAGGCGCTGCCATGGTCTTGTTTTTGCTTATCGTTTCTCGTCCACCCACATCGTGCGTTCAAAATGTTATATATATTTACCATGACCACCCCCTAAGTACTGCCATGGCCTTCCATAGCCACAGCAACAGCCACAGCCAATCATATCATTACCCTAGATGGAGCCACTATCCT
>JAAUXT010122265.1_pt1 | contig 18000 bp, 18 predicted proteins | sample 7278171 | NCBI WGS metagenome assembly JAAUXT01 (sample SAMN14350112, study PRJNA611818) | marine sediment metagenome | isolation source: surface marine sediment (1.8m) | place: French Polynesia: Moorea | collected 2018-08
ATGTCATCAATTCTTCCTTGTTTATCAATTCTTCCTGGTCCTCCTTGTCCTCCACCAGCCATGCTGTCTTCTGCAGGGGGGGGGGTCTGGCTGGGAAGGGGGGGGTCTGGCTGGGGGGGGGTCTGGCCGGGGGGGGTCTGGCTGGGGGGGGGGGGTTGGGGGCAGGGGGGGTCTGGGTGGGGGGGGGGTCTGGGCGGGGGGGGGGGCAGGGGACATTTTTGTCCAGCTGCCATATACTGCATTACCACATGGTGCTTCGCCCTAAAGGGACTTCGCACAATCAGCAGAAGGCAGGTTGTAGCTGACCATTGGTTGAGGTGCTGCTCTTTCCAGTTGCAATTTTTGCACTTTTTCTCTCCAGATTCACCTGATGTTTGACACCAAAGGTGGATCACTTGTTGGTCACCAATTTACCAGTGGCTGTTTGGTCTTCAGACAAAATGGTAAATCACCAGCTGCGTTGGATTTCTCACGACTTTCCGAGTCAACCCGGCAAGGGCCACAAACCACCACAGGCGAATCCGTGAAACGGATGGGGACGTGGGCAGAGCAAATCGCTGCCACCTTCTTTGCCTGATGTGAAGTGAACACGCAGTGTCAGTCTTTGCACGACACCATTCAGTGCTTTTTGTCGGTCCAATTTTTGTTGTCTTGTGGAAACCAACACAAACTTTTGTCATTCATTTTTGTGAATGAAGAAATTTACCCTTCGTTCAAAGAAGAAAGCAATTGAGGCAGAGAACTGTTCAAATCGCGTCAACAACGTTGCGTTGCTGTGTCTGTGTCAGTCAAGGATCCGACGACGTTTCATTACAAAATCATTTTGTCAACAGTGCACAATGTTGATGACCTGCAGTTTCTTTTTCACAAAGCTCATTACATCAATATTCCCCATGTGTTGAGTTGTTTCTGCAAATATCAACGAAGCAGATCACATTGTTTTACATCACGTGTCTGGTTTATACGAAACCGTAGACGGCAAGAAAGGGCACCTTTCCCTCGTGTCAAGTGGATATGTGGAGTTCTGGTCAGGTGCTCCACCAAGTAGGCATTTTAAGGTGGGATTAAGGGGATGGAAATCAGCTAGTGTTTCACAATATTTACTTCCATAAGCCGCGCCTATCCACTCGACAGCACAGTCTGCAGTACTCGTTCGGTACTCGTTTGTGCCATTCAAAGCCGGTCGTCCAGTCACTGCGAACACGACAAAAACTCTTTGCCGTCAAAAGCTGAAACGCACCTAACAGCACAAGACTCCACAAGCAAAGCTAAGAATAACACATGTTTTCCAAAAATTTCCCTGAAAGGACAGCGTGCGACAGACCAGTCCAAGTCTGCTTGCAACAAGATGACATTGAATGTCCCGACAGAATCGTTCTCTTGTGTCCAGAATTGTTCCCTGCCACATCAAGACACATCCCTTGAGACCAATTTGTTTTGTTCGCAGCGACACGTCGTCTCTGCGGGATTACGGTTGTCACGATCGCATTGGATAACTCGTACAAAGGTGTCCTTGTTCTTCTCGTACTCTATTATTTTTTGAGATTTTTCCATTTTTTTTACTCAGGTTTTCACGCAACGCATGACAATCCATGGTTTTTTTTGGCACACAGACATCCACGGTAACTGTTGCTTTTGCATTACATGTGCAATTCTTGCCTTCTCCTTTGTGATTTCTGCAAGAAAATAACAAAACATTGGTGACATTTACATTAGAGATTCTCAAATTTGTCAGGAATTGTGCTGAAAAGCTCAAAATCCAGACAGTATTTTTCTTCTGCTGACTGTCTCAAGGGAAACACAACCAGCCGCCCTCCGGCCAGTGAAAGATGAAGTTTTGGTCACGAAGGCTTCAATACAAACAAATGAAAACGATCCAATTGCGCAGTTGTGACTCTCGTTTTGTATTTGCGTGGGGAACAGCGTACACCAAGTATTTTCCTGTGAAAGTCAGCATCGTTCGAAACCTGATTTTTCTCGTACATTGAAAAGATAACTCTTTTGTGGAACGTCAGTGGAGCAGGACTCACTCGTGCATCAACAACACCAATGAAAATTCATTTTGCCCCGAAGACCCCGTAATTCGAAAAGAACCCTCCCAACATCCATGAAGAACCTGTCATTCTCAATTGAACGAACAGCTTCAAGCCTCAAGGCTTCCATAATTTAACAAGCGCCTTGAAGGACGACACCTTTGGGTGGAAGCTCCTCTTTGATTCTCAGGGATCAAAGAATTTTCTTCAACCAAACCAGGCAAAATAATCAAGAGCAGACATGGAACTATTCTGCCCAACGAGCAACATGTTTTCGATGCTGAACTAATTCACGAAATGCTAAAATGAAGGAACTCTCCAAGAGCGCGTCAGCACCCGAACTGGTACCTACCTGCGCGATGATTCCCTCGTAGTAGTGAATGAGCGGTCCAATTGTCGTCTCCGACCCAGATGCCGCGGGTCGTCGGCGCATCACCTTCCGAACTTGCTCGTATCTGAAAGATCAAAGAGCACAATACATGTCAGAAGCTCGAGACCTTAGTTCATTGGGCTTCACTGCTGAGGCTCTGCCCTCTGTATATCCTCCCGCGTCTTGTGTCATCAAGCGCCAATTGTTTCATTTTCCAATGGCATCTTTTTTCAACTGGTAATTGTGTTGTACCCTTTCTTTCACTTCATTGGGATTTGTTCTCCAAGAGATGAGTAAATTAATGAGCTCACAAATCATTCTCAAACAGATAAGAGTTTAAATATCCCCAGAAATATACACAAATCTCACCTTCACAAGGTGTGTGTGTGTGTGTGTGTGTGTGTGTGTGTGTGTGTGTGTGTTGAAACTACTTGTTGCACGACTTTTTGAGCCGTATCAATTTACAGACGGGAAGATCCGAATGGGACAATGACTTCCGTCTGCACCGGTCCTCGAATCACACGGAAAATACTCGAGGTGATGTACCCGAAGTTGGACGGGCGCTGCTGAGTAGGCGCGCCTCCCGTGAGCTGCTGCGACTCGTCGCTCTTGTGCGCGGCCGAGTGTCTGTGCCCGTGGTGACCGTGGTGGCGGTGATGATGGTGATGGTGGTTGTGGTGCCTGTGAAATTGATCACGTTTTCTGAGGAGTCTGCAAAAGCAGCGTGTTTGTCTCTGGTGTGCGTGTGTGTGTGTGTGTGTGTGTGTGTGTGTGTGAGTGTGTGTGTGCTGGGAGTGGGGCGGCAACATCACTAAACCTTCAACTCTGGAACTCTCACGTGTTTTTCTGGGAAAGAAGTTCTTTTCTACAAACTTCTCAAAATACTTTTGGGTTAATTTGCTTCTGAACTCGTTCATTTTTCAAACGAATTCAGAGAGTGCACATGCATCCTGGAAAGTGCATGAGATGCCTCCAGTGCCCCCTCAAAGGAACAAGTGTCGGTTTCAGGGGGAAGACCTCAAAACGCAGCAACCTATCTGAAATGATAGCCTTCGGCGAAGTGGAAAAGTGCATTTAGCCCAGAAAATAACTGGATCAGCCTGAGATTTGGGGGCTCTCAGAAGCATATCCATGTGGGGAATTTCTTCTCGGTGTAATAGTTATATTCCCCAAATTGGCTCTCTGTTGCTTGGAAACAGAAGATGATCCAATCCGGGCGGCTCGATTAGAAGGTGCTGATTGCGCGCCGGGGTGAGCCGCCTGCTCTTGATGTCCGCAGGACGTACAAAGATGATGACCGAAATAATCCTGGTCCCAACTTTTTGAGTCTTCCTCCTCTTTGATCATAGAAATTTTCTTATCTCCGCGTTGTAGCAGTTGTGGCTTGACCACCATTCGGTGTTGTCAAGATGGCCTTGGACCAAGACTCCGCACTGAAAATTCTGTTCTTGTGCGCGTCACGAGAGCTTGAGAAACTTCGTGTTTGTCTGAACAGAAACACATTGAAAGTGTTGTGAACCAACAAAATTTCAAGGTGCTTCAATTCACGACACGAAGAAAGACGAACTTGAAAGCGTGTGGAATATTCACCCGTGGCCGGTGGCTGTTCGGTGGTGAGCGTGCGACGGAGCCGTCCCGTGAGTGTGGTGACGCTGGTGCCTGCGGCCAAAACACACTGACAAATTAGTTTCGTTAGAAATTGTTCCTATGAATATTGGGTTCGTAAAGCGTAATGCAGACCTGCGTAATGTGTATATAGAGTGTTGATCTGCAAGGTGGTTCATTGAGCAACGTCAACTTGAGCTTTCCTGCAAGCCAGTTAGCCACACTTTGAGAGAAATGTTTTCGCCGGACAACACAACATCACGCACAAAGTTGCGCTTCGTGCGTCAGAACTGCACGACGCCTCCTTCGATTTGTTTCAACAACTGAATCTCCTGTTCTGTTGCATTTTTCGCGTCCAGAGCTTACCCATGGTGGCTCGGAGCTCTCCCCGATGAAGCAGAGCCGTGTTCTTGGTGATGACTTGGGCTTGGTCCACTTCTTGAATTGAACAAGACAGAAGGCAAAAAAGAAACCTGGAACACCTTTTGATGTTTGACATCTGGAGCTGAATTGACAACAAAACTTTTTCCAAGGGAGGCAAAACCCGACCAGACCCTGGCCCGAGACTTAGGTTCAGCACGCTGTGACACAAAGTTTTCGTTTGTGGTTGTGGACCATTGCCTGTGTTCAGGCGTTTGTTGTTTGCGGCTCGGAAAAAAAGAAACAACTCGCGCATCAATGGCAAGAACGCACACGCAACAAGATGTGGTGAGCAACACCCGGACAGCGATGGTCTCGAACACACTGGGGTCAACCGGAAGTGAAACCGAACACTGTGGTGTCACCAGTTTTGCCTCACACTGGCTGTTCAGACGAATCATAAACTGGATTTTCAGTACTTTGAATTTCTGTACCAGTGGCCCTACATTTGACGCTTACCCAACAAGGGACTGCAACTCCTTCTCAACAAACGGCACCTTCGATGAAATCCTTCCAACACTGACTTGATGTACATGCTCGTTCCTGCATGCAGGCCAAACCAGGCTTTGTTGCGTTTGTTCAAACAAAGACAAACTTTGAAGCTGGCAAAATTCGAGTTGTTGTTTGCAAATCTTCAAAATTTCATTTCCGAAAGGATACCGTATTATCCAGATCGAAGCGTGTTGTGTGGAACAAAAATGTCAAAAGGAAGAACCGAAAATTCTTGTGTGCAAGGCGACTTGTAGCTTTTTCACGTCCCAACCCGTGTTTGACCCCTCACTCTTTCTTTTGTCTGGCACAAAATGCTTGTGCAAATGAGAGACAACCTTCGGGCATGCATAGTATGCATAGTATGCATAGTATGCCCGAATGCAGTTCTGTTCTGGGTGATTCAATCTTTATTTCACAAACAGCATGCAAAGGTCGGGCCCCAAGATGTTCGCCACACACACGAAAATTCACGGTGAATACTTGGTTTGTGGAGCTGGTGTTTTCTCTGGAAGTGCACCGGTCAGTGACGTCAGACGAAAAGTCTTGCTGCAAATGAAACACATCAAAAACTGAATGCACTTTTGCAGTGAAACTAATTTTTCCTGATGTGTGTGTTTTTGTCGACGTCACCACTTCGTGAAACCCAAATTCACTTTCCCAGTTTCAATGAAAACCAAAGATAAATGGAAACCGTGCGTACGATACGTACTGTGCTGGCGCAGTTTGCGGGATCCCCGCTTTCCCTGACTCTGCCACATGTGGGTTCGACGCCGGCGTGGTCAGGATCGTTGGTACGAACAGCGCGCCAGGCGTAGAACCTGTCAGCCCCTGATCTCCTCTGGAAAGAGAAGTTTTGCTTTGGAGTGGGACGAGCTGCTACGGTGACACAGGGCCAAACAGAGCAAAAAAGAAACAGGATGAAGAACACAAACATGCAGGGTGAAATGGCAACTGTGAACAGATGTGACTCCATATTTCGGTGATGGATTGAAATCGCCGGAAAAGGGCACACTGCGTGTCAAGGCACAACAAACCTTTCCGCTGCCTCGTGTTGTGCTTGCTTCAACGAGGTGATGGTCGACTGAGATGGAGGAGTGAACATGATTTCAGGACAGGGCAAGGGTGCCACTGCTGCTGGGGTTGCCGACCCAGCCAACGAACTGAAAACAGGTCGACTGCAAAATTTTGCTGGGACACACAATCACGACACACAAATCACGTCTTTTGTGACAGCATAACAAATTCAGAGATCCCCAACCGCTTGCTGTTTCGTTGTCATAGGTCTGACCTGGGATTCCGATTCTTTCCCTTGAACCAAAGCTCTAGGACACAACTCCAGTTTATTCTCAAAAGGTGCAAGAATGTTGCTCCAAAGCCCTACCCTGTGAGTTCGTGGGATATCCCTGTGGCAGTACTTCCTGCGAGTGAGGCGTCGTCTCGGTTCACACTTGATGCGCGCATGGAGCTCTCCGTCTCCCACGCACTATAAAAGCAAAGCTATTCTTGCGATGCACCTGCATCGGAAAGACACCGGTACTCAACAAGTGCAAAGAACAACAAGCAAAACCAACGAAAACCATTTGAAGGAAATGACCACCAGAGCCATTCAGTGGAATAGAAATGCACGTTTCAACGACAATGCGCTGATTTGTTTTCTATTTTTGTGCCTTTTTTTGTGCAAAACACGACGAGTCGACTGTCAACCGGGGAAATGTGCACCAGACTGCGTTGCATGTGAATGGATGCGTGACAAGAATTGTGCGTTCTTCCGTGCGCGTACACGTACCTCCCCACAAGTTGGTCAGCTGCAGCTGACGAGGCTGCAGCTGACGAAGCACTTGACGCGAACGCCGACGTCCTGGTGGAGGCAAGTGAAGAAGCGCTCGACGCTCTCGAAGGAGCAGTCGAGGAAGCAGCTGACGATGAAGCGTAGGACGACGGGGCAGATATGTCCCACACTCCTGTTGACACACCGGTGGACACACCGGTGGACACACCGGTGGACACACCCGTAGACACTCCGGTGGAAACCGAGGACAATCCGGTTGACATGTCACTGAACACACTTGGGGAGGCACCAGTCAAGCCAGACTCGCTGAACACACTGGGAGTAGCTCCGGTGATGCTGGATGCAGCATCTGCTGTTTCTGTTGCTGAGGTCAGGAAACTAGAGTTGTGAGAAAGAACAACCTTGTCAATTTATTGATATCTCAGATTGACTTGGACTCCACTCACCATGTTTTCAACCCACACACGAAGGCACGCTTTTGCACCTTGGGCAGACATGTTCAAGAAGTGGGAATTTACCCTGGAAGAATTTCACAATCTTGACAGAAGCAACCGCACAGGTTTGCAAAATTTCGTTCAGCAAATGGGGCAACAGAGGCGAAATCGATCTCCAGATTCCAAGCCACAAATCTCTGCGTAAGTTTGCAACAATTTTTGTTTGAACAGGTTGTTCATCGCCGATCTGGACTCCAGGGACCGAGAGGAGACTTCATCCACAGATCTAGACTCCAGAACCAGAATCCAGTCCAGACATCTGGATCTATATCTAGATCTACCTTCCTCCCACCAGAGACTGTGTGTCTGCGGTCACCACTGACGACACCAACGAATCCGCCGTGCTGTGGGAAGTTGTTGATGCCGTGGAGCTGAAATTTAAGAAGTCGGTGATGCTTCACAGATTCAGTCTACATATCTTTTTTGTGCCGAGGTAGATGCAGATCAAGATATAGATCTATCTAGATCTAGACTCTGGATCTGCCTGTTTTTGTGCATCTCGGAAGCAGATCGACAGCCCGAAGACTTGGGAGAGAAATCGACTTCAGATCTGTTCAGTGTCAAAGTCTTGACGAAAATTGAACTGGCTTTGTTTCAACTGCTTGATGAATCGTGATTTCTTGCAACATCTGCGTAGAACTACCTCATTTCGTTGTTTCAAAGTTCTTTCAGCTCACAGTTGGCGTTTCGGTGATGTTTACATTCTGCGTGTTGTTTCTGTCTGCTGTCTGTTGCGTGACGTGACGTTGTCTTGACGGCGCTGCCTGGTGACGAGCCCGAGGTGACGTCACGCTCACGCAGCGTTATGTTCGAGCGTCTTTTCTTTCTCACGCGTCAGTTGTTCCCACGGTTGCTGTTTGGTCAAGCATTGGAAGTGTGTTGTCACGAGGTTGCCAATTCATTTCGTTGAAAGGTCCTTTGCTGCGCACGAGTCGACGAGTGCCTGCCCGCATCCATGTCTTCCGTGACATTCTGATCTCAATTCGGCTCATTAGGACAGAACGGGCTTGTAAATTAATGGATTTCGATGTTATCACGAACCAGAACGGACATCTCCAGCCAAGTGCTCCATGGTTGACGCAAAACATCTTGTCAGCCAAAAAGGAGGAGACTAACTGAAAACATTTCCGTCCACGAATTTACGTTCCGTCTCCTGATCAGAACTACGACCTCTGAGTGGTTCAAAACCAACCAACAAACAAAAAATAATACAGTTAAATAAAAAGGCATGACCGTCACCTCCACCCTCCAAAACATCCTGATAAAATGTTGAGTCAGAATGTACAAAACACACAAACTTTTTGCGGGCCAAATTTTTACACGTTTTGAGCTGCCCTCCAGTGGGCCTCCGATGTTGCCCGCCTCCCTGCACGCATCAGCCAGATCTGTTGCAGAAGTTCGTCCAGCATGTGAAGCCATGGTTTCTTGCTGACCACATTCGATAAAGAACACAAGAAATGTGACTTCGCCAGGAGACAATTGTACCGTAGAGAAAGAATCAGCAATCTATTTACTGTTTTATCGGACACTTTTTGAGACCACCCCTCTTTGTTGTGGGTATTTTTGCCATTTTTGACAAGACATGGGTGATTTCCGAATTGACAGATTCCGTGTTCATCACCGGCTTTGATCCCCTCCGTCGACATGCACTTCATTTGGGGATCACAAAACTATCTTTCCCTGATTCAAATGACGTACAAGATCACATTACATGCCACACAAATGGCCAAAACTCTCCGCATGTCAGGAACCTTGTTGAGTCACATGGAAGAGAAAAGACCAACTCTTTTCCAAACCCATAAATTAGTATCCTCGGCGCACCTTTCCTGAGTTGTTGCTGTCGCTGTTGTCTAGTTTTTTTTTTCAGAATTGAATGTTTTCCCGCACAGAAGGGTTTCTTAACAATTACTTCAGAAGAAAGAAATTTTATTCCGAATTTGATGAGTTTCGAGCTCTTGCTGATAGCTTGCTTGATTTCCTCTGTGCTAAATTCGGTTGCAAAATACACGGAAAAGGTTTCTCGACAGAAACTTTGTTCTGAAGGTTTGCGTGGGAGAGTTTTCAAAACTTGAGCTGTGTGGAGTTTATTGATGCACAAACAGGTTCCCTTGGGAAAGCCAGCATGCTTTCCTGAAGTATTCCCATTGTATTCAGGTGGATTGTCTCTGATGCCTCAGGGATCACCCTGCAGTGTGTTGTCCCAGAAAGTTGGGGAGTTGGCAGTGTTTGTTGCGTCTCCAAAGAAGAGGAGCAGGGCGGGAAGGGAAACTTGGGGGGTGTTCTATTTGCGCTCGGTGCTCATTTCTGCACCGAAAAAGCGCAGCACCGTGGTTCTATTTGTGACAATGCCAAGTGTTCGGTGCTTTTCTGTGGCACCGAAATGCAGAGCAAACAGGTGCTCTGCATTTCCAATTTGTTTTCACTGTTTTCAATGAATTTCCTGTTTTTTGTCAATTTATTGATAGATTTGGAAAAAAATTCAAGCAACATTTGTTCTGTGACACAGAATCATGTCAACATTGCGTGTGATTGGTCAGGATTTTGGGTGGTAACTGTCGTCTGCCAAAATGTCATCTGCCGAGGAAGAAGTGAGTTTTTCTTTTCAATTTGTTTCCCTGTCAACTGTGTTTAATGTGTTTAATGTGTCATCATGTTTGCAAGAAATGTTAAATTGATGTGTTGTAGGAAGTATTCGTGGTGTCTGTGAAGGTCTTGGATCTGAAAATTCTCATCCATTGCCTGCCCGCTGAGGTTGAACAGATATCGAACATGAAAAAAAAACAGGGCAAGTTTGTTTCTTCTCGCAAAATTCTGGCCCCCCCCCCAAAACCAGCTGATTTAGAATTGTAAATTTTCTATGACATGTCATGTTTGATATGGGGTGGTTTTACAGCTGATTAGAGCAGAATCCGAATTTTGCAAGCACATTGCCACTTTGTGTCACACACCAGAAAGCTCCATACAGCTGAACAGCCAGTTCTTTAGTACAGCAACAGGTATTGCTAGTGCCAGGACAGTTGTGTATGTTGCGAGCAAATGCATTTGAGGTTTCTTTGCAGCATGCACTGTTCCTTGGCACCCCAAAAAGCAGAAGCATGGAGGAGGTGTGCTTTGTTCTCCTTGATCCCACAGTTATGCTGGTTGACATTCGTAGTGGGCTGTGATTCCACAGTCAATCCAATTGACATTCGTAGTGGGCAAGGAGTTTGTTTTTTTGTCGATAACTGACAAAAATCTGGCCCCCCCTCCCTCAGCGGCACACATGCACATGCAAAAACGTGCCACTTGTTGTATTTGACAAAAATCTGGATCCCCCCCTTGCCCACGCACACAGACAAGAATTTCAAGCTGTCATCAGTTTGCTTTCCTTTCAGATCGAAATTTTAACAACTACATGCAAGCAGTGTACACCGATGTGCAAGTCAGCAATCTTGCACCTAATTGTGTGTATCTGATCGATGCGGTCAATGTGCTGGATGCTGTCAAAAATTTGAATGATGGAGATGCTCATGCAGAGGAGCAACACCGGCAAGAAGCAGCTGCTGGTTTGTTGAAGATGACAGGCACTGAGGCAAAAGGTCGCAAAAGTAAGTTGGAGGAAAATTTATGCCACCCCCCCTCCCCGTGGAGAATTGCATATGCATAAGGTTTGCATAATTCTGGACCCCCCTCCCTTCCAGAAATTTCTGTGTGACCTTTGTTCTCTTTGACAGGACAAGTCAACACAGCCAAGACCAAGATGCCAAAATCCTCGAAACGTGCCAAACCAACTGCACAGGCAGCATCCGAGGCTGAGTTAGATGCACTAAGAGCTGAGAGTGGCCTGGAACCTCTTGGTGAGTACACAAAGCATGAGTTAAGATCAAAGCATGCTCACATTGTGAGAAGTATACAAATGTGTCTTGTGTGAAGGTCACAAATGGACTGATGACAAAACGAAAATGTTATGGGCCCTGGTCGAAGATTTTCAAGACTCATTGTACCACGGGAAAGGGAATCTGACACGTCCTAAGGTCTTGAACAAAATAACCACTATCTTCAGTAAGTGATCTCAATTTAAGTACAACACACATGGTGAAGCAGATTAATCTTGATGCAATGATGAACAAAACAGTTTCCCTTTCAGACACAAAGACCTCCAGCACACTCGACAAAAAACAGATAGATGATAAAATTAGACAAATAGAGCAACGCTTCAGGTCAAGGGAGGTGAACAGGTCGAGTGGGACAGCTGATCTGCACACCTGGGAGTTGGAGTCATGGGTTACACCTATCCTAGGTGTGTGCAATACTCCCCCCCCCCACCCGCCATAAAAACAAACACAAGTGGAAAGAAATCGCTAACTGTCCATTTATGTGTCACCCCTGTGCAGGAGGTCGGCCCATGATACAACCGCAGACGATTTTGTCTTTGGCAGTAACACCTGATGACAAGGTTCCAGAAGGAAACAGTGCTCCATCATCGCAGGCATCTTCTGCTCACGATGCAGTGGTCCCATCCACATCGGGATCACAGAGCAAGAAACTGACCTGCAAGATGAACCAGTCAGATCGTGTGCTGGCATACCTCAAGGCCTCTGTGAGTACACGTCATCGTGAGGTTCCATTGACTTTACTCATTTTGGTTGGTTGCTTGATTTTGATCAGTGATGCACAACATGTAACATTGCAGGACAAAGCTGCACAAGAAGCTCAGAAAGAGAATAACATGTACAAGAGGCAACTCATAGGTCTATTGGCAAAGGTACACACAACTTCGCTGCCTTGTGACTGTGACTGTGCATCACATGTGAAAAAATTGGCTGTTCATTGACGCGTTGTGTTGTGTTCAAATTCAAATGGTGGGTGCAAGTGCTGAGGAAGTGGATGCCATGGGGAAGGAAAACTGAAATGGTGACTACTGCAGAAATGTGCATCGCAATAAATACAAGTTTCCCAAATGTACAACCACACTTAGACAATTGTTTGCATTGCAGCTGCTGTCCATGCCCGGTGACATCATTGTTGAAATCGCACGACATCTGGACCCACGCTCCTTGCTGCACTTCTCACAGGCGCACCAGCTTTTCAAAGCATTCATCTGTGACAAGTTGATTTGGGAGAAGGTATTTCTGTGTGACAACTGAGTGTTCCACAATGAGACCTTTCTTTTCATGCGGCAGTTCAGTGACAAAATCAAAGAAGTCACATACAGGCACACACAAGTGTGTAACCCTTGTCTGACCACATTCCCAGAGGCAGCTCTGAAGCACATGCCAAATTTGACATGCCTCTATGTGTCGTCACCTTGTTTCAGTAGGCCATACTTTCTCCGGTACACACCTCTGGTGGAGGTCCTTCGCTTCATGCAATATCCACTGCTTGACATGGACATTTTTGTTCAGCACATTGGTTACACAAAACCCAAAAACCTCAGAGTGATCGATCTGACAGGAGTTCCTACTGTTACCAGTCTTCACGTTTGGAGCATCACATATGCTTGTGAAAATCTGCAGGAACTGCACTCAGCAAACAGAATGAGTTCCTTTTTTGGTGAGCAGATCTTGCTCAACTGCCAGAAGCTTCACTTTCTGGATTGTCTGCCACTCCTCGGTAAGGAACAGGAATGGCGCATCTTTGGCCATGACAAATGCATTCAGTTCGGGCCCCGCATGAGTGAGGCATTGCAAGAGTGATGAAAATGTCAAAATATGGTTTGTTATGATTTATTTCTTCCTGCTTTCTGTTGCAAACTTCAGTGAAGCTCCACTGTTTTCCTTGAAATGTGACCATACACGTGCAACTGTTTGAACATAACATACATTGAAAAGTCTGTCATCGTTACATTACTTGAAAAGTCTGTCATCATGACAGAAAATGTCTGTCATTATGAATACACTCACAAATGTGCTGATACTTGAAAAGTCTGTCATCGTTCCGTTACTTGCAAAGTCTGTCATCATGACAGAAAATGTCTGCTGTCATGAATACACTCACAAATGTGCTGATACTTGAAGTATTTGTTGAACGCAATGTTTCGAAACAGTTGTTTTTGTAACAACAATAAATCTGTTTGCTACCCAAAAACAAGGCATCCTGTCATCCACTTGCCCCCCCCCCCCCCTAGTTGACAAAATTCAGTGGCGTTTGGGAAGATTCCAAAACTGCGAAGAGTACAACTTCGACTTTTCTCTGACAGCTTCCAAAGACCGCAGAAGTGAAGGTTTGTACAAAACAACTCGCGCCGGTATGACACAGACTGTGTCATGAGCAGACTTCAACTGCAACACTTTTTGTACAAGAACAAGAATGTTATCCATCAAGATCCTGAGCCTGTATGTTTCACCTTGTGCAGCTTTCTGTGCATTGCTTGCTGCAACCGAGCTGCCGCACCCAGCAAGAGCATAACTGTAGCAGAATGACTTCACATACAATGCTTTACTGCTGCGTGCTTTGTCCACAGCAAGTTGAGCCTCTCTACTTGCACTTGCAGCTCTGTTCAAAGCCAATGCCATGGCATCCGAGCGCTTCACAACAGCCATCTTGCCCTCACATGAAGAGGCACATTGGGTGACATGATGAGAAAAGTGACTCATACCTGCTTTCACCCAGTCGAATGTCGGGTCCATGTTGCGCGAGAGCCAATCACTGACAGAACACGGAAGTTGAGTGATACAAAAAGACTCCCAAAATTCACATGACGAGCTGTCATCTTTGAAGACAGTCATCGGCGTGTATCCATGTAGGAAACGTACTCCATTATCCATCGCAATTTTGGGCAAGATGTCCCACTGCAGTTTCTCCATTGATAGAACAAGAGTATGTGGCTTGCCAACATCATGTAGATACGTCAACACACATGCAAGTGTGTTGCGCACTTCACTGGAGTCTTGCTTGTTTCTATTCAAACGATTTGCTTCACCATGAAGAATTCATTCCAGGTACTGATCAAGATGCTTCCCGTCCATCATACTTGGGTCGTAATGACAAGAGAATGGCAGTAACCAGTTGAACACAGAGAGTTTTGTTGCTGCTGCTGTTGGCATGGTTGAAGTGTCATTACGAAGATCCTGACTGTACTGCTTCACAGCTTTTGTTACTGCATCCCTGTACTTCACACGACGTGCTTTCACTTCAGCAACTGTCAACTTCAGTTTTTGAGACATCTCCATGTAGTACTTGTTCAAATGGGCAAGGCCAGCAGCAAAATCCTGCGCAAACAGTTTGTTTCGGGCATTGTCATCATACAGCACTGGAAATTCCTTCCAAATCCGGCTGAAGTCAGTCATTTCATGGAGAGAATCATGACGCTTCTGCTTAGCCATCCTGCCTTCACGAACCAGTCAAGAATTGTCAGTCTGTATCATTTGAACTGCCACCTTTCTTCAAAATGCGCATCAGCTCCATGCACTCAGGGATGGGCGAGGGATGCGAGGAAATAGCGTGTCTAAAGAAGCTGTCCTCTGTGACGAAGAAACGCAGCGGGGTGCACCACAAACACTTGACAACTTCAGGGTTTATTCCAAGCCGCACCAAGCAGAAACGAGTGCCCAATTTTGACGAAAACTTCTTGTCAGCCTTCTCACCAGATGCCATAATCTGCAAAACAAAAACTGATTGCATTAGAAACACATGCACAATTTTGGTTGTGCGTCTCAACACTGTCATCAAGTTGTCTCTGCTGTTCTTGTTTTCATCAAGATTATACTCAAAATTCATCATTTCTGAAGCCTTTCCATGTCTTCCAGGTGTGACATGGCAGACCAGCACTATAAGTGCACAACCACTCAAAAAATTGTAACATACTCAAAAAATCTCACTATTTAGTTGGTTGATGTGATGATAACAAAGCAGATTGGTCACGCGTCTCACTGACGGCTGCAATGAGAAAAAAAAACACATGTAATCCATGCATCCCGCTTGATGCTTTTGGGGGGGGGGTCCAGATTTTTGCACGAGTGCACGATTCACCATGTAATCTGTTGAATTTTCACACTTGCAACATGGGGGGGTCCAGATTTTTGCACGAGCGCTCAATTCACCATGCAATCGGTTGACTTGTCATATTTCCAAAGGGGGGGGGGGGGTCCAGATTTTTGTGACAACTGAACAACTGGAATAAATGTTCAACAGGAACACTCTAACTGAACACCTTACTGAGCCAGAGTCCTCATTATGCTTTGTCTCTTGTCAATGCCTGTGTCATCTACACCATACAACACATCAACATCACTCAGGTTTTCAGCACCCCTTCCATCATTGTCCTCATTGACCTCCTCTTCCAAAATATCTCTGTGCTTGATAGCAAAGTTATGGAGAGCACAGCATGTAGCTATGATTTTCTTGGCTTTGTTTGGCGATCGCACATCCAAAAAGTGCAAACATCTGAAATGACCTTTCAGGCGACCTATCCCCCTCTCCACACTGCTGCGACAAGACGCATGTGTCCTGTTGAATTTCAGCTGAGATGGAGTTAGTGCTCCATCATCTCGGAATGGTTTCAATAAGTAGCTCTTTGTGGGATAAGCTCCATCGCCAAGAATGTGATATTCTGGCTTTGCAATAATTCCTTCCACACGCCCTCCACTGGGAACCCACAAGTCAGAGGTTCTGAAGACATGAGCGTTGTGTGCCTTTCCCAGATGACCAACATCAATGGAAGAGATTGACAAATCCTCCAATACAGTCAGCTGGAAGTAAATGGCACATGATTTGTCACACAGCAAGACCTAATGGGGAAGGGGGTCCAGATTTAAGCATCCACGAGACAAACCTGAAGCAACATTGTGTAAATTTTTTTCCTGACGCTGAAGTAGTCTTCTGGGAAGAATTCACCCGGAGGTCTTGCAACAGTAATGTGGGTTCCGTCAATGCTTCCGATCACTCCAGGAAAACCAAATTTGCTTGCAAAATAATCTGCTGTTTCTTTTTGTCTATGAGCATCTGGCCAACGGATGAAGTTCTGCAGTTGCTGGACAACAATGCTCAACAAATCATCGACACAGCCATGATAACACAACCTTGTCACACCAAATCTGTCACTCAACAAGCCGTACTTCCCTTGATGTGCTACAAAGTGCAACAACATCAGAACCTGATCTTGCAAGTGCACAGCACTGCGTCCACGCCCTACAAAAACCACACACTATACTATGTATTTATGTACAATGCATGAATTGCATATGCCATGAATTCACAACCCTATTTACTCATACCATCACGCTCATGAAAGAAAGGACCAATCTCCTGCATGAATTTCTGAGCAGTTGATGGGGTCATTTGGAAGAATTCCAACCATTGTGCGCAGTTGTAATTCACTAAATTTTCCACAAATCGACCCTGCTTGGGTATCTCCTCACATGCTCTGTTGATGAGATGTCAAAAGTCCACCAAACAACATGACCCTCGTGGTTTTACGCTGCAACTAGATCTAAGTGGAAACTCAAGTTTTCTTTCTGCTTTGAAATTGGTACTCACAGTGTCCCAAGCAACACACTGACCATTCCTCGTTTTCCCTGACAACTTTGCTCTTCAGCAGCCGTGTCCAAAATGTACTCATTCAGTGCTAATACCACAGAAAAACATGATTTTTCAGAATTCGTTGAAAACACAGCGTTCCCTCCAGACGCCATTGCAGTCACGTGATCTGTTTGTTTACAATCGGCGCCAAAGCGCATTCTTTTTGCGTCAATGCAGAGAAGCACCGAGGTGCACCGAGCCAATTCGAAATTCGGCGCCGAAACCATCAAATAGAACAGCCCCTTGGTGTTAGTGTCTGTTCACTCTCAATTATCCAGCAGATCCAGGATTGGAGTTGGGAGGACCGAAGCCAGGTCTGACCCCAAAGGTTTGTTACAGATACGGCCAGGATTAGCACTTGGGGCTCAGACCAGCTGAAGCAATCCATGACACGAGCAAAGAAAAACCTTTCCTTCAAGATGTTCACAACAAACATGTGTGAGTGGGATCCTTTGACTACATACAAAATCTGAAATTTCTTTCGAATGAAACGACAAAGTCACCGTGTGTTTTGACTTCCAAATTGAGACTTGAGACCCTCCTCGCCGTGGATTGGGTGAATCCGATTGACCAAAACTGTGCAGACATCTTATGAAACACCCACCGTCGTGTGTACCCCAGGACAAATACCATTTGGAATCACTCATTTTACATGTACTTCTGAAGAAGCTCGTGCAGGTGCAAAACACTTGGCGCAGAGATGGTTCCTGAGGACGGAGGAACTCGGAGTGTGTGAATCGCTCGAGTGCACGTGTCGAGAAGAGGATAATAATGTTGCTGCAGAAACAGACAGTTATGAGGCCAACGGGATCCAAGGTGGGGTTCATGCGCGGTCTCTTCATAATTCTCATTTGCCGCCTCAAGATCTATACTCTCCATGCAGGCCTTACGCCGCACCACATTCTCTTGTTTCCCCACCTGAAAGACAAAATTCTTGGTCGGAGATGCGATTCTTGCACTGCAAAAGCAATCTCAGAATCATTCCTCAGGAGAAATTTGGAATGAGCCTCGGCGATCTCTCTCAGATGGTTGGGGCGTTGTGTGGCACCACATGGGAGTCTTCTGTGGCCGACTCCTGATTCGTACCTCGAAGAAGTTATCAAATAATGATACCACAAAAAATAACGCCCAAAAATTTGGACGTTGCGGTGATTCGAACTATATAAACATTTTAATGCACGGCACGCACGTGACATCAAATAATCTCCGATACTATATCTCAAAGATTGCATTTTTCATACCCACCAAGAATCAGTGACAAAAGTTAAAATTTTTCAAGAAACAAAAAAGTCAAAAATG
>JAAUXT010066548.1_pt1 | contig 17995 bp, 20 predicted proteins | sample 7278171 | NCBI WGS metagenome assembly JAAUXT01 (sample SAMN14350112, study PRJNA611818) | marine sediment metagenome | isolation source: surface marine sediment (1.8m) | place: French Polynesia: Moorea | collected 2018-08
TCACTCACAAACATGCTTGAACTTGTGCCACATCATTCTGTACGAGAAGTGGGTTCCCAAACATGAAGATTGCTTGTGGGACATCGCACAACTTGCTCTTGACTGCGTCTCAAGCGCATTCTGCGATCTCCCACTCGCAATCCTCATGCGTTCGGGAACCCTTACCTCACAACGAAGACGCATTTATGAGAACAAAGCTGAAGGATGAAGTATTTCGCATCGGCGAAGCGTTGGCGTTGATTGCCACTTTGCTACGACCTTCGCCAGTGCACAGACATTAATTTCCTCCCTACTCCCTACAGAACAATGAAGTTGTTCGTATTGCTGGATTCTTCTCTGTTTCTTGCGTTTGTTTTTGCATGAAGGATCGTGTGACTCGCCAACCAGAAAGCGCGGCTTCGGACGTTCATGGCTGAACACTTCATCTTCGATCTTCCTGCAATCCTTTTTCTTGATCAAAATGTTCACACGCTGTTTGGGATTCCGGGGAAAAACAAGCTTTTTCGCAGTCTGATGCAGCTTCGGTCTGGTGCTTTGTTTTCTCAACACCCAACATGGAATCAGAATGACAGGAGACAAGTCGTACAGACGAGTGTGCAATCGCCTGCAGGTGTGTGATGGACGCACAAGGCCATGCAGGTGTCCAAGAAGGGAAACAACTGACAGGTTGCAATGGGCGCTGTCATTCTGACAACTGGGTGTGCACCGGAGTTCACCAAAAAGGCTGAGCATGTACGAGACCTGCTTGCCTCACCAAGTGTCTTCAGTAGCAGGTTACACTGGTCACACACACACACACACACACACACACACACGCACACACACACACACACGCACGACACAGTGTTCAGAAATTTCATCGTTTCGTCTTCAGAGTCATTCGCTTGGAACATTTGTGCAGCTGCTCTGTGGGCATATGAAACCATTGCCGGACCTCACCAATGCACTCAGTTGTGAACCAATTTTTTTGTCCTCATTCTGCTTCACATGCAACAAAAACGTCGTGCCAACCAACCACCAAATCGTATGTTGAAGGTTTTTCCTGCATGACCTTGATTGCAAGGGAGCGATCTCTCAAGAATGTCCACAAAACTTCAGGGGAAGATGATTACAGTGTATCAAGCAGCACCTGGAGGAAATCGACATTGATACTTCCCTCAATATCTTGGGCACAACGTATGTCTGTGTATGTGTGTGCAGGGGTGTTGAATAATTGAATGTTGAATGATTGCGTAGTGCATGACTGTTGCTCAGCGCAGCATAGTGCCTCAATGGAGAGCGCTGGTTCCTCTCCCCGAGACAGAAATTTTGGGCCGAACAGCCAGGCAAAACCTGAAGGACATCACTTCACACTCGTAACTATGGATTTTGTGAGACCGTTTCCAACATCCACTGGGCATCTTTGTCCTTCTTCTGTGTTTGTTGTTTCTTTGTGAGGTGCCACACGACGAAATCTTGAAACATGTTTTGTTCTCCATATTGCGTGTTGGACGCTGCTTGTCCAGTTGATTTTCTTGAAATATATTGCTTTGGCCTCCTTTCTGACGGAACTTTGTCAACAGACATCAAACAAAGTCACGACATAACCTTTCGACTTTCAAAACCACAGCTTGCAGTGACTTTTAACACAGTCGCTTCAGTCAGGTTTGAAACACACAACAATGTTCAAGTCACTTTTTGACCCAGTGAAACCACCTGGAAGCCGACGAGGAAAAGACCGGTTTTTACAATACCTGCGTCGAGTTCCTTTTTGCAACTTTGCAGCTTTGCATTGTCTGCTCAGGTAAATCCAGGAGGCGGCAAGAGACCGGGTGCACCGATCTCCAAAACCTTCGTTTCTTGGTGAAAAAATTTCACTTTTTGTGAGTCTTTTTGGTTGGACCGAATGGGCGGACTTGGCCCTGGGCGGAAGACAGGAAACGCCGCCCAATCATGGACGAGACGTTTTTTGGTACGGGTGGCGAGCTGCTTGATTTTCAATTCATTTGCATCAATACTGTGATCGCACGTGTGATAATTTTGCAAACAGCACACGCCTGTTTCACCAGCTGTGCGTGTGTACATTGAGGTCTATTGTTATTCGGATGGCTGCAGAGAGAAGCGAGCGTGGGTGATTGCGTTGCGTTGGCTCGATTGTGCGGTTATCGAGTGTGTATCTCAGCATCGACTCTGCACTCTGTGTTAATGCTGTTGTTTCCTCATTAGCTTTCACAAGGTTGTATCTGAGGCACATTTTGGATAACAAAGAGTACTTCACACAGTTTTGCCGACATCGTTTGTAACCGTCTCAGGTGGACTGCTCCAACACAGGTCGGTTGTTATATCAATCTCTCGTTTGTCAGTTCAGTACACACATCTGCAGGCGTGAGCAAACACACAGGGGCAGATCTGCATGTAATGCTGAGATCTGCTCACTTGTCATATTCCTTCGGTGTGTGCAACCAGAGTAAAAGAAAGGACCAACGTATTCCGCAAGGATTTGATGGTGAGTTCTTATCAGCAACCTTCAGACACGTGATTGAGTGTTTCACTTCATTTGGCCAGCGATCTTAAAAATGGAACAGTGGCAAGTGCAAAGTTCTGGCAAATCAAGAAATGACTTCTTTTGGCGTTCAAGGATTGAAGAAAACACAGTGTAAGCACAACTACTTTTTATTGTACGTGTGTACTTTGCAGTTTTGGGCAGTTCGTGCACATGAGTGTGTTCGTGCACATGTGTACTCCTACACGAGCGTACAGCTTTCTGGAGTATCATATCAAGCGTGCACGGTCACCAAACAAGTACATGCCCAAAACGAGCAATTTTCAGGTGTCAAAAGGATGAATCAGACCAAGCAAGCGAAAACAGACAAGAACTTGTTTCAGAATCCAGTGACAAGTGATTTTCGCCTCAGAAACCATTTCGTCAGAGTTTTTTGAATGTACAAAATGACTTTGACTTTTCCGAGTTCGAGAACAAAAGAGTTTTTGTTTCCTGTTATTGATTTCGCGCACGACATCTTGCTTGTTACAAATTCGAGCGCTGAGAAAAACGTTCATGGTCCTCTGATTCAAATCAGGGAAGGAACTGCAAGCGCAGTTCTCTGACCCTTTGTTGCTCAGACGTGCATTTTTCTTCGTGCAAAAGACCTCGAAAAGTGCATCGCACAACCGCGTGCGTTGACTGAACATGCAAGCGTTCTTTTCGCGTGACCGCTTTGCGGATGATCATTACATTTCTTTCATTTGATTGTTCACGAAGAATGGGCGATATGAAGGGCGACTCGGGCGAAATGGTCCGTCTCAACGTCGGAGGCGTTTATTATTGCACCAGCAAGGGAACCCTCCTGAGCCAACAAGATTCTGTTTTCACGAAGATGCTGGCAGAGAAGCCCCAGCTCAAGGACGAGAGGGGAACTTATTACTTCATAGACAGGTAAACAATGTTCACGTTTTGTTGTTGTGTTCTGACGGGTTTTGTTCTTCTCACCTGGCAGGTTTTTCTGACACCAGATCCAGATTGAAATGTGATTCTTGGTTTGAGGAGGCAGATCATTGAGTTGGTCAGCGTACAAGAAGTCCGATTCACAACAGAAATGCCACGTGTTTCGGTCCACAATCATCTAGGGTCAGGTGGGAACCCTGTGTGTCTTTTTTGGGTGAAGAACAACGTTTTGGGTGTTTTTCTCCAGCCACAAAGATCAGCGTGAGTTTGCCTTGGCCAAGTATGTGCTCCAAGGACGCCAAACTGTCCGGTGGAAATTGTCAGATCGACCTGGTGCGCATGTTGTTTCATGAAAGTGGCTGTGCTCGACTTCAGCCACCCGCTGCTGAGTGGGAAATGCCCCGCTCAAATTATGCCTCAAAATGTCCTCCTCTTTCACGAAATAATGAGTGATATTTTCGTTTTGCGTGTGATGTTTGCGAGAGTAAAAGTTCTGACAAAGCAAATAATCAATACGAAAGACTGGCACAGCTTGAACTGAACATTGGGGCAATCAGAAAACCGCAACCCTCTGTTTCAGTCAGTGATCATATTTCGGGCGCGTCCCTCATCCTGGATTTCCTTCAAAAATATTGGATCCGCCCGCAAGTTCGTGGATTGCCGACAAAGTTTTATCCCATTTTAGAAAAAATAATTAGGCATTCCACGACGTTCTCAATCACATTTATCTTTCCAGAGATGGATTGGTTTTCCGGCACGTACTGAATTTCCTGCGAGACCCCGAGAACTTCGAGCTTCCTGGTAATTTCTCTGACTTCTCCCTGCTGAGTAAAGAAGCCCAGCATTATGGACTTCCGGCTCTCGCTGACAGACTCACCAGCGAAAGCTCGCCGCTCAATTACGTGGAACTCATCGAAACCTGTCACCCTGAGAAAATTGGCGTGTGCAGTGCCAGACTGGTGTTATCAGACGACCTCAGAACCAAGGCTCCCTTCAGCGAGATTCTTGAGTCTCTGCCCAAGGATCACGACGAGTATCACGGAGCGAGCGGAAGGTTCTGGATTCGAACCGAGACCAACCGCCTGGACCTCGGGGTCAAACTGCGGAAACACGGCTGGTTTCTGGTCGGATGCACTGCCGTCAACAGGAGGCTGCCGGACATCACCGGACAAGGAACGGACCTGTGCCATGTGGTTGAAAAGTGGTGCAAGATGTAGCTCATTACATTGGGTTTTTTTTTCAAACAGGATACAGTACAAGTCTTATTTTCTTGCACCGTCGTGCAAAAAGAAACATTTCACAGTAAAATTTGCAAGTCTCATCGTCACACACATGCACAAATATTGCACAAAACTGAAAATCGATAGGAGAAAGCTCTCAAGGGAAAGAAATTCACACTTTAGCAAAACTACAGGCAGCCAGTCGTACCACAAAGGAATATCATACGTCATAATTTTTTTTTTCAAATTTGACGATGTACAAGAGATGGTTTTCTTTCACAGCTTTGCAAACAGATAAAAAATGCACAAAATGCGTCAGGAGATTGACTCACAATCCACGAACCACGGCTGCACAGCTGTACATCTTACTTGGAAAATATAGCATGGAATAAAAATGTGTGTTATGTTTTCATCGAATGTGTCTTGTTGAGATTCCCTGGCAGGCATGACACTTGTTAAAATTGCAAACTGATTTGTGCTGTGGAATAGAACAGAAACAATTGCAACAATTGCGCAAACAACAGGTGTTAGATGCTCAAGTCGTATTCAGTCATTCGTGTTGGTTGATACTTTTGAGAAGTGGCTTGTTTTTTCCCTTCATCCCAGTTGACCGATTCCAGCTCATGTACTTTTTCTGACAGCTGGATGTTCTGCTCCACCAAATGGTTCCTTCAAATGGCACTTTACCCGATAAAGTTCTGGTCCCTTTCAACAAGATTCATTCAGAGCAAGAAATGTAACAGGGCACACTGCCCACGACACAAAATGATTTTGGCACTACGGACGCCTCACTTGCACGCACACACGGTCCACAGACACAGGCCCTTCGGCTGTTCACGCAGAAAGAAAGTTAGCAAATTGTTTGAATCAACGGTCTCGAGAAATTTGCAACAAGAAAATAGCTTTGTGACAAACAGGGGACGATTTGAATGAGTGAATGAAGAAAGGGTTTTCTTTCACAAACAGTTTTCAACAGCCTCGTCTTTGGGCGTCCAAACACGACATTTGAAAACTGTATCAATCAAACACCACAACCACCCAAGATTCAAGTCCAGTGTACCGACGCCCGCGCCTGAATCCACTTTGGCCTCTCGCACATAAGTGCCTCATTGTACGGCAAAGAGGCTTCTGGTCCCCTCACCCTGAGTCGCGGTCACACTGGACCAAACCCATATTTCCACCACAAACGTACGAGTTTCCGAAAAAAGGTACAAGGAAGTGGAGCGCCAGTCCGTGCTGCAAGGCAGGTTTCTGTCGCACCGACGACCTTGGTTGTGCTTTTCGAAAGGTGGACAGCTGCACGACCGCTGTTTCTTTTTGCAACCTCTGTGTTCCGTGAGCTGGACTCATCTGCGCTGCCAGTAGTTGGTCGGGTACTCGGGCCTGCGGTCGTACCTCCCACCCCCGTAGCGGTCCATTTGTGTGGTGAGCGTCGTCTGTGAGCGCGAGTCGAAGCTGCGGACGCTCTCGCCCTGCCCGTAGTAGCGCGGTCGCCCGCCCAGCAGAGAACTGCGCGACAGAACAGCGACACTCAGTGCTTATGTACTCGAACTTCACCTCTCGCGGTTCAAGGATTAAGGCAAGAAAGAAACCGTTCTAGGTCTCAGAAAGGGTCAGACTTTCAAGGTTTGGGGGGCAACTTGATGAGCGGGGTTTGGTTTGAGGACGAGGACCTGAGCCCCTGGTTTTTGTTGATCTACTCGTGTTCACACACGCCAGGGTCTCTCTCATCACCTGAGAACAGTCTTGACAGGATTTGAACAGCATTTTGGGAGAATGGATGCAAGGTTTTGTTGAATCGCAAAGATTGGGAGCTCACCTAAAAAGTCCGACGAGAACCCCAACCGAGTAGAGGACCTGCACGAAGCAGACAAACGCTGCGACGCCGTACAAGCACGCGCTCGCGATGAAGTGATCCTCCCGTGTTGACGTCAGCGACGTCACGTCTACAACAGGTGACGATTGGTATGAAGTGTGTTTTCTTCAGAATTCGACAGTTCTGAATTGGCCTGCAGGTTCATAAGTCTTTCTCACGTAAATTCGGTGGACTAAAGTGGCCACGTATTCAACATGACAAAGTTCCCCAAAGGGAGCGGGCACAGACAGCGGCTTCATTTCGTTTGTGCTCCTTTCCCGGCAAAATCACTCGTACCTCTGACAGTTTTGGCATTGTCTGTCAGCCCGATCAGACAGAAGACGACTGCGACCACAGCAGCCGCTCCAGCCAACATCTCGAGGAAGATGGCCAGCAACACCTGCAACCAAGCAGCACTGCGTGAGTGAGCAGTTGGCCCACAATGAAGTCACTCAACGGTTGACGTCAAAACAGGTTAATGTTCAATTTTAAGTCTCACAAAAAATAACCACATGTTTCAGAGACTGGTACGTGTGTGTGCCTTGGAAAAGGAGAAACAGTGGTACCTACCAGGCCAGTGTTGTCGCTTCTTTTCGCTGCTCCTGCTGCAACACTTCCAGCAATTGACGTCTGGAGAAAGATGGAATTGAAAACATTCATGCAGTTGCGTACTCTCTTGTTTTGGCAAACATTTTTGAAAACGTGCTATCACCACAAACACGGGCTCGAATGCGGTCTGATTGTGTGTTCAAAATGCCACCCACCAAAGCGCCGGCCCAGACGGGACTCCAGAACTTGTACCACTCGGTGTCGTCCAGATACGCCTCGCAGCCGTAGCGCGCCACGATGCCGAAGAACGCCATCACCTCGCCGAGCAGGATCTGCCCGAACGGGTTGTTGCAGCGAGGTTTCCCATACGGCTCACACTGCAGCAGGAGAGAAATTTGTGGTCAATTAGGTGGGCAGGGTCTTTCCGGAAATCTGTTTTGGTATTTGACTGCTGTTCTCCAGTCTATGAGCAATTGCCGGACAAGTTGTGTTTCCAAACCCTCATTGTTTTTTCTTGGCACTTACTGCTTGTGTGCACTTCCAGTTCATGTCATAGAACCTGTTGGCGCAGGACGCCGCGGCGTGAGCGGCGAAGTACGACACGATGAAGAGCACGATGGACGCCAGGTCGAAGCCGAAGCAGATCCACACCCAGGAGTCGCTGTCCACGCTCACACGCGGGCTGCAAGTGGTGAGTGAAGGTTTTGGATTAACTTTTGAAAAGTTGGGTTCAGCGTTATGGCGTTGTAAGAGTAGAATTTCTGCACGAGACTTCCCAGTGTTATTGCTCTGATGGTGCTTTCTGGAAGCAAGCCACACAAAAAGCCAATGACTTTTGAGCAGAGTCCACGGGAAGTTTTGCACCGTTTCACATCTGATGACGGTAGAAGGAATGATCAAGCAGATCTGGCTCATTGTTGACGTGAAGAAAACCAACAGACCCTTTTCAACAGCTTGAGGTACAACCACAACCCACTGGTTTCAGCTGTACAAGACCAGAAGCCAGCCAGTTGCTTTGCATTGGATGGGTTTCTTTGCATTGTTGAATAACAGCAACTTGAGCAGTCTTTGGTAAATTTGATGATGTGGTCTCAACACCCGGAACATGAAAAAGGCGCCTCGCGTTCAAAGGCATGCGGCTCGGGGAAGACCGACCGCCCGGCACGAACGACCAGGGTGTTCGGTTTCGGAAATCCTTGTGTTTCTTGTCCTGTCATAAATTGTACAACCAGACGTTCTACGATTCTGTAATTTGACTGCAATGATGGAAAGAATGTGGCTGGTATGGACGTTTGTGTTTGGATGGATGTCTGACACAAGGTCATTGAGACATGAACTTTGAGGTCTGTGAAATGCAAAATTCCACGTCTGAGCACACAACAGAAGAAACTCAAGACACACGAGTATTTGGGAAACTCGTCCGGAGACAAGAGACTTTGTGCGTGAAACATTTGCCTGTCATTACACGCTGGTTGTGCCGTGCAAAATCCAGGTCTCTGAGGATTGTGTAGTGCACCAAAGGCTTTGTTGGGAACAGACAAGAAGGAAGATTTTGTCTTCAACATTTGGAACTGGTCACAATATTAAATTCAAGCCTTTCACAAAATGGGCTGGATGTCACATTTTTACGCTCTGCATACAAGGGCTGAGAAGGTAAACTTCTGGGCAGAGATGTTTGACAAGTTGAGGCAAACATTGGTCTGGCAGATTACAAAGGTAAATATGGATCGCATGAGGTTGAACCAACTCGGCGATATTTGCGTTTCACTCCAACGGTACACATCTTCCCTTCATTTGTCTTCATCTGGCTAGGACTGGTTATGCTAATGTGTTGAGTTCTGCATTAATATTCTTTGGTCCGTTGCTCTGCGTTCTTGGACAACCTGGCCTGGCGATCAAACGTGAAGGCAAATCGTGGTTTTGCGTCATTATCTTTGATACACGCAACTTGGTTCTCTTGATCTCCTTGAATTAATAGCCTGGAAATTCTGAGATGCCAAAGGGGAATGTATCACCTTTGCACCTTGTGGCAAGCTTCATGTGATTACCACATTCAGTTGTCACTCTTTTTATGCTTTTGCAGAAACAGGTGGTCAGGCAACACTGAGCACCTAAAATGCCTCGCAAGAACCTTGCTGTCTCCTCGGAATGTTTATTGGTGACAAGTGACAGACTGGCATGTCTTTCTTAACTTCTTGTACGGTTCCAGTTCTCCTTGACAAAACAGACCCTCAGCGTGAACAAACGAATATGAACGGAAAGAGGACAACCGCCCTGCCTGAAAAACACTCCAGGGGCCAAGAAAAATGCCCGACGCCTTGAGATGAACTGAACCTGAACCTGAACCTCCGCCAGAATTCTTACCCCTGAAGATGAACCCACTCGTACTCAGTTGCAGACCACCAGGCGAAAAATTCTGCATTATGGATGCATTCAAATATTTGACCACACAGATTCGCCCAGTCCACAAGAGAATATTTCCCCACGACAGCGTTTGGTTTCAAACATCGTGCGAATTGCCCGAAAATTTTTGTGTGCTTCAGGTAATTTACGTAAGGCCCAATGATCCAAGTTGTCCACTGACCACAAGCCCAGTGGGCCGATGAATGTAAAATCTGCAGGAATCTGGGTGGACCTCGGAGTGAAAAAAGGTGATCAACTGAGAACATGCAATGTTTTCCTTTTCTGAGGAGAGGAACAAGAACTGTGTCAATCTTCCAAATTTACGCTCTTTTCAACTCACTTTCTACATCGGTCAGGACTTTGACTCTTGTGTCTGGTTGGCAGATACATCAAGTGCTCAGTGCCGGCTTGTCTGTCATTGGTCAAGCCAGTCTTGAGCACAAAAAGACCCACTTACTCGTCTCTGGCTTTCTGAGTCTCGACGTAGGCGGTGTTGTTGTCGAGGTCTGAGAGGAGTTTGATTTGCGGGATGAATTTCTCGCTGATGAGCGCCGTCGACGCGAACGCCGCCAGAACGCTGAGCACACCGAACGCCACGTAGCAGTAATTCTGCAAGAAAGGAATCTTGGAATTTGGTGACACGTTGCGCAAGTCCTGAGAGGCTATCCCTGGTGCACCCTTCAAGTAATTTTGGGGACTTTTGGGGTTTGGGGTTTTCTTTGCCTCGTACATGGTGGAACAACTTTTGTGGCAAGCAAATGACTGAAGGGCCCTGCTTTAGAAGCCAAAAGAAACGTAAGTTTGTTTGAGGCTCACACATACTCGTCTGTGCACACAGGGAGTACACAACAAATTTCTGTGCTCTCTTTCACGATGCTTTCACATGTGATCTGTGCATCGTTTGTTGGATGTCTGTGTTTGTTGTCAACCTGTGTTGGATCCAGAATGTTCTGTTGTCGTCTGACTTGCAAACCAACGCAACCAAAAGGAAAACAGTTGTCCCCTTTCTTCCCTCAGTGCAACAGGTTCAAAAATATGACTTTGGCAACTTGTGTCAACATGAAACTTGGGAATAATCTGATTTCAACCACTCATGCAAGAGGCACTTTACACATTTCAATTTAAACTGTGTGAACATTTGTCGTGTCAATTTGGAGCACACCATGTCACAAACCGAGAATCAACAAAGCGAGCTCAGGGTGCTCCAGGTACTGACAACTTCCGGAGCCTTCGTCACGAACAGAGACTCGCACGTCAGGTTCCTCCTTCTTTCCACCCGACCAATTATCTCAGAATGAGCCCAGGCTTTCGTGGTTGACGTTCAAAGGCCACAACCGAAAATCAAGAAAAGGTTGCACGCGGATCTGTGTACAAAGTTTACCTTCCAGCCGGTCTTCCAGTCCCCACTGTGCAACAACCCGAAGATCCCGAACTCCAAAATCTGAAATACAGAAGAGAGTTAAATGGAGCGAAAAGTTGAAGGGAAAGTTTAAAACTCGTCTGAGCATAAATTGAAACGTGTGATACGAATATGAGATGATCAAGTCTCGAAGATGACACACTGGGCGCGGTTGGAAGTGTCTTTCTTCGCACGTATCAAAGGCATGAAAAGGATCTGTGCGGTGTTTACACCTGAGTGAACGGTAAACACAGGCCGCACCGAGTGTTTTTTCCTCCTCATATTTACGTTTGCAAAACCCGAATCGCTTTCATGACGTTCTAGTTGCCTTGAGGATGGCTCAATCAGCAAGTTTTTATTTTAGAAAGAGGACAGTTTTGAACAAAAATGATCACCCTTTTGCATGAAGTCTTGCATGAAGTAATTCGAAGTTATTTTTCTTCTTCACAACAAAAACAGATTGTGTTTGGCACGAAATCAAGCTTGCTTTTCACCGTTTTGCTGTGGACAGTGATACGTTGAAACTTACAATGAATCCTGCCCAGAACCTGCAGTAGGCGTGGTAGTCGATGCAGATTAGCACATTGACGAGTCCAAAGAGCAGCAGGAACATGCCGATGGTGAGGAAGAGTACGCTCCAGGGACCGTCGCGCCGCCGCTGGTACCACCGCCCCAGCCGCCCGTACTGACCGTGGCGGTTTCGGTACGCGATGAGTCCAGTCTTATCATAGCTGTAGCTGTCGCCTGCCACAGGCGCGTGCCACTCTGGCTTGTTCTGGCTGTAGGAGAGGTACGGATCCCGGGGGAGGGGCCTTCTCTGGTCCATGGTGGGAACTCGAGGGGCTTGTGCATTGTAGCCGGGGTAAGAGCTGTTGTCACCTCCACTCCCGTATCCGCTCACATAGCCCTGGTTGCTGGTGCCGTATCCAGCACCGTACCCGTATGCTCGGTCGTAGCCATTGCGAACAGGAGAGCGCTCCCGTTCCCGCTCCCGCTCTCGCCCTCGAGACGGGTATCCGTAATATGTGTTCATCTGTGGCGAGTCAAATCCGGTGTTACTCGCATAGTTCCCTTGACCCCACGGTCTTCCCTGGGTCTGCTGTCTCTTTTGGTACTGCCTCTCCCTCCGCTCAGGTCTCAAATCTCTCCTCCGGTCTCCCTGTGACAGGTTGGTGCTCGTAGGTGCAATAGGGGGTTGTCTCTGCACACTCTGTGACTCGTAGCTCGGGTAGGCACCGTGGTACTCGTAGAAGGCCTGGCGGGCGCGCTCCCTGCGCTCCTGGTAGCCTGGGTCGCTGCGCGGCTGGCGCGGGTAGCCCGAGTAGTCGCGGGCGGCGCCGTAGGAGCGCGGACGAGGGAGCGACAACGTCGTGTCGTCCGCCATGAGGCGACCGTCCGGACTGTAGCGGATGTTCGTTCTTCCGAACTTGTGCTTGGACAGACCGCTGCAACAGAAACGCAACACGTAGGCTCATTTACCTGCTCGTACATAAACTGAGAATAACACGTGGACGTAGTCTCTCAGTGGACCAGATTGACTCTTTTGCTTGTTTCAAAGGTGCGACTGCCCACGTCAACATCAAGCAATACATAGATCAGAGCATGTGGTGCACCCTGATTGCACGAAAGACAGTAAAATCATCATCGAACTGACGACAACCTGCAAAATACCTACAACTCGTATCCAGAACTGCCAGAATCTGTCGCCATCATCCCATAACCCAACCTTGCGTCGCTCATGACGGCAGGCTGCTGCCATCTCCACCAATACGAGTAGCGGTCCATGTTCACACCTTCCCGACACTTTGAGACTGACCGCATCGCATTGTGATCAATATATAATAAATACTTGCTCGCAGTTTGTGTGTGTACTGAATACGTTTCTGACAAGGCCAAGCAACGTTGCAACGGTCTTTGTGACCTCGAAGAAAAAGCGGACGGTTTGTCTTCGAGCACAAATTTTCAAAATTATGAACAAGCATTGGAATCTATTTCCTGAGGACAAAAGCGCTGTTTTTGTTCTTGGAAAAATTTGAGCACAATTACAAAAGCAACCTGTGGGGCAAAACATAGTTTCTGAATTCTGCGGAGGTACTGAACAATTCAACACATTCTTGTGATGTGCACATTTTACTCAATGATCAAAAGAAAAATGACTTGCGCCTTACCTGTCAAAGGAAACGTCCGAAAGGGCCATGTTATTCATCAGTGTGAATTCACGTCTTCCACCTGGCTGTCCCAAGGTTTATGTTCGAGTAATTATTCACGAAAATGATATCAGCACCATGTCAGGTCGAAAACAGGTTGTTGTACTGTCATTGTGAAAGAGCAAGTCTTTTGTCCTTGCACATGAATTTAATGCATGTTCGTATCATCTTCATCCAAATCTACTACGTACACATACTTTCTGTCAGAGAACAAACAAAACCAAGACTCTCTCTTTTTTGTCAACCAACAATCGTGATGCTCGAGTGAGTGGGCTCTCCACCGCCAGAACCTGCCTTGAAGTCCGCTTGAAGCTTTCAGTGTGGTAATTTGTTGGCAGCAACTTTTCGGAGAACGGCACTTTTGTGAAGAAAACTAACACGAACTTTCCGCTAATTTGGACAACAGATCTTCTGCTGTGTGAACTTTGAGGGCCGATGTGAAGTTGGAGGTGTGCCGGTAGATCTGCTTGAAATCCAATCCTGCTCACCGACAAAAATGAACGACGGGAACAGCCCTAACAAGATCAACATTGATTTGTTCATACTACACACGTTCATTATGTGATCAACCAGTATCACAACTGTTAATACCAATGCAGAAAAGGACAAAATGTGTGGAGAGCCTCAAAGAAGAAGGGCGTTCATGTGTATCATCAAGACACAGCAAGATAAATGTTCCACCCTTTGCTGGATATGGGTGACTGTGCATATCCCATGTGTGCGAGTTCATGCTCGAGCGCGTTCACAACTTCATGTCTCAAACAGAACGCAGTGTCCTCGGCTCAGAATACTCGAGAGCCGGAGGTCACATTTCAGGACAAGCGTGCGTTGTACCTGCTGGTTTTCTGAATGAGAGCACAAGAATTACAGGAAGTTGCAGACATTGAGGTCTTGTGAAGAAACGACTGTCCCTCAAAGAACTGACAAGAAATGGAAGTCGTTTAGAACTCTACAGTCACAGCCAACAACAGCAAGCTGGGTTGATAAAAGGACAGACAACATGTTCCTTGGAGGAGATCTTGCGTGTCTATACTGTCAGGTGTATCTCACAGAATGCATGAGTGGTTTGAACGGCGCACACTGGTTGATCCCAACATGTGAGTCGGTGAGAGACCGCAGTCTTTGCTGAAAAACCTGTGGCTCAGGGGAACAAACACCCATTCACCGAAGAATTCCGCTTTTGGAGTGGCCACAAGACAGGAAAATCCATCAAAGTCAACATTTTTTCGTTGGAGCAATTTGCACCTTGAATTTGCCACGTCGAGGTGGTGCGTCAGGTCTTCCGGTGGACACACAAACCCTGTTCATTGTTTCCGATTTCCCTTTTTCGTTGTGAACTCAGAGCCATTTTGGTGTCTGAACAAATTAGGTATTGAATCAAAAGGAGCTCGTGGAACTCGCTGCAGTAATTTTTCTTCATTTTTTTAGGTTTCAAGACAAGCATGTTCACTCTGAGGTGAAAATTGCCGTCGCGTGCTGGTGAAACCAGTCATTGACAAGCGCTCGTACGTGTCACAGACGGAGCTTTTCGAGGCTTTTTTTCGCAGTTTCGATTCATTCATGCTGAGCGTGGGGAAGTGGAGAAACCTTCAGCTCGCATCAGCGCACTGAAGGCGATGGGAACTCCAAGATCCACCGACACACGCTGTGTTTCGTTGAGAAAACGAAGAGTGAAGGTCAAGGCGGCACAGTGATCCGTGCATGCATTGCGCAGCATTTTCGAGTATTCATCCTCCAATCATTTTGTCTTCACTGCCACAGTGTCTTGCACAACGCAGGATGACCAATTGTCGCACAAAACAAAGGCACCGATGAAATGGCCCGAGCTTCTTTGGTACAGTTGGTCAGGCAACGATTGTCAACGTCCCCGCCAGGCTCTAAAACTGTGGCCCAGAGTGATGAGATCCAGAAAAAACGACGCCGGAGAAGGTGACGAGAGCGAAGCCGCAGCCAATGATGCCGACGGACAGGTCGCTGTCCACCATGACGTAGTGCACCGAAAGAGCGCGGATGGGCGGGGCTGAAAAACGCAACATCTGGATGGAACCAATAGTGGATTGCATCTGAGAATTTTGTCGATGTACGACGATCACACGTCCGAAAACATTTACGCCATCTTCATCACATCAACACACCGTGACATTCGGCAAGAGGCGGGCTCCAGCCGCTGACGTAACTGCATCGCGACAGTTTGTACACGACGCTCGTCCGCCCTTCAAAACGATAGTCTTCTGTGCAAGTGTAGTTGACCAGGGTCCCATAGTGGTGATCGTGTGTGCTCAACACGTAGGTTGGGTCCACGATAGTTGGGCACTTGACAACTGAAAATCACCAACGTGCGTCCTTTGGAGTTGCAATGCGATTCGTCGGAAATAGCTTATCAATTGTCAAAAGCAAAGTTCAAGGCAAAATTTTGGACGATTGAAACCAACTCAACCGCCGGATAGACAGATGCACAGAACTCTGTGCAAACACACGCGTGTGCACCTGAACACCCTGTAAAGTTGGAGGGAATGTCCCACGTTCCATTGAGCGAACACCTCACTATCACCTGTCGCGCTCCTGTCACTGGTTCGGCATAGCCCTGAAATTGCGCACCAATGTTCAGTCTCAAAAGTGAAAACAACTTGTTCCTTAAAACTGTACTTGTACACTTGAGAAAATGCCAGAAACTCCTCTTGGTTCTTCGTAGTGTGGATGGAAACCATCGGCGCTCAAATCTTTCAGTGTCTACCGCGAACGAAGGGAGCCAGGAAGAGGATTCGCCAATCACTCTTGTTTTTCCAAGTTTCAATGCAGATCAGGGGGAAACATCCAATTGTTTTCTTCGAAGTACGCCTGATTGAGTACCTCCTTGCAGGAAAGAAGAAATCGCGCTCCTGATTCCCTCGTGGCCACGACGGGCATCTCTACAAAACTTATCTGCGGCAAATCCGGACACAGAACAGCTGAAAACAAGCAGAATTTCCGTGAGTTGTCGTTGCCCGCTCCTGACTTCCAATCCGAAGTCAGTCACAAACTTTCAACGCGGCACTCACGCAGACAGTTCCGCACTCGAGGTTCCCAGAAACCGAGGTAGTTGCACACAGATGTTATTGAGTCGACACCCGTCTCTTCATCTGCTTTTCTCAGCTGGTACCTGCTCATTTGAAAGTTGTGATAAAAAGACTGCAGAAAACCCAGCTTTACAAATCCGCTGACAGGACTGTACAACAAATGCAACAAGGCCACACGTCCTTTCTGATCGCTTTCACTGTATTACCCAGGTTTGCAGGTGAGAGTGACATTTGTTCCAAAGGAGCTGTCGCTCTTCCCGTTGAACTGCAGTATCGTTGCTGCTGACAACGTGTGAGAATTCACCACAGGGCATTGTATTCCTGCAAGAAACGCTAAGTCAGGCTCACAGTCCTCCCGGAGTTGGAACCACTGTTCATGATTCCTTTCAAATTGAAAATGGCTTGTCAGATGCATTGGAACATTCTCTCCAAAACAAAGTTCACAAAAGTCACATCGTCCGCTGTTTCTTTTGCCCGTGTGGGGAATGGGGAACTTTTCTTACGGACAGATTTCAACACTGCAGTGGATCGACTTTAAGGAGGCGGTCACCCTGGATGTGCAAACCCACACGGTGAACTGTTTTATCCACCGCTGACAAACCAAGTGACGACAACAAGATCCTCACCAATGCAAAACGGCACTGCAGTCCAAGCGGGTTGAGTCAGTCCTATGATTTCAACACATTCAGACGTTTGAACGTCAGTTGAGAGGTCACTGGCGTAGGAAAAACCAAACTTGCAGCTGAAGTTTGCCAAAGAACCAATAGTCGTGAAGGTGTAGGAAACGTCTGCGTTCGGGTCTATGGTGCGAGGATCCTGGCACCTGGACACTGAAAAGAGACATTCACATGGTGTAACTCAGATGTTCATTCAGACATGCATCCTTTGTCGCTGGCCAAATTCGTAGATTCTCTTTCATCAACAAGAGCATTTTGCATCAACGCTTCAGTTCTGAGATGATGCTTGGTTTTACCTTGACAACCAATCAGCGTTTCGTTCCAGTGACCGTCATCCATACACTGCAGAACCTTCGTCTCTGTCCCGTCAATAAATCGCGTTCCAGGTCGACATCTGACCAAATGACAAAATGCAACCAATCAACCAAAATGTTTTTCTCAGCAAAACTCAAATTTGCCAAAGCCACAGATGACACGCCACGAAAGAAACCTGGCCAATCTGATGTCGTCCACTTCTCTGCCAGTGTGGGATGACAGCTCAACTTCGCTCAGGTATGGCAACGGATCACACAGGACCGCTGCAAGAGAGGGACAGATGATATTTGTGGTTTTTCGTTCCGGTGAACTTTTGTGTGCACGTTTGTTTTTCCTTCACCAATCATCAATCTGTCATTCAGTCCTCTGAGAAATTTCTTCAGATCAAACTGGAGACTTACGCTCGCAGTCCTCGGTCGGTGGAGCTGGTACCCAGACCGCAACATCTTCACTCTGTTGCTCACACGTCACAAATCGACTGGTGTTTCGTGGGTTTTTGAATTCATATTCTGAGATTAAACCAGGAACCAGGCAATGGAGTGGACTGACACCAACAACGTACGTTCAAGTTTGGAAACGGGTCCAATGAAGAAAATGAAAAGTGTGTTGTCACTCACTTCTGGCGCATTTGAATTCCACTGTTGTCTTGAGGAACACATCTGTGGAGCTTATGGTAAAGAAGTGAAACCCTCTCGTCGACAGAGGATTGCAGCTCAGTGCTTTGAATGACACCAAAAGGCAATGCTCATGTTATATATATTTACCATGACCACCCCCTTAAGACTGCCATGGCCTTCCATAGCCACAGCAACAGCCACAGCCAATCATATCATTCCCTAGATGGAGCCACTATCCTAAGCTGGGCACATGACCCAGACTGCCAACACACA
>JAAUXT010116525.1_pt1 | contig 17995 bp, 22 predicted proteins | sample 7278171 | NCBI WGS metagenome assembly JAAUXT01 (sample SAMN14350112, study PRJNA611818) | marine sediment metagenome | isolation source: surface marine sediment (1.8m) | place: French Polynesia: Moorea | collected 2018-08
GAAGGCTGGGTGTCGAGTGACCGATCGGTCACTGAGAAACAAAGGCTTCACCTCACAAGACCCCTCATGTGATGATCAGATCACAGTCCACACGGTCATCAACTCGGACAATATTCCTCCCATAATTGGGAGTGCTTTTGTCACTTTATGAAATAAAGTCACAAAAGTACTCAGAAGAAAAGTTCCCAAGACAAAAGTTTTGGTTCGGACAGACTTGCTTCAACTCGAACAGTGGATTTCCTTTATAAAAGGGAATCCAAGACATATTAATATACTTTCGCATGAAATACGGAGTAAGTTTTCCCACAACCTTGGGCCTAGCAAGGCCTACATAAGTTTTTCAGTCTCAAGTCCATTTTTCATTACTTCTTGGATCGGTTGTGTCTAAGTCTGCTGGTGACACTACTACACACAGTACCGAGCCCCGTCGGTGGTACTGTGGCCAGGGCATGACAGTTTTGGTGCGCACAGGACCCCTCGTCAGGTGACCCCGTGTTTACTTATCATCCTTCTTGTCGGTGAGCCGATGTGGTCTCCGTGGTCTGGGAAAACATCCCCTTCCTTGGTGGTGCGGCCATCCGCATTGTCCTACAGGTGGTGGCACTGGATAGGGGTGCCAGAAGTGGGGCGCCATCTGTGGCGCAGGCGGGTAGAAACGGGGAGGCGCGAAGCCCCCAGGGTAGACTGCTGCTGGCAGTGGTGGCGGATGAGTGCAGTAAGGCGCGGGTGGATAGTGTTGCTGGCGTGCCAACACTGTCAGTTCCACCCTCTTCTTTCGGCTCTTGTGGCGTCACTTGGTGGCTGAGGACAGCTTTCATGGGCTGGAGTCACTCAATGCTACTTCCTCCTGGGCCTGCTTCTCCTCTGCAGTGGGTGTCTCAGCCGGTTTGTCTTCGCAACCCTCCGTTTCTGACGGGAATTCTTCTTTTCCCCGATCCCCATGTTCAGAGATAGAGAGGATGTCATCCTGCACTTCCAAGGGCAGATGGATCTGCACCAACAGCGTCTGCATTTCTGCTGAAGTCACACTTGTGGCGCTCATCTGAGTGGCCACGGACACTGTCGATGTGGTTCCGCAACCCTCTGTCTGGACAGATATTGATATTCGCCTTCTTCTCCAGACCTCTTCAGCCTCTTCACTCATCTTACGAGCCCTTTTGACTGCTCGTGCTTCGTCAGCTTCCTTCTTTCTCTTTTGTCGCGCCTTTTTGCTCTCGCGCAAGTCCTTGATGCTCTGCAGTTGTCTGTCTGGAAGTTCCCAGGGCGGGATCCGCTTGGATCCAGACGGTGGTGTTTTCTCTGGAGGAGATGATGACGTTGGCAGTGGCAGTGGCCCCATGGCCAAGATGGGCATGACTGACTCTTTGGTCGATTGTTTGCTGGTGCTGACTGTGCTGCTCTTCTTGCGTGCTCGTTTCTCTTCTTTCGATCATTTCTTGTGTTTCTTCTCTCGAGTCTTTGTGGAAGAGTAGTCAGTTGAAGGATGGCGCGAGATGGAGTCAGTTCGCGAGTGTCCTGACGCGGTGTTAGATGGTGGTAGACGCGACGCAGTGCTTGATGCGGTGTCGGACGGCGGCGGACGCAACGCGGTGCCCGAAGGCGCATGCCGAGACGCGGTGCTTGACGCGGCGGACACGACGCGGTGTCAGACAGACGTCGAGGCGCGGTGTCCCGGTGTCGCGATGTGGAGTCCGGTGTCAGATGGTGGGATGCGGAGTCTCGGTGTCACGTGGTGGAGTCCAGATGTCGAGACACGGAGTCCGGTGACAGACATCGGGACGCGGAGTCCCGGTGTCGCGATGCAGAGTCCGGTGTCGGACGGCCAGTGTCGGCTGGCGTGGCGTGGAGGACGACCACAGCCTGGTGCGGCAGGGCCCGCAGCAGCGGCGGCAGCGGCGGTGCCCAGACGGCCTCCCCGGCAAAGACGACCTCCGTCATTATGGTGACCGGCTGCTGCGACATCTGGAATGACAAGCGTGCACCAAACAGGCCTTTTAGTCTCGAGTCGTGGCTCTGGTGGCGCTACCAGAACCATCGGCGGGCTCGGACGTGTCAATGCGCGTTGGAGAGGCGAAACTGACACGGTGATCAGAATGCCTTCTTGGTGACCTCGGATCAGTGACGCTTGTTACTTCAGCCATAGAATCGCTGCCTTCCTTCTGAGTGGATAGAGCCACACGGAGGTGGGCAGCCTGGTGCAACTGCTGGAGAGCCTGGTGTTTCAATTCCTTGATCGCACTTCGTGGTGAGGACCCTACCGAGGCTGAGGTCTGCTCTGCCTTCGGCCCATGAATGTCCACCTGCACTTGCTTTCATACCGCTTCCACAGGGAGGTGGGAAGGTGCTGGTAGCGTGAGGGACAACTCAGTACGATCAGTGGAAGGCAAAAAGGAAGACACGCTTCCCAGCGGTGCACTCATCAGATGGCTTTCAGGAGAAGACGGATTCTTGTGAGTCTTAATTACGATTGAAGGTTTGGCTGGAGCTGTTGGTGAGAGTTTGCGCGTGGCTTTTGGCAGGGGTGGTGGCGATGGGATTTCGCTTTCCTCACTGTCCTCTCCTTCACTGGGAGCATTGTGATACTCCACCCGAGGTGAGAAGCTTGACCTTGCTTTTTGCTTGCGAGAGGAACAACAACACGAGGTGAGAAATAGTCGGGCAGCGGGGAACTTGATCATTATGAAGATGAAGAGTCCTACCACCACTGAGACTGCTATGACGGGTACCCCTACTTTGATCAAGGTATCAAAGGCATCTAGGAAGGAGTCTGATTTCGGGTAGTTTTCGTCTAAGGGTGCAATGATGTGTTGAATTTCAGGGATGGTCATGGTGTCGTACTCGAGCAATTTTGTCATGGCTGCCTCTATTTCTGCCTCATCTATTGTCATGTTGATAACCAGCTCGAAAATTCGGATCTTGGTTATTGGCTGATATTTCACGGTGAAGGTCGTGGTGCCCAGAGGGAACATCATTTCGTTTTCGACTTCCAGACTCATTTCAGTAGAGGCAGGAAGGAAAAGAGATTTGCCTACGTAGGCCAGACAGGATTGTTCCAACGTGACCACGCCATAGGGGGGCTTTACCCAGCTCTTGTCTTGTTCGTGTAGGCACACCTTGTACACTGTTGTTTCTGAGGCGAATGAAACTACCCAGACACAGGGTCTCAAGCTTATAGCTATTAGGTACAAATACAGTTCAATTTGGACAGTGCACATTTCTTCGATCGCCTTCCCATTGCTGAAATAGAGGGCGACCTCACAGGTGGGAGGTGGATCGGATGCCCACATTGCTGCCCAGAACCGGCACCAGCATCCCCTCGTGGTGATGCATGACATTACTTCAGCCCCTGAGGGCGTCATACTGAACTTCCCATCTCGTGTCACTGCGAGATAATCAGCCTTCAGATTATAGGTGAATCTAGTTTTGAGCTGTGGATGGACAAGTGGCAGATGATGTATTCTATAGAGGCTCAGATCAGTTGAGACATCCACCAGTGGAACGAGGAGAGAAACTACCAGCGTTCTGCCCACCAGGGTGGGCAGTACCCGAATGAAGCCATAGTACTCCTAGACTTCTTTGGCGGGGTCCATGGGCAGTGCCAGCCTTTGATTTCCCTCGATATGGTGCTCAACCTCCCTCAAGATGGCTCTGAGGTGAACAGGGTCAAGCATCTCCAGGGTGACTACTTGCGTGGCAGCTGCGCTGAGGTACACATATAGTTCTCTAACACCCTGGCGAAACTCCTCAATTCCATTCTGTAACACTTCACACTGAAGGATGGCTGATGTCATCATGTAAGTATAGACATTCGCTCTTCAGAGATCAAGCCAATTTGCGGTGATCAAGTCAGCGACCACATCCAGCCTTCGTTGGAGGATGATTGAGTTCTTTTCGAGTTTATGCAAAACATGATGGTGTTGCCCGAGTTCGACCATGGTTAGATTGATCATTTGGAAAGCCCTGATCAATGCATTTCTGTTTCCTTGGACTTCTCCATGGATTTTTCTTAGATTTTCTTTGATCTTTTCAAAGGTTTTCTTAGTGTACTTGTGTTGTTTCCAGGACAAAATTCCAAAGATTATATCGTCATCCTACGGTGTCTGGTTTGGACGGGTTGAAGGCCGGAGGGGGATACTCCCACCGTGGTGCATATGTTTCTCAGGACGATACCGATCGATCATTCACACAGCTGGAGGAGGATGGTAATTCCAACCTCTTGTTCTTCCCTGCTTGTGCCTTGAAGGAGCACCTCCCAAAAGATTTCATGTCACCTTCCCCGTGGTTCTAAATTGGATGTTTTCCTTTGCTTATGTCTTTTACTTGTGAGTTTCTCGTGCGTGCCATCAACACTAGCCCTCTCAGTCAGAGTCTGGTTTGCAAAAACCTCCGACTGGTCAGATTAAGGGGCTGGAGTCTGTGGCTTTTGACCGAGTGGCACATGGTGTTCGTTTTTACCACAAGATCTAGGATCGGAACTTGGTAGAATCACAAGTTTCATCATGGTGCCGAATTTATTCATGTGTCCTGATGCATTGGCCCTCCTACATGGCTCCACCAGTTCGCCATACATCCGATTAGGTTGGAAAACATGCTGTAGGCAGAATGCGTGGAATGCCATGTGAGATGAGTTCCAATGAGACTCATTCTGGTGTAGTACCAGTTGGAGGAACAACTTGACATCTTGAATTTCCTGATCATCGGCTACGTAATATGGTTGATCTGAGCTTGGTGGACACCACTGTCGGCATGCATCCATAACGGTGGCAGGAGGCAATTGTGCAGCGCACTGGCAGAATTTAGTCTTGCATGCACTAACGTCTGAGTTTCTGAGATTCTCAGGGTGCTCTGCCGTCGAGTGTAGGGACTCTACACAAGCGGCTAAGATCTCAGTGCATTTGATTGTGTCCGAGAAGTACTTTTCGTCTGGGTTCTTTCATGCCTCTTCCTTTGTTATGGGTGATGCCAGCAGGAGGTCCAGCATTTCTACGTACTGGTGGGTGGCTTGGATTACTTGGTTCAATAGAGCTGTTACGACGGTTAAAATTTGGTGTAAATTCAACATCTTGGGTTGATGATTCCCATGCCATACTTCAGTGGTGCTTTCGGGTTGGAAATAGGCATAAATCACATCGTGGGCTAGGGCTTCTGCATATTTGATCAAGTGTTGAAGGTTTTGCTCTCCTTCTTTCATTGACATGATTGAGACAATCTTAAACGTACTGAGAGAGAGTCTAATGTCATCTAGGTGTTCGAAGATGACAGTGTCTCCGCTTTCCCTCTGGTCAGGCCGATCAACAGAAAGGCCAAGACCAGCACCAAATGTGTCATCTGGGAATTAGAAAGGAAGAGTACTTTTGTATCTCAGAACAGAATGGAGAGAAAGAAAGAGAGAAAAAAAAATTGAGTGGGGTAGGCTCTCTGTCTGATTTCGCTATCATGATTTCTACCTCCCCTCCCATAATTGGGAGTTTGAAACTTGTTTCACTTAATGTTTCAAACTATTATTAGCAGTTTTCTTTTCCAGATTTTGGTAGAATCATTCATGAATTTGTTTTTGGTTTGTGGCGGGCGGTGACGGCGCGATATTTTGATCGGAGAAGTTTTCCTAGCGGCGGCGCAATTTGTATCAAAATGGTTGTCTCGGTGGCGGCGGACATTTTGGACAGACAGCAATTTCTGGTTTGTGCCCTGCAGCAGGCTGGGTTTTTATTCCTCTTGCATTGTGGGGTCCTGGGCAAGCATACCCGCTGCGACCCCATTGACGTTTATGCAATGACTGCAAAACAGCCTTTCCACTGGCGCTTGGGCATTTGTGGAGATGTCCCAATACTGTCGGACAGTTTGATCGAACAAGTCGCAGTTGTCGCAGAGCAAATGCACGAAAAAGTTTCTATAGAGGGCGTAGTTCATGATGAGTCGGCAGAACAGGAAGCAATCGCCACTATGCTCCGTGTTGAAGGCTTCTTTGGCCCAGGCGATGCGTGCTGGGGTCGCCCTCACGATCTGGCGCTTCCTGTCAGTGTGTCACCACATTGTAAGCATGTCGAAGAACCACAATCTAGGGCGGTGCCCTTCTTCGTTGACTTGTTGCTAGAGATGCTTGGTGACATAGGGTCGGCTGTTCATTCTGAAAGTCAGAATGTGGCCCCGAAGGGGTTGTGAGTCTAAGTCCCAAAAGTAGGTCATGGCCATCAAGAGGGGTTTTTGCCGCGTGTTTTTGGTTTGTTTTAGTCAGAACATGCCTGTGAGGTCCTGAGGGCTTTAGAGTAGCCCTCAGGGCCTCTTTTGCATCTACTCTTTTCCCTCTGTCTTTTCTGAGTTGTTCGATCAATCTCTGCGATCTATGTGACCTGCCCAATTGTCACTGTTCTTTGAGTTTTGATTTCTGCGTAAAGGTGGTATTTTCTCAGCACACGTGGTCATTTTTATTTCGCTTGGATCAAGGAGACAGTGTTGGTTATCTTAGTCAGCTGAGGTGGTTGGCGGTCACCCCACAATCGATTTGTTAGTGACCAATGCAAGTTTGGAATGTTGTCCGGATGGTACACGAATTTAGCAGCTCGACCAAACGCTTCAGCCTCTGGGAGGGCGCGAATCACCTCCGTAGCAGGGTATTGATACACATTGTCTTGGATATTAGCTGTGCGTTTCCTGCCATCTGGGGAGACGAGTTCTACCTGTCGGTCCAATTTGAAAGATATGATGCGAAACTGGGACAGGTATAGAGGCTGAAATGGCCCTCTCTCATGATTTTTCAGGAGCACCTGGTCTCCTACATGGAGTTCGCCAAGTGGGGCACTGGCAAGCAAATCGGGATTGGCGTCCCGTGCCATACGGATGTTCATTGCTGCCAGTGCGAAGTACTTTTGCAAATCCTTGAGTGAGATGAGCCCAGATTCATCACCCAGGTAGCGTCACTTCACTCCCAGAAGTTGATTTAGTGGCGTGAGAGGATCGCGTCCTCGTAGCAAGAAGAACGGGCTTTCCCGTGAGTGTTGGTTTAGGAAGAAGTTGTATGCGGCGCAAGCCTTTGACAACAACTCATCCCATTCCAGATGGCTCATTCGCATGTATTTGGTTACGCAATCCTTCAAAAAGCGATGCGCCGCTTCCAGCTTTCCATTCCCCTGAGGGTGGTATGCGCTGGTAAAGACTTGACGCATGCCCAATTCCAATGCCAACTGTGCGAAGGTCTTGTTCTTGAATTCCATACCATTGTCGCTTAGAATTGCCAGACAACCTCCTTCTTTCTCGTAAAACTCTGTCAGGAATCGTCTAATCACCACACTTGCTTCTTTATTCGGCAATGGTATGGCCCAAATGTAACTTGTCAGCATGTCCATGATTGTGAGCGCGTACACGTGACCAGTGACAGAATGTGGGAAGGGGCCAATCAGATCCATTGCGATCAGCTGCAAGGGTTGGGATGGGACGACTAACTGCATTAGCGGGTACTTTTGGGGGACCGTGTTCATCTCCCAACACTTGAGGCAGGCGTGCACTGCCTTCTTGATGGACTTGACCATCCCTGGCCAGAAATATATTCGTTTGAGGAACTCATACATTCTGGGGGCACCGTTGTGGCCCAACTGGTGGTGAGTTACGTCCAGGATGGCTGGGATGAGGCAGGTGGGTAATACCAACGTCTCAAAGAGTTTGCCTCCAGCTACAGATCGGCGGCACAGCCTACCTTCAGCGTCCAGGAAATAGTTGGGGATGGACTTGGCCACCTCTCCCGACTCCACCTTCTTGAGGTGTTCTTTGCAAAATTCATCCTCCTGCTGGAAGGAGACTAGCTCTTCTGCGGTAAATGACGCAGGCAGGAAGGCCTCTCCTTTGAGAGTTTCCGGAGTTGGTGGAGGGGGAGGAGCCACAGTATCCTCCTTGCTGATTTTGGCGATCAGCGCAGTGACCTCTTGTGCCGTCATGTCAGTTTGGATTTCTTGGGTCATTTGTTCTTTCTGATGGTTTCGATCGCTTGTCTGATGCCGGTCTTCAGGAGTCTCCGCAAATGGGTACTTCCCGAATTCTTGGCCAGGTGGTTCTGGTGGGGGCCTCTCGGCAAAGTTGCCTTTATCAAGCGACTCATGGCATCAGCCAGGAGATTTTTCTTTCCTGGGACGTATTCAAAAGTCACGTGATAGGCTTCCAGCTCAAGCGCCCAATTATTCACCACATCGGAAGCAGTGTTCTTACTGAGGAATTTCTTCAGTGGCAAGTGGTTGCTTCGCAAGATCGTTTGTGCATCTCGCAAGTAGAAGACCAACTTCTTGAAGGAGCGGTAGATAGCATAGGCCTCTTTGGTTAGGGCAGCCCAGTTCAGTTGACTACCCATGAATTGCCCACTGACATACGTAATTGGCCTTGGTAGCTCCTCTCCCTCGACTGCCTGCAGAATAACTCCTCCCCAAGTGATCTTTGAAGCATCAGTGTACAAGATGTATGGCTTATTCGGGTCAGGAAATACAAGTATAGGTGGTTTCTGGAGCAACTCCTTCATCAGGGTGAAGGCTGCATCCACTTCGGGTGTCCACTTGTACTCGATCCCCTTGCGGGTCAAACTCGTCAATGGCTTCGCCAGAGTGGCATAGTGAGGGACGAACTTTCGGTAGTAGCCAGCCAAACCCAGAAACTGTCGCACCTGCATTGGTGAATCGGGTATGGGCAGTTCTTGCAGTGCTTGCAACTTGTCAGACAAAGGCTCAACTCCGCGTGTACTCACAAGGTGACCAAGATATTGTAGTTCAGTTTTGAGAAAGTCACACTTAGCCCACTTCAGCTTGAGATCCGCCTTGCGCAACCTTTGAACAATGACTCGCAGCTGCGCCAGATGCGCTTTTGGTGATTTTGAGAAGATGAGTACATCGTCCAGATAGGCAAATGCAAATGGAAGTCCCCTCAGGATCTTGTCCATCAGTGTCTGGAAGTAGGACGGGGCTTGGGCCAACCCAAATGGAACCTTTTTGAATGCAAACTTGCCAAGAGGGGTGACAAAGGGTGATTTCTGCTGTGCAGTTGATGTTAGACCAATGTGATGGTACCCCCAAGTAAGGTCCAAGGAGGACAAGATCGCTACAGCAATCAGTCTCGCAAACAATTCATCAATCCGTGGAAGTGGTACAAAGGTCATGATTCCTTTCGCGCGTGAGAGAGGGTTCACTACTGGTGGCAAAAGACTGTTTAGTGCTCGATAGTCCACACACAAATGTTTTTGAAGAGGTTGGCCTGGTTCGGTTTTCTTTGGAACAATTACGATGGGACTGGCCCAAGGGCTGACACATCGTTCGATCACACCGGCTTTCTCTAATTTGTCTAGTTCTTCTCGGAGCCAGTCCACATGTTTCAATGCCGTTTGGTAAGGAGGCTGGGTGATCGGTGGAGAATCGCCTGTGTCAATGTCCATCTCGATCAATCTGGTGTGGCCGATATCAGTGTGCCCCTTGGAAAAGATGTCGTCAAATTCCTCACAGAGGGCTTCGAATTCTTTGCGCATGGCCTTATCTACCGGATAATCTGCGAGTGGTGGTTTGACAGGGGTAGATGCTGATGCCGGTGATGTCATGGTGTTAGAATCTGGTGGGTCAGCTGGGAGGCGTTTGTCTGCCTTCCCTTTGACTTCATCTACCCTCTCTTCCTCCTCATCAGACCAAAAATCGCTTTCTGAATCATAAACCAGTGGTGGACAATCGAGTCATTCAACATCAGCATCATCCTCTGCTACTTCGGTAGGCATTGGGGGAAACTCAGGCTTGGGTGCGCCATCTGCAATGACATAGCGCATTTCCAGAGCGTCAGATTCGGTGGGGGTGAGCAAGCGGGGTTCATCCCCTGGTTTCAATCCCAGGTGGACCACCAAGTCTTCCTCATTGAGTGCATCGAGTGTGGCCACTAGGGTCCCAGCAGGGATCACTTGTGGTTCATTTGAGATGTTTCAGAACATGACAGGCATAGCCCTCGGGATTTCTCCCCCAGTCCAGTGACACGTGGGGAGTGGGAAGAGTAGATGGTACCGTTTGCAAAAATCCTTCTCTACAACGACTTTGTAGTAGTCCTCTTCTTCATCCATTTCCCCCTTCAGGACTGTTTCCAATGCCAACACACAGTGAGGCGGAACCGTGAGATCTTTTTCCGCCTTCAAAAGTGGCATCTCAATCGCTCGGCTGAGTGCGTTTACAAGAGTGCATCAAGGGGAGGACAGCGTGAAATGTCTGTTCGCCCAACCTTGTGAGAGCTGGTACTTTCTTTGCATATCATTGCCAAGAATTAGGGGTGTACGGAGGCCCTTGCATACCAACACCTCTTGGGGGAAAACGTGATTCCTGAGGTGGATGCTCAGCGTCAAATATCCCAGAGGTCCGAGGGACATCCCTCCGGCAGAGACAACACTAATGTCCGTGGCTGGTCGCAATTCTCCAGGCCTGGGCAGCTTTTTCCAGGCTCTTTGTGACATCACTGATTGGGTGGCGCTGGTGTCATACAGCGCCATGAGGTCCATCCCTTGTACTTTTGCAGGGAATGCACAATGGCAGTCTTCTACAGACTGAAGAAAATTGATGTTTCGTACTCGGATCATCTGGATAGTTTCTTTCCGTTGGCCTTCTGTGGCACCCTGACTGTCTGCACCCACGTCGTAATCGTAGGCCTCTTGCCAATCTTCGTCTTGGAAAAAACTCTTCAGGGAAGAATTGGCTCAAAATGTTTGGAGCTTCGGCAGCCAGCTCTTGAATGCATTCTTGTTGAGTTTGGGCCGTGCCTGTCTTAGTGGTCGCCTTTTTGAATTGGACATTTTTGACCTGTCCTGGCCTGCATTTCTCTCCCTTCTCACCCTCTTTAGAGGCAGAAGCTGATGCGGAGCCGGCTACTTTTGCTCAGCCTCAGTGGGGTACTGTACTTGGAAAGTTTGTTTCAAGTCGATCGTTCGTTCACCCACTGGGATTTTAAGATCTCTGCGGATCTTCGCGAGTTTTCTCAGTGACTCTTCGTCTTCACAGAGTGCAATGGGGTGACCAAATTCCTGACAGTGGAAGCATTTTCGGTCAGCATACATGTGTGCCAACCATTCGAGGGTGGCATCATTCACGACCTCTGGATTTATTCTGTCGGATTTCGGCATGATTCTGCCTTGAGAGTTGGGATTTGGGGAGTGCCATTGAGTGAATGGGGGTGGTGGATTGGATGGTACTTTTCGATACCCTCTCTTCTCTTGGGACACCTCCATGATTGGAAGGGTGCTTGTGCCTGGCAGTGTGCTTTCGATCATTTTGTATTTGGCTGCCTTTCGTGCTGCAAAGTTCCCAGCATCCAGCAAGCATCTGAACATCGATTGTTCTCCCACACACTTGCTGGCAATGTGTTTATCACGGATGCCCGCGATGTAGTCGTAAATGACTGTCTGAAGGTCACACTCTTGTGGGGTTCTCTGATGCACGGCCATCACGAGACGGTAGTATTCCTGAGTATACTTGTCAAGTGTTTCCGAGGCATACTGTTTCCTTCCCTTCAAGTGTGCGATAGCAGCTGGCAGTGTGGGCAGACTTGAAAATTCTGCCTGAAGTTTGGCCTTGATCACATGCCATGGCGTTTGTGCGTGGGTGTTCTGTAATTGGGTGTACACGGATCCCTTCGAGCGGAGAAGCGCAACCTGGTACTCGGACCATTCCTCAGGGTCTGCAGCCCATTGTGCAACCAACTCAACTTTGGCTATCCACTCAAAGTACTCGTCTGGATTCTTTCCATCAAACACAGGACAAGCCTTGAGCCATGTTTGCGCTCTTCTGTCCAAGCCGCCAGCATTCCCGGGTCAGTCGAGCTGTCTCCTCTGGATCTCATGTTGCCCACGAAACAACTCTACCATCCCTTGGGTCACTTCTTGCAACCCACAGAGGGCTTGCCCCACGTCACTTGTGTCTTGAACTGGGGGTCCCACAAAATTTGTGCGTGGCACATTCATCGGAAAGCGTGGCGAGATGTGTCTCAGCATATTCTGATGCACCGAGCTATCATCATCATCACCATCATCTCCTGGATCACCAGGTGCGCCTGCGGCAGCTCGCCGCACTGGTCGAATGGGTGTTAAATGTGATTGTGGGAATTCAAAAGGTGAGGGGTAGGTTGGCGGCACTGCAGGCAGCATCCTCCTCCCCATTCTTGTTTGGGCCTGAGGTTCCTCACCCCGTTCCACTCTTGGTCGCTCAACCCTTCAAACAAGGGTTTCATTTATTCTCCCCTGGGGGTTGTTGGTGGTGGGAACAGGATTGTGTGGTACCAGTGGGGACAGATTGTATTGTGGAGGTTTGGGTGGGTCTCTTGATTCAGCTGAGGGACGCCACTGATCCAATTGTGAGCGCCCTTTTCTTGGTTGATAAAACAACTGCCCCTGTCAAAAAGCCTCTTGCCTTCGCAGTATCTCTTCGCGATCTTTGTCATGACGTGCAATTACGGACACTATGGCTTGTTCCACGGGATCTTGCGGGGGTCTTTGAGCAGAAGTCGAGGCATATCGAGATGGGTTTGGGACCCCCTGCAGATCACGCCTTCAAGCTGCTATTTCTTCCCGAATATCACTGTCTTGATCTTCTCGTGAAATACAGCTCGCCATCATGTGAGTCCGTGGCGAGCGGGGCCGATAGTCTGGCCCTCTCATGAGTGGGACGTACCCTCCTCTTTTCAACAATGAATCAAATCTGGGGTTTTCGAGTTGTTCCCAGTATTTGGTTTGGGGAGGATCCTTCGGGTCTCTGTACCTCAGTTGAGCATCCGATTCCTTTTTGACCGTCTGAGTGGCTCACCATTCTGCGGGATCTCGTGCCAACTCACGGCGTGCTTGCTCCATCTCAGCTCGGAGCTGGACATGAACTTCTTCGAGTTTGCGCCGATCACAACTAATGTCTTGAAGGAACCGATCTCTCTCCTGAAACGTGAGCTCTCGCTCGCTGGAGAGTCCTGCATGCTCTCTTATAAGCTCTTGCTCTCGAGTGGCCAAGTCGGCCTGTAGTGCCAGCAACTCCTCTTGCGTCATACTGACAACTTCCTCTCGATCCTCATCATTTCGCTTCTGGGCTGCCTTCGACCTTGCCCTGTCAGGGTTTGAGTGGCCATGGCGTGCCTCGGGTCATGAAGGCTTTTGCGGCATGTCTTCAGGCTGACCTCCTGTTGCCAGTGCTCGGCAACAGGGGCAATGCTCTGTGGGGTGTTCTCCCCAGTTTGGGCATGCCGTCAAGACGCAGTATTCACTGATGGGATCGGTGGGGTCTGGGGGCTGCTGGCCCTGTCCGCTGCCGACAGGCTTGCTCCCAAGTTTGTTCCCCGGCAAAGTTTGTGTGCCAGTGGCCTTTGGATCCTCTGAGGCCCCAACCTCTTTTGGAAGGGTTTTGGTTTTGGAACCCCCAGCAGTCTCCCGTGGTGTTGTCTTTGCGGCTTCACGGTCCGCTTTTACACACTGCGCGGCCAACAGCGATCGACCTCCCACACCTCGATAGTCTGTGGTGTATGAGTCTTCAATGTACCCTTCGGATTCACGTGTGAAATCTGAAGTATCCATGATAGTCATACTGATCAAGAATTCACCGTTTTGGGTACTGTACCAGCGGAAGGGACCCATGCCTGCCTCTCTGTTGAAAAAGTAATCAGGCACTGTTAGATTGTTCCACATTGGGGCTTGATCTAGGATTTGGATTGCCCGGATGTGGCCTGTTTTCCCTGGGGTCAACTGCATCTTTTCCGGGCGAGATCCCCAATGTGGGCAACCCCGGGCATGTGGTCCAGCTTGACCACACCCAGTGCATGTCAACTCTACTGAGATGACAGAGTCCTCAGACGTTGACAGGTGGGCCGCTAATGGCAAACCATCTTCCGGACACCCTTGCAAGTGTACCTCGGTTTCATCGCATTCTGGGCAGCGTTCTGGTGGGGTTTTGTTTGAACCTTCGGATGGTTCGCTTGGGGGTGGAGTAGGCAGTGTAGGACAGCGACTGTCGTGTCCGTTCCATGCAAAACAAATGTGGCACCTGGTGCCCGTTGAGGCATCCACCCAGAGGGGTGGATCAGCCCAAGAATCGTGAGTCGGCGCTTCTGATGGTGCGCTTGCATTTGTCAGGGAATGTGAAGCTCCAACACCCTCACCCCGGCACGTGGTAGACATAGCGCCCCCGGTCACTGTTTGATCTGACCCACGTGGTTCTGTTCCCTCCCTCGGGGTAACTGTGTTCCCTCCCTGAGACTGAGTGTCCGATTTATTTCCTTCAACTGGTGAGGTCCCTCGTGGCGCATCCTGATCTTTTTCACGAGGATGCGGACCATCGGGGCCTTGGTTTCCTGGTCCTTCTCTCAAGTATCCTTCGGACAAGGAGTACTCAGGAGGCTTGTCTAGACCAGCCCGAACATTGACGGTGGCATCAAGATCCACAATTATTAATTGTCTCGCTGCCTCTTCCGTGAACGATACTTCCACTAGCTGATTGTTCTGATTTTGTTGGAAGTATCTTTGGCTCGCATCATTGCGCCAGACTGTACTTTGGAAGAAAGGTGGCAACGATGAGCCTTTATCGAAAATCATGCGAGTCAACCCTTCCATGCTGGTTGGTGGCTCATGGAGGGGCACTTCTAGGCTGGAGGCGCCCTCTCCTGAACCATCCTTGCGTGACACATTCTGCTCTTCCAATGAGGACCTTTGGAGTGGTGCTGTCACAAAGCCGTCTCCAGGCCCCACTTTCTTTGTTCGTGTCGACACACATTTGACTTCGGCTGGCAACATTGACTGAGACCCCAAGAGAGGGACTCCGTCGGTGACTTGACTCTCAGCGTCACGATGACGCTGCTGTTCTTGAGCGAGGCTGGAGAACCTTGGATCTGGCAGCCTTCGCCTCTCTGTCCCGGAGGACTCAGCTTCAGAACTGATACCTTGGATTAGGCCTGCCAACAAGGTGATTTCTGATTCAGAATCTTCTGTGGCAAGTGCCTTCTTTCGAGTGGCACGAGTGCCCACTCCTCCTTCGATTTGCCTCTGCCATGGTGCTTCCCCCCTGGATCTTCTCTAACACCTCTCTTCTTTGAAAAGAACAAAAGAATCTAATTTTCAGGATGCATTCGTCAATGCAGATGAAACTTAAAAGTACGAATACTCAAGAAAAACTTTTTCGAAACCACAAATACACAATGATCCTCAATAAAAGAGAAAACAAAAGCAAAACCCGGTGGCACTTCTCCCGGCACAAAACATTCTGACATATAAAACACAGGATCACTACAACATGACCGACAAATGACGAGTGTCTCACCTGACCTGATATCAGGGCCAGAGTGATTTCTCTAAAACATTCAGCATGATCACTTTCAGCAACCTGAGCTAATTCACGATTTGGACATGACTCCTGTCAGAGTACTTTGCCTGTACTTTCACGATTTGACCAACCACTTGTCATTAACACACTTTTTAATGCAGTTCTTTCAGAAATGATACGCCATACACACTTTCCATATTCTTCTACTAAGGCAGACCTGGCAGTCCCCGTGGTATAACCCTCCACAGGACAGTATTCTTCTACTAAGGCAGACCCTGCGGTCCCCGTGGTGTAACCCTCCACAGGACAGTATTCTTCTACTAAGGCAGACCCTGCGGTCCCCGTGGTATTTTTCTACTAAGGTAGACTCCACAAGTCCCTGTGGTGTAACCCTCCACAGGACAGTATTCTTCTACTAAGGCAGACCCTGCGGTCCCCGCGGTGTAATCCTCCACAGGAGATGGACCCAACTTGTCCCTTGCGATGGAACTCGGACACCATGCTACTTCATTGGAAATATTTTCCCCTACGACTTCCGCCACCTCTGGCATTACCCCATTATTGATTCGAATTATGATTCTCACAATCACACAAGTTTCACCCAAAACTGCCCTTCCCAGGTACAATGCGCATCTTGTGATGTGCCTTGTTCCCTTGGGAGGTCAGCAAGTGGGAGGGCTTTGAGACCATTTTGGTCCATGCCTTCCCATCTCTCACTTCGCAAGCACAGTGCATTCATCGTCAGTGGCACAAGTTCTTTTATGAACAGGGGAGCCAAAAGGTGATTTACAGTACCAGCGGTACCTGAAAATTTGTGGAAAAAGAGATATGTTCTACGCATCGGCATTCAGTTGTGTTTTTCGCCACGACTCGCACACGCTTCCGCGAAGGAATAAAACTTGTTCATCCAGTAGTCCGGTTCATACCTTTATTATAATCACCACGTGAAATCGAAACTAAGTCTCTCAAAACAATGGCTCGTGACTACAACGCCACATGTCCACAAATCGATTGCATCGGATCACAACTGTTTTTATACAACACCTTTCCCTTTTGTCACTTGCACGGTTACACAAACGACACAAAAATATTTTGTTGCCCGCATGGCTACACGAGCGATGCTAACAAGCCTGACCGAACGCGCGAACGCTCTCTTGCAAATTTTTAACTACAACACCTAAGACACAAATTTTCTGGTGCTGTGACTAGGAAAACTACGTTTCCTTAGTCCTGTCACCTGCACTTTGAACTGTGATCGTATAGTGGATTTAGATTTTTACTTCACCGAGACACTCCCAAGTAAGGGAATATGTCGACAGAGGAAAAGAACATTTTGATCTAAAAACCAAAGGGTGTCCGAGCCCCTACCCTGCACGACAGGAGAGATCCTGTGACGATCCATTTCAGGGTACAAATGAACAACAGACCTTCGTCAACAAATCTTGGAGGGCAAGTGAAGAGAGTTACGGCACTAGGCGGGCGGCGGTTGACCTGGACCCCTGGGGTCCCATTCCGAGATGACTAATCCTGAAACAGGTCCCTCAGGCGCACCCTCACACGTTTTACCATCCCAGTAACCCGTGTTCGCGTTACACTGTTTCTTCCCTCGCTCGAGTTGTTGTCACAACTCGTTCTCGCATAATGGATAGATGAGCGCCCAAATGGCTGGGTCTCCTTCCGTCTTGACCGACCGACGTGGATCGTAGTGAGAGTCCGGGAGGCCTGTTCTGTTGTACAGTCCTTCCCTTCCGTCCTCTTGATCCAATGCGGCTTTGCAAGCGGAGACAAAACTGTCAAAGGAGTCCCTTGATCTGAGGCCTACGGGAAGGGTTCACCTTCGCTTCGCACACACTGGAAGTCGAGGTGTCCCATTCAAACAAGCCTTCAAATCACGACCAACTATCCACAAGACAATTGTGCTTTTTAATTCAACTTGACAATCATTTCCTTTTTGTTTCCAAGACCAGCACGTAGAAATTCGCTGCCAAATAATTCAAGCAAGAATCCAAAATAATTTTGAAAACGCGATACAAGTCCATCGCTCAATAACTAAATTCCAAAACTAATGTGCTTCAAACAACATGAAGAGATTTCGCACCAACCATTCAGATCCAAAACCAACTCGATACATAAAACCAGAAACATCCTTACCTCTGACTAGCGAACACTTGCTTCCAAAACCAAAAACCAAATTTCAAAAGAAACAAAGTAGAAAACTCCTGTTCAAGCCCTGAGACACATCGCATACGATCGCCGGGAGAAGAGTGCCTGCTCTGCCGATGCACACGTCAGTCTTGTACCTCTGATCGGATGCCCCTGTGGACTCGGCTGTTGTTTGTGACACCTGTCCTCAGAAGATAACCCTGATCTATTTCCGGCTAAGTCCTGGTCCCGAATCTCGACTGTGTTCTCGGAAAGTCACCTTGACGCCCGTACTCGGTTCTTTGAGGTGACACATCCATGCTTTTTCAACTCTTCAGACCAATGTCCGAGGCCACGAGAGAACCAATCAGAGACCTGCCCCAGAATTGAACTAATCAGAGAAAGACACCAGAGGGCTCCCTGGCAGGGGGAGGAGCTTACGACCCTCTGTCTGAAAAATACTATTCAGCTGTAAAGACCTCCGCATGCGCATACTGTACTGTGCGCGCGCATTCATACATTTCCATTCCAACAGTGCTCGGTCCCATATGTACAAGGATATGGAGAGACCTCGC
>JAAUXT010028974.1_pt1 | contig 17992 bp, 21 predicted proteins | sample 7278171 | NCBI WGS metagenome assembly JAAUXT01 (sample SAMN14350112, study PRJNA611818) | marine sediment metagenome | isolation source: surface marine sediment (1.8m) | place: French Polynesia: Moorea | collected 2018-08
AGCAACACATCTGGCAACACTCCTGTTGGCCATTGACCGGTTGAGACCTTGGTACGAATTCCTGATTCGATTCTGGGCCAATTCAAACTGATTTCACTCTCAATAAGGAGTCCGAATTGAGTGAGGCCTGAATGAAACCCAGACGAGTGAGTGGGCGACGACTCACGGAATTCGCGTCCGTCGCGAACTGGACAGTGAGATATGCTGGTGTCTGGATCTCGCTACCCTTGGGGGTTTGTTTTCTAAAGCTTTTGTCACCCTTGGCATGTCGTGCGCTGTGGCGCTGCACAAGTCAGAGTCGATGTCCTCACTTGCGCAGTGGTGTCGTTTGACTAACTCAGGGGCAGCAACGCGTGTAGCATTTTGTGTGAAACAGGCCTTGAAGATCAAAGTCGCATGACGTCGCCTGTTTTGATGCAGGATCCGTTGCAGGTCACGCGAACGCTGCTGTATTCGGAACGTTGGGAATCTCCTCCATTTGAAGACGAATCACGTTGAGCGCTGCCCGGAGATTCGTCACGGAGTTCAGGACGGAAACAGAAGCGGGGACCTGGACTTCTTTCCTCAAATTCAAATATATCCCCCAATATCTCATTTTTTCCTGGAAGAGAGAACAGAACAGAACAGGCAGACAGACAGACGCGGTGTGTACTCACGGCGGTGGGGGCGCGGCCCTGTCCCGTCTGGCGGTAGTAGTGGAGGCGAAGGCGCTCCTTGATGTCCTGCAAACTCTGACAGTTGTCCTGCAACATCGAACACACAGTTTGCTAGAACCTCACAGCAGTCGAGTGAGAAGATAAACAAAGAACGAGAGAAACAATGCGGGACAGGTGCCAGAGTTGATTTGTCGTTCAAACACTCGAAGCAAAGTTGAAATATGCAAGACGAATCACGAAATCGCTTGAAGCCATCTTGAGAACCTCGCGGTGTCTCGGAAATGGAGTTTCTGTTGGAGGCAGTTCAATCTATTCTGCGCGCGGCTCGGGCTCAGCCGCGACAGCTGAAAACGCACGCAGCTCGTTTCGATGCAAATGGGCCTCAGGGGCGGATCGGGGGCTCAATCTGGAGGTCAAACCCAAACACAGACCACACGAGCAAAATGCATACTCTGATCAAAATTGGGGAGGGTGGGAAAGGTCAGTTAGTTCCTGCGGGGTGGACACTGTTTGTTGCCTGCCCGGCTGCCCGGATCCGCAAATGGAGTTACAAACTCGACCTTTGATGGCACAAAATTAGCGGAACAAATTGCTTTCGGGAGGGTTAGGACGTTTGGCCCCCAGGTTCCCCCGGAGGAATCGTTCAGACTCTCCGTGATTACTCAAGGACAGGTGAACCGCTCCACGAGGGCAGGGTCGGGCGCGGGGGGGGGCGGTCCCCCGCACCGGACTCACCTTGGACACGCCGTGGTGGTCCATGAGCACGAATCCCTCCCATACTTCGCACAGCGAATCCACGAGGTCCAGACTCAGCTCGCGCTTGCTCATTGTGTCCGGATGCCGTGTAGGGAACCAAGGCGCGCCGCCGTTTCACATCGCAAAATCTACAAAAGACGGGGAGACGGGGCGGAGGTTTATTTGGCGGTTACAGTCGCGTGGCATGCGAGGCGATTGTAAATTTGTGCCGTAGTTCAATCAACTTTGTTGTCGCGTATGATTTGTTCGCTGGTTGCGCTTTTGTCGTCCGCTGCACAACAGGCTGGAAATGTGCTGTGCGCCATGAATTTGCTGATGGCTTGCAAATTGGTTTTATATTTGGTGTGTCTGAAATGAAAAAAGTCCCGAAAATATAACAATGTGGGTTTGGCTCCTTCAACATTTCATGCACGGTGGCCAAAACAGTTGAGCCCTTTGAACAGGTTCCTGCCTGGGCAGATCAAGGAGGGACAGATACTAAAGGAGAAATTGACAATTTATTGTGTTTGCAGCACAGAATTTTGAGGTGCACGTGTTGTTTGGAACGGGTCACGAATCGCAGTTTTGCAGAATCGTTCCGCGAGAAATTCTTCCAATCACTCAACTGGGTTCAGTTGAAGACACACGCGTGTGACAAGGCGAGCTGTTCGCACAAACCAGCTGTTTCCCCAGTTGGAAGCAGCAACACCGAGACAGTCTCTCCCAACTTCGCGGCCAACATTCAAGCGCACTATAGTGTACTTTCAAAGGGATGGAAAACTTGTATCTGAAAGGTTCGTGTTTGGCCAGGTGTTCGTAATCAGCTTGTTTGGTTCTCATGTCAGTGTTCGGTCGTCCGAAGGACTTTCTCTTGTATGGGGAGGTATCGAGGTTGCGTTGTGGATGTCACCGGGAAGCACGACTATGCAGCAGGAGGACCATCCGCACCTGGGTCCTTGTGGACCAAGACTGCCCAGCAGCAGAGCTCCGATAGGCTCCGAAAGGTTCCCTTTGAAAGCGGCGTCCGGTCGGAAACAAGGCGCATGTTAATCTCCCCTGGAAGATTTTCCCTTCTTCCCATCAAAGCAGACTGTTATGGCAATGAATTCTCTGTGTTGACGGTTGATGGGCGATAAATAGGAGGTTCTGGGCTCGGAAGGCTGTCATTTTCCGGGATGTAAGGATAATGAGCGCGTCGTAAATCCGTCACCGGCCCCTCACTTGCCTTACATCTCATCCCAACTTTCGATCCCACCGTTTGTTTGGCACTTTTGACGAACATGGGTCATGGCAATGGAGAAAACTGCTGAAGTGAACTGAACACCAAATATTCCTATTTTCAGATTTTGACCCACATGTCAAGGCTTCATGTTTTGTCCTCAGCTGTCTGTGCGTGTTCCTCCTCATGTCGAACGAAACTACGTGGGATCCGTCCCAAAGCGTCCCTCAGTCCCTCACTCGAGACCAAACAACCTCGGGACCAAACCGCTTTCAGGTGTGCACACAAAAACCGACCAAAGGGAATGAAAAATGCTGCCTTCCAGACAAGTGTTGCACTGAATCTCATAAAATCCGCTTTTGCTGAGTGGAAATCGTGTTTGCTCCAAGGAAAAACCCACCGCTGGTGTCGTTTATATAATTCATGATTCGTTGTGTTTATCAGATCTGCAATTTCCGGCTAGCTCAAGGGCAAGGTCTACAAGGAAAAATACAGAAACCCAAACGGCATGCACTCAATGCTTTGACAGAAACACAGATAATCTTTGCACTGTTTGTGGAGCAAGAATTTTTCAGAAATTAAGAGGGCGCTACTTCCCCGACTCAGCGATGTCTGAGACAGATCTATCACTCGACTTTGCGCCATTACCTTCAAGATGGTTTTGTGTTGACCCCTCAAAAGTGAGACCGAAGCCATCGCGAGCCTTTGATCTAATTTCCACGCACCCTTTCGTGAAGAGTCCATGCGAGTCTGGTCTCGAGACGCGCGGCACCACCAAGATGCTCTGGAGCGCACGGTGTGTCTGCGAGCAGTCCAGCTATTTGCTGGCATCGCGCTGGAGCAGACTGGTACAGCCCGAGCGTCAGCCTGTTCCGGAGCCAAAAGGCCCAATTTCGCCCGTCTCGTGTGGAGTGAGGAGGCGATATGGACGCGGCTGCCCCGGTGGGACTAATTGGGTTCGGATCAGCCGGCCCCGCGGCGTTGACGGTGTTTACCGACGCCGCAGCCGCTGACCCCCATTCCAGGTGCGCCGCTGTCATTATCCCCGCTCCAGGCCCACGTCCGAGAGTCCGCCAGCCGCCCGCCCCAATCAAGGCGGGAGGAACCCAGACCCTGCAGCGCACTCCAGCGGATCCAGAGGGTCAGGGACAGTGTAACTCTTGACATGGCCCCAATGGCATGGTCCTTGTGTGCAAGATGTTCGGATTTCTTAGCAGAAGCACAAAAGTCCCCAACCCTGTGGGAAGTTCCTTCGCCACAAAGGAGAGAGTGTCTGGTGTCACAGCTCCCTCTCTCATTGGGACCTGGAGTGGTACGATTCAATGCAAGAAAAGTGCCGGGTTTCAGCTCCGACTCAAACGTGTGCTCAGGAACTCCGAATGGGCGCTGGGGTGGGTCCGGTGACCCCAATCCCGACTCTGCTGGAGGCGCAGACAGAGTCTCTGAGCTCCTTCAGAACAATGAGGACAGGGGCGGATTCGCGGGGCTGTCCGCTCCTCTGATTTTCCTCCCTCAGCTCAGTTCACGAGGCTGTTTTCGAAGGCCCTTCACGGTCGCGCGACATTGGCGAGGTTCAGCACGGCCTCAAGTTTGTACGTACGGTCCCCCAATTGCCAGATTGCTACCCCAGATCACCACATTTGCCCTAAATTTGCTCCCAGAGCCAGTGACAAGTGATCAAATAGTACATGTATCTGTGTTGCCGATCTGGCTGTTGGGACACGTCGAGAAAGGACCGGACGTGTTTTGCTGAACCTCCGTATTCCGATCGACTTTTGTTGTTTCCCAATCACCTGACACAAGCCTCTTACAACAACTACAGACAAGAAAAGTTTGAGACAAATCGGAATCCAGGGGTCATCAGGTCATTCTGGATTTTCTGGAATATTTTTGGACGGAATTCAGCAGAGACTTTTGTGCCCATCTGAAACACGCCACGGTTCCTCAGCGGAGAGGACGTGGTCGGAACATGTCCATGACGTTGATTCTGAAGTCCTCATTCAGTCAAGACGGTTTCGTGTATGGGAAATACGACCCTCAACATTCGGAACCACACCACGGACACCACAAAGCTCCAATTTCTGAATCGATATCTTTTCTGGAGGACGCATCCATCACATCTCGTTCACATCCACAGGTGGTTCGCTCTCTCCGTATTGATCTTGAAAATTGAAGAGAATCCGCGGGTCGATCCGGATGTCAGAGCTTCACCCTCACGGGAGGTTTCAGCCAGGCTGGGCCTGCTTCACGCGTGATGCGTCCTCTCGAGGGTCTGTACAAGTCAATGAGTGCTGCGTTGCAGGCTGACACAGCACAAGAAAGCTTCAAACTGAGATCAAATTTTCCCGACGCAACGTGTGACTCGGGAAACAGGTCGCCTGGAGAAGCTCTTGGTCAGGCAGAAAATTGGGATTCGTCCCCAAGGGAAATTCACCACACGTTTTTCCCTTGATGATTGTTCTGTGGGCAGAAGCAGGACATAGAACAGGCTGTTTTGAAGGCCATTTCACAGTGGCCGTGTTCGATTTACGCGTCTGGCTCGCCTGGTGAGCCAAACTGGCTGACTTCGCCCCATCTCCAACCCAGGGGCGAAGAAGTGGCAGTAATGCGCCGACGGCGAGCCGCACGCGTAAATCAAACACGCCCAGTGAGAAAAACATCACGTTCGTCAACGTACGAGCACCGTCACTACTTTGGCGCTGCAATACAGAGGAACGTTCGCAGAAATGGTAACTTCTACGAGCGCTTGACGCCACTCGACGCGTCACGCCGAATTTTCTGTGCGAAAACATCTGGAGTTGCATGTGGCTCAAGACAGAGACTGGAGAACACGTGCAGGTCTGAATTTCGCCCGCAGCGACTCGTCGGAACCTGCGCCAGCAACATGACTGTGCGTTCACAGGCGGAAGCGGACGCTGTCAGGCCCGCGTGGTGACCGAGCCGCTGCCGAGAGGCAGCAAAGCGGGCGTCGTCACTGTTTCACACCGGATGCGTCATCACGTTGGATCACTGCACAATTTAATGGCAGGAAACTCCTCGGGTCGTGTTCACATTGCTTGTGTCATGCATTGCGTCCTCGTGCACGTCAATGCAATTGTCATCTCACAGGACGAATCGGATGACAGACCTGCAGGCCGCTGTGCTTTTCTTTTTTGTGAGGTCCTGTCATGGATAGTTTCATTGTGTACATACGAGGGTTGTCAGAAACACTTTTGCAATAATTTCTTTTTTATTTTCAGCTTCCCTCTGTGAAATGGATTGCGCGCCGAGAAGTTGAGTATTTTCCGCTTGCTGGTCGTGCACAACAAGTGAAGCGAACACCCCAAACAAAGAACGAACTCTTGCAAAGCTTCTGCTGAAAGCTCACAAAAAGGCGCAAATGGCTTTTTGTTTCCTTTTCACAGATCCGCTTTGAAACATTTCAATGTGTTGCGCATCAGTTTGGCATAACTTCACTTTCACTGCTGTGCTTCAGATTAGTTGGGGACGTGCTTCACACTTGGTGTGTCACGCGTTGCGTTCCTGCACGTCGCTCGTCACGACACAACGCTCAGGGACTGAAGACGCGGCCGGAGCGCACGACGCATCCCGTGTTCGGCTCGGCGCCCAACGGGGGAGGGACGCAGCGCATTGCGCATCCAGCGGGACTGAGCCCGGCCGGGGGAGGAGCGTCTCGCCGGAGGAGCGGGGAGCTTCGGGCCAGGATCGGACGAGCAAATAACAGCACAACTCGATTTCGCTGCGCTCGCTTCCTCCTCGTTCCACCCGAGGAGGAGACCCGTCCGCCTGCATCAGCTGCAGATGGAGATCGGGACATTGAGGTTGTGTGTTTTTATCTCATTCTGGTGTGAGAGATGACAGCTGTCTTTGGTGCAAAACGGCGTAAACAACAAAAGAAAGATAAAAATTCACATTCGCACATTCTTGTGGACACAGACTCTCAAAAGCTGCAGGAGATCTACAAGTATATTGCGTCTTGGTTTGAACTGTGCAGGATTCCGAACAAGCAGAGCTCAAATTCGCTGGAGGCACCGGTGAACACCGTTTGTCGCATGCAGCTGTTCAGGCCTCGTGCTGTTCGTGTGAGGAAGATCGGATCGAAGTTCTTTTTCAACGGACCCAAGAGTTGAGGGAACCGAGGCAGCCTTCAAATAGACGCTGCTGCGAGACGAGAGGTTTGTTTCTGAGACGCGAGGCCTGCGGCTTCCAAACAGACCTTGTTTGGTCACGAAGAACGTGGCATTCCCAGCGCAGGGGCACTCGGCACTGACCCTGTGGGCTGACGACTGCACGTTCTGCAAGTCTTCTCCACAAATAAAAATCTTAATTTTCCCACGCACGTGCATACTATGTCGGGAAAACATCCATAGTGAAGGTGCTCCCTTCACCCACCGCATCCTGGAGCGATCCTTGAAGAGCCGCAGGCAGGCGTGCAGACAGGAACCTTCAGTCAGAAGCCGCACAAAGGCCCCTCAACACGCGTTTGTCTGGATGTGCATGCACGCCTCTTCGTGACAGCGCGTCTCTACCTTTCCAGTGTGAAACTAGGTTAATTGACGGATCGTGCGCACACAGCAGGCACATGCAGAGTTGCCTTGTGCAGCAAATCCTCCCTCTGTGTCGGCATCCAATATGCAGGGTGTTGCGAACGCGCTTCTGCCGTCTTCAAAAGGAATACATTTCTCTGAAATTGCACCGACTCTGAATTGTGCCACGTCACCGAGAAAGAGTAATATTTTTGAAATATTAATGCCCTCCTCCCGTCTTCAGTGTGAAAGCGTGTTTCACGCTGGGTACATGGTGTGTTGCATTCCTGTACACACGCAATGCGTCGTGCGTTGCATCCCTGACTGACGACATTCACGTAGCAAACACAAAGGCATTGGTCATTCACGTCCGTGGCTGACGTCAGCGCTGTCCTTCATGCACCGCACAGCACCATGTGAGTTTGAGCTGTATTCTGAACACTTCGTGTTGACTTCTTGTGGTTCAGAGCTGGTTGAGGTTGCAGGGTCCCAACGCTGGACGCATCCTCTGTGCACGTGAGCGCCGAGCGTGACGCGCACGGTGTGAGACGAGCCTGCGGAGCATCCTCTGCAGCTGAATTGACGTCCCCGTCCGCAGAGGCGCAGGGGAGAGATGGGCAACAACGCGCCGCTTCCATAATAGATGCAGCTGTTAACTGAGTCCCGTCTCCAGCCCTGTTCACACCGTGCAGAACTGCGGCGTCGAGCACACGTCGCAGCCGAGTGGTGGACCCTGGGCCCAGGGCACCCCGCGAACCTTCTGCTCGGAGTCAGCCTCCCTGATGACCCCCTTTCTCAATTTACGCCTGTGTCGACTTGTCGCGCGGCTTAGCGAAACAAAAGAAGAGAAACAAGAACAACTGCCAAAAATCTTGTACGCGCGCCTGCCTCTGCATGCTCTCACCCGGAGGACTTCAGCAGCCAGCTGCAGAGGGACAGCGCTGCTGCGGACAGCGCGGTCCTCGTATTGTGAAACTCCTTCAGCGGAAATGGAATCGACTGAACGACACTTGGACTGAGCCGTGAGGGACAGTTCGCGCTGATTGAATGTGCGGCCCTCTGGCGGATCCAGGAGGCGTCGGCTCATCCTGCCCAAGACACACAAGTGCATATTTCCCTGGTAGTTTTGCGTGAGGCACACTATATTTCTCATGTTTCTTGAAGTCGGATTTGGTCCAGTTGGAAGTCAGGCCACATTGACCAAATCCTGGCTCTGCCCCTGGAACAAAGCCAGCGTCTGCCCGCGATCCTTTCCCTGCCTGCAGGGTCCACGCGCGTGTGTAATGGCCCTGTCCCCGAGATTTCTCTGCCCATGCGGACCCTGAGCCTGCTGCACAAATTGCCTTGTTGATGCAAAATGTCATAGCCAGCGCAAAACAAACGTCCCCATCGATGTCCGTGGAATAGCTAAGCAGGTTTGGAAATCCCCGTCCGTGCTGCTGCAGCAGACGCAGCCACTGGGAAACAGACGGACAATCAGGGTGCTTATTCTCTTGGTGGTTTCATGCAACACAACTTTATCCGGTGGACTTGTTCAGGTCTCCTTCACACTGAATGCGGCCCTGCTTTACGTCCTTGTTCGCGTCCACGCAAGCTTGTGTCTTGATGCGTGTAGCACCCTTCGGCAAGGTTCTGATGCGAGAAACTTCCGGTGTGCGGTGCACGCGTGCCGGCTGCGCAACAGAACGTGTGTCCAGGGTGCGACACCGGGAACTGTGGGTCCTCTTTTATTTCGCTCACTGTGGTGGACTTGTGCACGACCAAAACGCTTGACGCAACCCGCGTGAAGACACGGGCGATGTGCAGTAAACATCATCTTCACTCGTAATTGCGCCGGCGTCTCGTCTCGTATCGTCCTAATCCGCGTCCGACGCCCTGATTGGGCCCCGTGGCTCCAGCGTCTGAACGCTAATCGCCACGCAATCAGCTCGAGTACTCAGCGCGCGAGGCCGGCTCAGCCGGCACCCACACCAGTCCGTCAGCAGTGGCGTGCACAGGGACGCAAGTGACACATAAACGGAGATCCACAAAGTCCGGCTCGTCGCCGATTTTGGAAATGTTTCTCGGAATTTAATTTCTCTGTGTGAGTGGGAGTCTCAGAAAGAGAAGACACCAAAGATCATTTTGCACATTTCCATTGTCAACTGACCAGCAAGCAGTCAATATGAAGTTGTTTCAATCAAGATTATAAAGTCATTTCAGTTATTGAATGAAAATACACATTGTCTTCTCTGTTACTACACAACAAAAAACAACCAATATTGAATCTCAAGCAAAGTTCAGACTTAATATTTGATTGCTTCTGCTCTGGTTTTATCAAAATTTTCTATTTAGGCTTGAAGAATATGATGCCAAGAATCTGCAGACTTTTTTCTGCCCCATTTTGTCCAACCGTTATAATTGGAACGACGAAGGAAAGAACCGAACTTTTGGACTTCCCTCCCTCGTACATAATGCAGGCCTCCACATCCCAGACATTTTTGCTCACACCTTCAAACCGAACTGCGATGTTTGGTCGCGAGCGCCTTCAGCTGGAATAGGAGCTGCAGGTTCTGTGCTCAAACTGCAGCGTCTGCTTCTCAGCGCAAAAGTCTTATTTGCCATGCTGGTGCCCATCATGTTGAAGAGCCTGCCAATTTCGAAAAGAACTTTGATTCAACCACCCATTTTCCCAAGTTCGAACTTATCTCACTTGAAAGTTTCCAACCAGTTGGGTGGATTGGGCGTACATATGATGAAAACGCATCAAGAGATGAAGCCTGGCGCCCCAAGACTTCTCCACCATCCAGTGCTCATGCAGTGCCGTGTTCCCAGAACTACAGCACACGAATCTCCACAAAACTGGGCTGAAGTCAAGTCCGTGGCTCAAGTCCTTTCGTCTTTTCGTATGACCCCCAACTTTCGGCCCAGTTGATTTCAAATTTATTCTGAGGCACAAGTCTCAATTTTGTTGGAATGAACCAGGATTTCGAATGCGCCAAGTTTGAGATATCCAGGGAGAGGTGATGTGCACTCAGTCCGACGCATCGGGGAGATTCCTCTCGAGGCCTTCATCGGAACATACGTCATGTGGAGGGAGCATCAGAGGGAGATGAGCCTGGATGAATCACACCGCCGGGGACCATCAATCCGTCACGCACATATCGAGATCTTAATTGTCGCCCACACGCTGCAGACAGACAGGCGAGATATACAGAACTGCGAGTCAAGCCGGGATCGCAAATTAAAAGCCGTCTTGGCTCGTCTTATATTGATGCCTCAGTTCGGGGGTCTCGGCACTCACGTTGCCATTTTGGCTGCGTGGATCCAGGATTGGGGTTTGGCGTTCAACCAGACAGCTGGGTCTGACCAGAGCTGGAACATGGGGCGACCTCCATGGTTGTGCATCTTCTTTCCTGTGTGTGTGTGTGTGTGTGTGTGTGTGTGTGTGTGTGTGTGTGTGCGTGTGTGTAGGGGGTCAGGAGAAGAGCCGGACATCCGGCCCCCTGGATCCCCGTGAGTATGGATCTGTGTTTTCACCTCAGGCGTCGGAATCATGGAGACACTAAACAGGTTAGAGCGGCTCGCGCCGCGGTGTCGAGGGCCACTCCGCGCCGGGGTCGGGATCGATCCGCCCGCGAGGCCGCGCCGATTGACTTGCAAAAGGTGCACGGTGTGAAGCTTCCACTGCGTTTGCAGTGACGACAGCCCATTGGTTTGCACATGGACACAACCCACGACGCAACCAGTGAAAACTGAGCCCAACAGTCGACGCACTGATCCGGCTGATCCGGTAGAAACACACGGGAGGACGGTGTGTGTTGTGAGCCTCAAAACTCTTTGATGTTGGGATGAAAGCCAAACGCAACATTTCCACAGACATCTCCGAACCTTGCGAAGCCCAAAGCAGAAAATAGGCCTGGCTTGGCTTGATTTCAAAACAGCAAACCAAAGCGAGTGAGATCAGTTTGATTCACAGGAAAAATCAAAGTGCAGGGAAATTTGCCCGGACATCGTGTCAACAGGCAGTTTGGGCCGTGGGGAATCGCCAGGTGACGCTCCCTTTACCTCACGTTCACTTTGATCCAGCTCTGAATGTTTATTTCTCATGTCCGACCTCATCAGGACTCGTACTCTGGAGCACGTCACCAACTCCCAACCGCCAGGAAACTTCTGCAGGCTCACAATGATCTCTTTGAGTTGGACCAAGTTTTGATTTGGCTTCTGGTCGTGGAGCGGAGGTCGCAGACCCCGAAGACTCGTCCTCGGGAGTCGCCTGTGTCTGTCTGGCCTCTTTCACACGAGCCCGAGGGGCTGCCTCGCAGCACCGACGTGTCACACTTTCTTCAACGCTCACTGCATTGTCGCACGTGACCAGCTCACCACGCACTGGACATCCAGTGCGCGATCATTCGGTTTCAGGCTTGTGTTGAACGTGACGCAGAGCGCATTCTTCTGAGCGAAGACACAGAGCGCGCCACGCCTCTTGCGTGAACAGGACCTGGGACGGAGGGAGTTCCGGGCCGGATGCGCTGACTTCTCTTTCCTCCAGGGGAGCCCGTCCTTCCTCGGTGCGTCCCGCCTCGGGCTCTTCCGCGCCGCGATGGAAACGGTCCTCTGTGGACCCAGGGGCGCACCCCTCCCCCAGATTGAGGCGGATAAAGTTCCTCTTGCCCCCGAGGTCAGATTGCAGTCAGGAACAGGTGGATGCAATGCCCCGACCCTGGAGTCAAGTGATTATTTCTTAAGGGGTTTACCCCACCGACTGAGCCCCGCCCTGGGTCCGCGTGAGAAGCCCCGCCGCACATCATCTCAACTTCAGATCGGCAGGACCGATCCGCGATCTGCAGCAACACGGCTCGGGGGAGGCACCGAGGGTGACGCCCTGCGAAGGAGCGAAGCATTTCATTCCCTATAGCGCAAAAAGGAGGGCAGAGAAATTTTGTGTCAGTGCCTGGATCTGCCCTTTGATTCAGCCCTGGGAAACGCCCTGGACCCGCCCCTGAATCTGCCCACGGAGTGTCGTGTAGATCACGAGCAGTTTCTGCTGTAAATGCCTGAGATGCTGACTCGGATCAGGATCCTTCTCCCAGCTTGGCGCGTTCGATCTCCACACCGTAGCACATTCAGTGCATTCATTTTGTCCATGTGTGCCGTTTTCGTACAAGATCCTTCAAAGTCCAAAATTTCAGCAAGAATAAACAATCTTTCTGCTTGACGAACCTGTATCGCTATTTCTGTCATCTGGCTCCGTTTGATTCGAGCACCCTTGGCTTCCAAGCAACAAACCTTCGAGGGAATTTGCGGCTCGGATTGCTCAAAAAAGCGAATCGTACGCGTCCAACGTCGACGTCACAGCAAAGGCATGTGGTTGAACCTCCTCATCGTGCAGACTCGTCTTCTCTTCAGCAGCAGATGTAGAAATGCTTCCTCAGGAAACTCCACACCGCTGCCCCGCTGCCTCCACAGCTGCACACACTCCAATTAATTACTGTCGGCAAAATGCCATCTTTTCACAATTGTGGACTTGTAGGTTGAAAAGTATTTTGCAAAATCTTGTCAAGATGAGAGTCAAATTGAAGCATCGGGCCAAGAGGAAAATTGTCACTCAGCACCTGTGCTCTCGTTGACGATTTTATGCTTTTGGTCTCTTCTCCACACCAGGGTCAACGAGGGCGCGCGTTTGAGATGAGGACGGAACTTGTGTGTCAGTTGCAGAGCTCATCGTAATGCCTCATCTCGGTGAAAGGGCTCTCCACCTGCACTGAACTCACTGTTGTTTCGAGGTTCCTTCGTGCAGTGCAAATGTGCTTTAAAAAGATGGATGGTTGTCAGTGTTGGAGACAGGTGCGTTTGGCCTTTTTCTGCTTCCTGTCAGAAAGACAAACAGATACAGGACGACTCGTTCTGCTCAAAAACATGTCTGCCAAAAGCGCTGTCGCCAATCTGGCTTTAAAGGCAACGCCCGCGGTTCCGCCTGTCGGAGATTCTGCGGACCTCTCCCCCATTGACACGACACCTTCAAATTCGTACCTTTACAATTTTGAAATGATTTCAATCGGTTCAAGTTTCTCAAATCCGGTTTGGCCAGGTGTCAATAGATCCGGCTGGCAAATTGAAGAGAAGCTTCGATCAGCAATGGCCTTGCGCAGGGTGAACGCTTGATGCACCCCGAACGTTTCACGGCGGCGGCCGTTGCGTCCCTGCGCTTGTCAAATGGTGCTGCCTTGTTGCTGGCGTGCCCAAGTGCACTGGATGCGTCACGTGTTTCGTTCCTCAGCGGTTGTGGACACGTTGATGTCCGCTGAATCTGGCGCTGGTTCATCGCTTGCCACGCTGTACCTTTTGACTTGGAGGTGCACGCTACAGAGCTACAGATGAAGGCGACCCATGTCGTGTGGTCGTGCAGCAATGTTGCACCCTTTGACTTTCGCAGGGACGCATCGGATGACGCCGCCTCCGGTGTGCGGCGTCAGGCTGAAGCGCTGCTGACGGCGCCTCTTCTCGCTATGTTTCTCCAGACGTGTGAAGGCAACAGATGCGCAAAGAAAGGAGTTTTCTTCCTGAGAAGCAACAAATCGAACGACGCCGCCTTCAACACTGTGATTCTGATTTAATGGTCCATTGTAGGGGCGGTGTGGAAAAACTGATCGAACTCCATTTGGAAAATTGAAATTCTTTCCCCGAGGGCGAAAACTAATTTTCTGCAATTTTGCACAACTCACAAAACTGAGCTTGGATCGATAATGTGATCAGGACGACACACAACACGATCACGCGTCACCGGACGTCGCTTCAAACTCCTTCGCGTGGAGTCCCGTCGCCGAAGGTCGCAGGTCGCACCCGCTGCCTCCGCGACCACGATCCTGTGAACCCTGTCGTGAGCCGCGGTGTGTGTGCCAGAGCTCCAGTGTGACAGCCTCCCTTCGGTTGGTCTGTGGTCTCTGTTCAGCGTCACAAAGAAACATGACCTGTCCTTTTGTCATCGGGGAAAGATGTCCTCGGTCCTTCGAAACTTCAAGCAGTTTTAGTCGCACGTGAATTTTACCCCGTGTGAGGTGGCTGTCTTTCACAGGAACATTTTGGCTTGGCATGCGATGATACAATGGCTTCAAGACTCCAGGAACAGTGGCGTTGTTTCCTTTGTGGAACTCTGCAGGGACGCATACCTGTTGGAGTGGAACGGTCCTTTGTGTTTGTCAGCATACGAACCATGTGTTTCCGCGTGCATTGGAGCCCCAGCTACAATACCAGGTCTGAGCTTTGCTGCTGCGGATCGTCTTCTGTGAAGAGGCTCCTCTGGATGACGGACCCATCTACACGCGGAGGCTTCACCCGGAGGTGAGCCGGTGCACCGCAAATGGGTTGATGTTGCGTCAATAAAGCGTCTGTCAACTCGCTAACACAGCAGATTGACTTCTGCATTGGGAGCCCAACAGGTCCCGGTGTTTGGTGTGCGCTGTGGAGTACACATGTACCCACGAGAGAACAACTCGCCTTGTGCGAAGCCAGCCAAAAATGGAAGTCGGGCCCAAGTCTGCTTGTGTGCGAAGAATCAACGGTCAAACGCTGGAGAAGTCCCCCGCTGCGTTGTAGTCGACGACGCGCCGTGAACAGACGTGTGCTGTGACGCAGACACGCCCCGTGTGCGCTGCGCCTTTCACAGCGACGGCGCTCAGTGCACAACCCCATCACTTTCCAGCACAATATTTGTTACGAGGCTCGGACCATTTGTGTCTATTTGGCCTGTTCGCTACACCTTCAGCACGGCTGAGTAGAATTTCTATGGCCCTTTGATGGGGATTTACAGACAGACGTTTTGCCCCCAGCGCAGTGCAATCCAGAGTGGAGACTCCTCCGAATCCCTGCAGCCAGAACCAGGTCCTCAAATTGACACTGAGTCTCTTCAACCGGAGACCTTTTGAGAACACCTCTGCACACCAATCCGGACTCCGCCAAGTCGAAATCTCCACTATCTTCGAGCAATTTTGCGTCCTGCATAGGAGTTCGTTCTGAATGGATTTCGCCCCATGTTTGGAGTTTGCAACAGACGGAGAAAGGTGCATTGACATGACACATTTGAAACCAAACTGATCCATCCTCTGTGTGCGCATCGTGGCACGCGAGCTGCACACTCGTTTATCGATTCATTCACACGTGCACACGGTCAGCATCGCACTGCAACGCCCGAGACACACCCTCCCAGCACAAAACATCCACCAGCAGCCCCTTTCACACTGGGCGTATCACGTGGTTCAAAAGGGTTCAACACCGAAGGGAGTGGCGCGTCCAGTGCGTCCCCGGCTCACCTATCGAGTCGACTTTGTTGGAAACAGTGACGGCACACGAAGCGTATGTTCATGTCTGTGTTCTTTGGCTCCATTGTGATATTTTTAAATTGCCATTCGCACGCAGTGCAGGATCGGATATGGCAAAGAGAGACAGGTCAATAGAGGTGTGTGTGCGCGCGATTTCAGCTGTGCTCCTCACACACACACACACATACACACACACGTACACACACACACACACACACACACACACACACACACACACACACAACCCCAAAAACGCTCGCGGCTGACAACATTTCGAGGAATTTCTCTCGGGTGCCCAGACCGCCCCAGCGGTGGGGCTGCTCCACAATAGCACCGAGCCTCGTGGCTCTGTCAACAGGAAGACGGGCGCAATGAAGAATGCCAATCTAATGGCCCTATCATTGTGACAAATTGATGGAAGATGTGTGTGTACCATTCGCGGTGCGCTTTCCCTGCCCTGCGTGTCTCATTACCTTATGAATGTGGAAGCAGCACATGTGGCTTGAGAAACGAGAGCTGCCTTGTTATCCTCCTGTTATGAATGTCGTTGGCTGGAGAGATTGCACCGGGGTCGCAAGACTCAGGGAAAAACAAAGAGTCTGTTCTCTGTTGGATGCAGGATGTACGATGGGGAAGTGGGGTTCAGACTTGTCTGACCCTGAGACGGGGGGCGGGTGAATGGTGAACGCCAACTTCAAAACCAGAACAATTTCATTCCTACGTACAGACGGGAAAACATTTGTTCAGATCTGCGGTCTACACTGCGAGAAAAAGGTTCAGGGAGGGTCAGGCCCGTACACTCTGGACTCGCTGGAGCACGTCTCTCTCTGATGATTCTGACCCGAATGGTGCACAGTTTCTCTGGCTCCTCAGCCCTTCGGACCGCAGCCAAGTCAGGCTTCCAAAACCCGATTCGGGATCCGCTGGTACCCGCCTGTGACATCCACTCGCTCACACGGCGCTGCCTACGATGAACCGAGGACCGATTGGCGGATGACAACGCGAGTGCTGCGCTGACAGAAGAGCGAGACGAGTGTCAGGCTTCCCCAATGGAGGGAGACGGCAGGTGCAGACGCGCCGGGCGACGCGCGGGCTGCTGCGTCACGTGATGTGAAAGACCATGGATCCGTGGAATGAGGCTCGCTTTGCTTGGAGAATGTGGCATTAAGTAGCGTCAGCAGACAATCGCACAGTGTCCACGGTGTGTGCGTCTGTGTGCATGTGTGTGTGTGTGTGTGTTCTGTACGGATGCAGTGTTGCAGAGAAACATTGCAGCCGAAGCCATTTGATGCCACTCGAGACTAGGGCGCTGCCATTGGCTGATGCCTGACTCAGAACAGGAACAGGTCTCGAGGCGCAAACAGAAACCAATTCCCTGTGGCTCGCAAAAAAGCTGCAGAGACGCAGAGGCTCTTATCCCTGAATCTATTCTCTCGTTTCTGATGTCCTTTTGATGAAGGGCGCTTTTGTTGCGTGATATTTGCAGTGCGTAGTGAGAGTCTCCGTTGTTTCCAGCCGCGACTCAGCACAGACGTTTCCTCCTTACAGCCGCAGACGCCAGTCCAGCGCTCTCGATCCTCTCACGACAAACCGTCTTGCATTGGTCACCGTTTCATTCGACCTTGTCGCGTTCGTGTTCCCACCTTTGGCCCAAATGTGACTCGCAAAATTCGGATTTCGACAATTTCGCACGGATTCAGTGCTCACACCCCCCCCCCTTCGTGCTGCAGCGCAAACTTGGGTTTGGTGTGAAGGCGTAACGAACCAGAGGGAATGTGTGGGGCTTCTCCGTGAGCTGCAGAGTACACAAACCCACACAAGCGCACCGCCCGCTTTGCGAGGCGTCAGACGAGCTGCGAGTGTCAATGCGCAGCGAAGCCGACACAGATAAGGAGAAAGCCGCGGCGCTCCTCACGCTCTGCGAAATGGGTCACGTCCTCCGACAACGGATGGAAGGGGCGAGGGGTGACGGGTGAAAGGGTGAGGGGGTAAGGGGGTGAGGGGTGAGAGACCATTGGGGCGAGGGGTGGGGATGGGAGGGTTTGGGGTACGGGGACGATGATGAGTGGAGGAAGGATGAGTGGCGAGGGACAAGGGGTGAGCGGTGAGTGTGAAGGAGGGAGGGCCAGGGATTCTGGAGGGCCTGGTCAAGAGAAGAGAACGACGGGGGGAAGGGTGAGGGGAGGGGACTGTAGGAACAAGAAGATGGGTAACAGGGACGGAAGTAACGGGCGAGGGGAGGGGAAAGGGTGAGGGAGCGAGGGGGGTCTATAGTCATGGTGCATGGGCAGGAGAGCAGGCATCACTCGAGAAAACGTGTCACCCACTGCAGCAGATCTTGGGACTGGGGTCGTGCGACTGGACCCTTCTTCGACACGGCAGAACGGGTCACCTCGATGTTGACCCGGAGGTCAAACAGGGAGAAACGTAACAGGGTACCTGCTCCACCGACAGCAGGGGCAGGGGCAGGGGCAGGGGCAGGGGCAGGGGCAGGGGCAGGGGCAGGGGCAGGGGCAGGGGCAGGGGCAGGGGCAGGGGCAGGGGCAGGGGCAGGGGCAG
>JAAUXT010084075.1_pt1 | contig 17992 bp, 23 predicted proteins | sample 7278171 | NCBI WGS metagenome assembly JAAUXT01 (sample SAMN14350112, study PRJNA611818) | marine sediment metagenome | isolation source: surface marine sediment (1.8m) | place: French Polynesia: Moorea | collected 2018-08
CTTTGACACTGAATCTGAGGAGGAGAACTCAGACTGTGATTGACTTGTTCCATTGTTTGACTTCATTGTGGTGCGATCGCCACTTGTTGTGATTTGCCTGCATTTGGACCCATTTTTGGGAGTGTTCTTTTGGTTCATTTATACATTTTATGCATGCAAAACATTGTTCTGTTGTACTTGTTTGCAATGATAAAGTTTCATGTTGGGCAACCCATGGGATCAGTTTCATTTGCGGGTCGATCGGAATCATAATTGACGGGCCTCATATGTTTACAACTTCTGCAATGAAGCACTTGTGATAGAGAATTGGTTTGGTTGCATTGTCACTTGCGTGACTGTTTCGTGCCAAGAAAATCCCTGCGCAGCCTGGCATGTTTTTGACAAAGTAAGACATGCAGTTTCACGGTGGATTTGCCTGCTTCAATGTATGCTGACTTTCCTGCTGAAGTGGCATGCAACGGGACGTAAACTTGTTGATGAAAGGTCCATGCAACGGAAGGCAGTCAACCGAGCAACATGCAGCCAGAAAGGGTCCCTCCGGCTGAAAATGAGGCTCCAGATCATCTCTCTTCTCGTAGCAGTTTTTTTTTTCAACAAAAAGCTTTCCTCAATGCAAAGATTCCCTGTTCCTATCTGGTGGACTGTGTGTGAATTTCCCCAGGTTCAATCTTGCTTGTGCAGGTCTGGCAATGAGTTGCACCAGAAACTTTGACACTGCACACACAAAAAGGAACAACTCTTTGCAGCGCAGTTTCAAAGACCCCGATTCCTGATTCCTGCCAAACGCATCAACAACAATGCAATGCATTGTGCCAAAAGGCCCCGAGGACACGGGAAAATCCATTGCTGACTTCTGCTCACATTTCGCTCGCTTGCAAGCCAGGCAATTAGAAGACAAAGAGAGGCAAAAGCAAGCAGATTTGTCGATGAGACGTCCTATGCAACTTGATGTCACTGTTTCTTCAACATCGCTGTGTCACGAAAATAGTAAGTTGGAAGTCAGCAGAACTAGATCAATTTGGCTGCAAAACACACATTGCTTCACATCAATTTTTAAAAGGTGTGTTTGCCAGAGGAGAGGTTTTGTTCGTTTCAATGCATACGGATGCAGACTAATGGAAGAAGAGCAAACCCTCCGGAAGCCAAAACGGTGTCACGAAACAGCAGAACGTTTTCGTAGAGTTTTGATGGAAAAAGTTCTCGTATGAGACACAGCGTTGTAACATCACGCGTCGCAATTTTTCTGAAGGGAGCACTTTTTTCTTCAATTTGTATGAAATGAAACAGGAAATTCGCGGCACAGACTTGCCTTTGGAACGGAACTTAAAAGTGTTCCACGGAGATGCCTTTTGACAGGCTTTGCACCCTGCTTATGCCCTGTGTTTCTGCTTTCGTAGACAGCAATGAACAACATCCAGTCTCCGATGTACATGTACGTACGAGTATTTTGAATCTTGGCCTGACGAATGACGCCACCACAAAAACACTTTTCCTTCCACCAGCAGGGCTTCCCGTCACATTCTACCTGAAATCAAACACAAAAGAAAAGATGCAATCGGTGTGCCAGAAAATTCAATCATTGTGCAACGGGAGCCACAGAAGCAGCTGAAGGAAACAGCGAGCTCTGTTCGTTCACAGACGAGCACATTCATTCTCTGGCAATTCTCCTTTGGTGAATCCAGGTGGGGGTCCGGGGGCCTGGCACAGGGGCCCGGAACTTTTCCCCCTTCAATGAATTTTACCTCTCCAATGTTGCACCACTGGTGTGCAAAAACAATGAACCTAAATTTAGACCGACCCTCCAAATTGTTTTTGCCTCTCACCTATTTCTTGAACCTCCGACGGTCAGACAGACGCTGTGTGGCCGAGACCGAGATCGACCTCTCCTGCTCTGATCATGGATCCTCCAAAGATCCTGCCGGGACTGCCTTCAAAGTGACACAAGCAGTAATTTGGCATGGGTAACCCTTGACATTTCACTTTCCTTCTTTTTACCTCGGAGATATGGAGCAATAATTTATCAGGCGCAGCAGGGAAGGCTCTGGACACAGCGGGAGGGATCATTGTGGAAGCCGTTGCGATCCGCAGGCCTTCTGCAAAAGACCCGTTCCTGAAAAAGTCGCCTTTTTGCAAATTTCTCATTGACAGTGTTCTGTGCGCACCGAGATGAGCTGCCACTTTCGAACAGGGAAGTTATTCTTCAGAGTTAAAAGTTTAGTTTTGCGGTCTTTGGAGAAATGGACACAGATGCGAGAGTTCGACGAAATGAGTGATGACCAGAGGTTCGTGTTCGGCGTGATAGGGTCCGTATCTTCATTGTCACGTTCTCTGTTGCTTGTCTCTGCAATCGTGACTGTGTTGGCGTTGAAAACTGCTGAAATATATAACCTGTACGCAAAATTCTCAAAGTTTCTGGCCGTGTTCGTTCAGTGCTTCACTCCTTTCTCGTGACGAAACTTCGTGCCAGAAATGTTCGAGTTGAGATCCTCGGTCACAGCTAGTCAAGCCCTGAGGATAACCTCTTTCCTTCTTCCTGCACGACACCGTGTCCAATTTTGCTGGCCCCAGAGGACACTTCGTGTCAGGAATGTGGACAGTCACCAGGGACTTCAAGGTTTCCACGTGGATCTATCTCCTCACGTATCTTGAAATTCTTGCACTTTTTCATACCCCGTATCAAATGAAGAAAAACACCCTGAGTTCAAGCACAAAATGCAATACGAATACGGTAACACCTTCCAGGACAACAAGTATGGCACAAATGTATTGAGGTGTTGTGCAACATTTTGTTGAAAACTTGGTGGAAATTCATAAAGTATTGAGGCCAGAAGAATGATACAGGTATTTTTAAGCCTTCATGAAAATCCAAAATCCTGTGTGAAAAGCTACGAAAACCCCGCAGGTTTCGCTTGAAGTCCCCACTGTCTGTTCAAGCACACTGGACACCCACACACAGGATAATCAGTGAGGGTAAAGAGCGCTGTCTCGTCTCTCATTAACATCTGGAGGGAGTACAAAGGAGAGTGCAGAGTTAATTGTGCATCAATTACAAAGCGAGAACACGGAAACTAGGCGACCCGTTTTCGGAGAGGATCTGAAAGAGCGCAAAGGAGAAGAGAAGAGTCACAACCAGCAAAACTAGGGCAAATCAAGCACAAAGTTGTGTCATCCACACTCTTGGCTTTGTATTTGCTCGCAAGTGAGGTTGCAAAGTGACAGTCGAAGATACGAGTAGTCGAGGCAATCTTCCCCTGGTTTGTCGCGTGAAGGTTTGTGGATAAATGCAGAACATGATCCAACCGATTTGGATTCGTGGAAACAAAGGCACCAGAAGATTCTTCTCTTCGAAAGAATGGCAAAACCCCACGTTTGTTGCGTGTGAAGAAGAACCTAAATCCACACATGAGTGGATTCAGTTTGTTCTCCACCAAGCAATTCTGCCTTGTTTTTTGCCCGTTGGCGCGACTCCAGCTTTGAAATCGGAAGAATGGCCATTACAGAGTGTGGACCAAATGTAACTGGACATTTGTGTGAGCACCGATCAGGGAAGATTTGTTCCGACGGGCCCGACCAATTGAATCAGGCTTATTTGGGCAGGATCATGGAACCTGCAGCTGCGTCGTCGATGCTACGAGGCTCTTCCAAAAAGTCTTTAACGTGCATGTTTAGCGGTTGGAGGCCTCAGTGGAGTGCAGAAGGGTGAGGATGGACACCAGTAGTCAAAATGGGTGCAGGTGCATTCATTGCCTGTCTGTTGCAGACACCCAAACAAGTTTGAACAATGGAATACCCAACCTCTGAAATGCAGTTAACTTGTTTGTCAACAAAACTACCGTGTCTGCACTCTGTGCCGCTAAACATGCACGTTAAAGACTTTTTGGCAGAGCCTCGTACTTTTGCTCTGTCGAAACAACTGCAAGAGTTTCAACTGTTCGACAGACACGAGTTGTGCAAATCAGAGAATGGCTGTGCTGTTGTGACCTCATTTGTATAACAATGGGAGTCTGTCACGAATTCTGTTGTTGCTTCAAGATATGTGCTCATTTGAATGACTGAGATTGGCATCCAGTTCGACCTGAGAAACATTTTTGCAGGGCACAATTAGGAACGATTTGGTGCATCACAGAGCCTGGCCTTCGTTTTAACCTTCTTTCCGCAACCTTGCTCCTCCAGTCATCACTGTTCATGTTCAATCAAGAGACTGCGAAACATCGTCGTGCCTGTTCACGCAAGGAATTGTTATTCCTTGAAGACTCGCATTGTGATGTAAGGGAGTCTGGCTCGATTTCAGTGAATGGCAGATCAACTCGAACATGTGGTGTGGAGTTGGAACCCCACGAACATCGTTCCTTTGCCGGTCGTTTGAATCGTTCAGGAGGGACACAGCTACGGCTTTGTGGACTCTGAAACTTCAACATCCAAGTGATATTTCCAGATGAAGGACGGATTCAGGATCAGCTTCCTGTTGACATCGCAATTTGAAAGTCGGTGAAACTTGACATGAACAGCTGCAAAATTGAAAAGAGAGGAAATCAAAATGACATTTTTCCTTTTTGGGCTCGTAATTCGTTTCCCTGCAAGGTCTGGGAGTTGAAATGAAAGAAGGTCAAAAAGGGCACATCCGGGTGATATTTGAATTTCTTGGCAGTTCTGAGAGGTTCTGGTTTTGGTATCAATTTTTGCCGTTTGGGCAGATCTTCTTTCGTCCGTGGCATTGTGTTACTGTCTTCAAGCGTCAGGAAAATGAACAAAACGAGTAACCGCAGACAACGTGAAAATGTACAAAGCTGCGTCTCAACCTGGAGACAAAAGCTTGCCATATTGATGTCTTTCCATGAAAATCCCTGGGTTCAGCATGTAATTGAATGAAGACTTAGCCGCGAGCTACGTTGATTCCAGAGTGTAATAGTCTCAGGTCTCTAAACTCTTTCTGTTGCACTTGTGGGTCTTTCTCTGTTCACAATTCGCACAAGGAAATCCTGTGGGCACGCAGAAACGAAAAATGGACTGTGTGGGTTTCAACGTTCGTGAGCCAAGACGAAGGAAACATGGACATGAAAGGATCGCCAAGGTTCAGGACGCCGGATTACGTTTTGCGAGTTATTCTCGGACCACAGTTGTAATCCACTCGTCAGTTTTCATGGTCTTCGTGAATGTTCCGTTTCTTCTTGTCGCTTGTTGTCGTGTTCCTGTCTCCTTCTTACGTGTTCTCGTTCACGGAGAAAAAGACGCAACAAGGACAAGTACTGACAGCCTTGAACAAGTACCAAGACAAGTACTCTCGCTGGAAAATTGGCCTGGTTGTGTCTCTCTCACCGCAACTCTTAGTGACAGCCCTCAGCGAGAAAGTTTGGACCAGGTGGCCAACGCTCCGAGTGGCGCGGCATCTTTCACCTTCCGACATTAACCAGGGGCTATGCCATTCCAGCTAATGTCAGCAAAGCCTTCTTGCGTCGAGCGCAATGGGCGGACGTCTTGTGTGAAATCTTCCTCACATGAAGCCTTCGTGTCGCGGACGTGGAAGACCAGCTTTGAGCTCAAATTGAACGCAGCGCCAGTTCTACTTCTGCATACTGTCCAAAGTCTCAGAAAAATGAAAATTGAGCAACAGTGCACTGTTGTTCTGAAGTACGTGTACGGAATTGGACACAAAGGCCAGAGTGTCCTGGTCTTTGTTGAGACAGGCGATTCTTCAGCCTTTGAAGTTTGTGGAAAACACAAGAAAACAAGAGAAGTAGAAGAAGAGAAACTGCACCGTCAAAGTATCGTGGTGTTGCTGACACGCAGTTGGATACGGTAACGGAACACTGACGTTGTTCAGGCGTCTTGGTACTCGTATGTAGAGCCCAAACCTTGCATGTCTGCGCTCACACTGACATTTGGACGTTTTGGCCACCGTCATGTCCTTTTGTCCTGCTCCCAGACAAGTGCATGTCAACTGTGTTTGAGGCCAATGACCGAATCTTGCATCGCATCGTCATTGAAGAGTTGTGTTTTGTTTGCGGGAAAGGGATGTGTCACAGCAGATACACGCGAGGAAATCTTCGATTCAGGTAAAACGACGAAACAGAAGTTGAATCAAAGCAACTCATCACAGAACCTGTTTGCCAGAAATCTGAGTTGCACGCACCGAAGGAGTTGAGTTGGGTGGCGTCAATTTGAAGTTGAAGGATTGTTTCACACCCGATGCGTCATGCGTTGTGCCCCCAGGTGTCACAGGCGCCACATGCAGTGCGTGGCAGGCGTGAGGTTGTACTGCGTGCAACAAGAACTGGGTCGTACGAGGTTGGTTGAATAGGTGCACGGAGCAACATCACGCAGGAGAAACACAAATGCAATGATTGTCTTGCTTTCTTCGAGGTGGCGTTGTGCTGACTATCACACGCAAGAACGACATGCCATCGGCTTGCTCGTGTCATTTCATATGCAGCTCACGCCAAATTTGATGCATGCCAGATTGCCTGGGAATGACACAATGCATCTTTTCAGGGTTTCATCAACCTCATTGGTCACAAGTGAGATGTGCACGTGTGTTGCTTATTCGCACGCGCAATCCGTCCACTTTGTGTGGTCCAGTTCCACGGAACACAACATGCACCACGCACGTCCGTGCGTTTCTGCTGTTATATATTCGGACCGGTTTGGAAGTGGTTTGAGAGTGCACGCTCAATTAGTTGGCGATCAATCCTGGCGGCTGCAGGCTTCAAGCGGCACATGTCAACCCAATGAAGCTGTAATAGATTTGGGTGGGCGGCAATGTCAACAGAATTATTGAAGCCATAAAAATTCCCAATTCCAGCCGCGCTGAATGGACACACACGCACACTCAGGAAAGTGTCTCCAATGAGTTTTCGGAGGATTCAGCTGAATAAATATTAATTCTGAGATCAAATATCTGCAGCTTCTATGCTGCGCTGTGGATGGTTTTTTAAAATTCTGCAGCAGATCTGTCTCCATCCACGACGACAATGGATCGCCCTGTTGCCATGTTTGATTTTGAGATTGTGAACAGATGTTTTGCTGCTGTGAAGTGTACTTTCGTGTGAGATTGTGCGAGAAGAGTGACACAAGACTTTTTTGTTTCAGGTGAAAAGAAATATGCATGTCTGAAACCAAGACTCTGCCATCAAAAGCATTGAGAGACAGCTCAGCCCCTTCCCTGGCGGCACAACGAATGATGTTGCGCCAATGCGTTGTGTAACCACGACCCACGATTACCACAACGTGAAGTGTCCAGTCCCTTCAGACCTTCTTCTTGTCTCCACAGACGGGGATGAGCTACGCGTGCGGTAACGGTTTCCTGCCGATCCTCGAGCTGCTCTTCACGCTCGAGGAGGTCGACCCGAACCTGCCCGACAAGGACGGAAACACACCGCTCATCTTCGCTGCGCAGGCCGGTGAGTCGGGCCTGCGTGCCTGCTGCAAAATTGCAACGCGACACACACACACACACACACACACACACACACACACACACACACACACACACACACACACACTATGAACTGGGCGGTGACTTGTGAAGCCCCTTCACGGTTTGTGCCAAAAGGTTTTGAACGAAACCTGAAATCAGGAAACTTGATCGTCTACATCCCCATGAGCCCACCAAAACATTAATTTCGAAGTACAGGAAGGTACCAGGCTTTGCAATTTTGCTTCCCATGATTTGGCATGAGACACTTTTGATGAGGCTGTCGCGAGAATTGCAAATGTCAGTTTTCTGACCTTTCTCGGTGAACCATTCAGCACAGAGGTCGTCAAACAAGGAGCCAAAACGGTCAACAGTCGTTCGATTCTCGCACCTGCTGCGTCGAACGCTACTTTTGTTTCAAAGTGAAGCTCAATCGCTTTTCGTGTTTCCTGCACCAGTCAATCTGTGCTCTTCAAAGCGAACGTGCGTGTCTTCGTTTACATCTCTTCAAATAGTAATGAGATCAGATATGTTCTTGTCGAAACATCGGATTGCAGTTCCTGCTTGGCTCAAAGTCGAGTCCGAGAAAGACATTGTCTCATTCCCTCTGTCTCCCATCCTCTCTCCCTCGCAGATTGTCCAGTGTTCCCACTTGGCCCCTTCTGCTGCAGGTCATGCGGACGTGCTCAACTACCTGCTGCAGAACTTCCGGCGAGTGCGCATCGACCAGTGCAACCACCTCGGCTTCACGGCGCTCATGAAGGCGGCGATACAGGGACGCACGCGCTGCGCAAAGCTGCTCCTCTTCGCTGGTCAGTTCTGTGCAGACCAAAGTCTCTCTTGTATTCAAAGGAGGGGAGTGGACTTTGGGTCTGTTGGGAGCGAGTGGCACTGGGCTGTAAAGTGATTTCTGGTTCACACTAGAAGCGATAAACAACTGGGATGTGTGTGTGTGTGTGTGTGTGTGTGGTGTGGTGTGTGTGTGTCTTGTGTGTGTGTGTGTGTGTGTGTGTTGGTCTTAGTCAGGGTGTGTCCGAGTTTGCGAGACCTCACACCCATTAAAACTCAATCGTAACAACCAAGGTTCCTGCAGGAAGACAAGCAAGAGTGTTTGTTCCTGAACAGCGACTCTTGCTGTGCTTGGCAGGTGCTAACCCGAACCGCCGAGACCAGGGGCGCGGTCTGTGTGCGGAGGAGTGGGCGCGATTCACCGGGCGACACGGTTGTGCCGAGGCCATCTCCAAGTACGTGCACAGCAAGAAGTACTTCCTGAAGAAAACCTTCCTCCTCACCCGCGAAAAATGGAGCAGCGAACCCGACATTCTTGCGCGCAGCAAGTGCGAAAAGCCAAAGGGTAACTGGATCAGTCGACATCTGAGCTTCAAGAAGAAACGGGGCCGCGGCAGCAGCGGCGGGTTCAAATCCAGAGACTCGAGTCCCTCGCGGACGGGTTCGCTGAAGGAGACGACGCGCAGCTCGTCCTCGCCGATGCTGTCGGCGGACCCAGCGACGCCGCCGGATTCGCCGCACGTCGCGCGACGCCCGTCCTGCATCGACGGCGTAGTCCCGACCAGCATCATCCCGCGCTTGAAAATCACGGCTGAGCAGAGTATTCGACACATGCCTTTGCACGAAGAAAACGCGCTGCCCAAGATCGCCCCGCCCACCATCCTGCAGACGGACTTCGATGAGGAGAAGGAAAAGAAGATGCAGCAGTCAAAAGTGTCTTGAGCCCACGCGAAAACAGATGTCAGGATCTGAGGGTTGACTTTGGTTCTCTACTTGGTGTGTGGACAGTCGAGAAGCGTACGTACGCGCCTTGAATGGTTCCCTGAACCATTGCTGTGATATTTGCACTGCAAACGATTCGCTTGGTTGGGACAGAGGCCAAAGTTTCAGCTTACTTTGTTTGCGACTGAGGTGGGAACTGGTTGATATTCCATTCCACAACAGGACGACCCAAGCTGGCTGTTCTTCCATCGGCACGGTAAAACCATCTGTTGATGACAGATTGAAGCGTCAGGATCGACTGACAGAGGCAATAAATTTTGGAAGGTGAAATGCTATATGAACTCTCAACAAATGATCTTTCAAGAGTGACCGTGTGAAAGCTCAAGCAATGTACGCGTGCTAAGAGTATTTTGTCATTGAAAGTATTTTTGTATTCGAACCACTAATGACCTGTTTATCGCGGGATGATCAACAATGTTTTTCCAATATGTTGCTGCTTGTCAAGGTTCTCTGGATTGTGAGAAAAAAAATGGAAGGCGAGCTCTAGTCAGATTTGTTTTTGTTTTGCTGGTTTGAAACGGTTTTTTTTGTTGGTCGATACAAGTCAAAACGTCTGTGGTGAACAAACGACGTGTTTTGTTGTCTTTTCACCGCTTGACGTTTTCAGTCTGAGGGTTCGATGTCCGTACTTGTTCTCTGTTCGAGCAAAACTTTCAGTGTCTGTGCATGATATCAATTCCATTGGCATCAAACGGAACATTATTGTTTCACATCCAACGATTTGTTGTCCGTTCGTGCTTTGTCAAGTTTTGAGCATTTCTTGCCGTTGTGACACAGGCAAACTTCACGTCCGTGTTTTGATGTTCACCTTTGTGAGGATTGGTGAAAACTGAGAAAGTTAATTTTGTGCAACACGTCATGACTTCTTCTCGCATTCCTTCCTATGTTCCAAAACTACTTGAATTCAGAGTCTCGTAACCGCACGTCACAAAGCATCAATTTCCAGCAATTCTTTGTATGTGTTCAGCATTTTTGTTTGAAAATATTTGCATGTTGTCAAGTTTGGATTGAACTGTTTTTTGATGCCGTGTTTTCCTGAAAAGGAATCGGATTTTGGTTCAAGAACACAAGCTTGGTGTAAAAGGTACGCTTTGTACATAAATTTGTTGTTTCTTCTCCTGTTTCCATTTTGTGAATTGCATTCGTCCGAGCACAGTACCAGCAGTTTCTTTTTTTTTTCAGCACTTGCAGGGAGGAATTCGTACACTTGAGTCACTCTTTTTTCGGTACATCTCCCTGACAATTTCAATGAAAAATCTTTGTGGTTTGGTGTTCCTGATACTCTTGTATCTTGAAGATTTGTGCAAGTTTGTGACTGCGTGGCTTCGCTTCTTCTCTGTATTTTGTCCTCCGTGACAGCTTTCTTTTTGTCTCCTTTTCGTCATGAATGTGATGTTGCCGTGGCTTGAAACTTGTGCGGAAATCTTTTCACGGTCTCAGTCGAGATGTTCATAAGTTTTGAGAATTACAGAAAAAGACTGATGATCATGTTGTCATTTTGTATCGTGGAAACACAGCACATTCTTGAAAATCTTCAACTTTTGAAATTCTTTCAAAGGCTGCTCTGAAAATCATCAAATGTTGTCATTGCATCTGTGAAAGGACATTCCCAAACACCTTTTACCAGTGCAATCAATATTGTCTTGTTGACTGTTATGACTTTTTCACATTCCTATTTGACATTTTGAATAAAATGAAATTTGAGAAGCAAGAAGTGTCGCTGTTTGGTCTCGCTCACTGAGAACGTCAGAGTGAATGCTTTTTGGAATGAAAGGACACTGAGGGAAAAAGAAAAAGAGGGAAACCAAAGACTTCTTGGACTACATTGCCCTGCAGTGTGTGTACCGTGGCCCTGGGGGAAGCTGCTGTTTCCGCTGGGCTGAAGACTGCCACATTCTTGGTCTGTTGAAGCAGGAGACACGTCGCCATGGGACCGAAATCGCAATGTGCACAGAAGGCGTTGTTCTAAGCTGACAATGTTTTGCTGAGAAGTGCTCTTCAGACAAAGCATTGCACAACAAAATGGTGCCCTTTCTTGTTGCCTTTTATCGTCAACTGCAGCCCGTGGTGGAAGAAATCACGGAGCAGCAAGAGGCCTCCATCCACGTAAAGGTCACCCATTAGGGAAGCTTTCATACGAAAGCTGGAAATCACGCCTCCCATTTCCTGCTCTTACACTCCAATATGCCACCCTCTTCTCTCTCACCCACTGAAAGGTTTCCATGGTAACGCTGATACAAATGCGGGAGGGGAATTATTGGCACCACTCAACTTTTGGGGTGAATGAGAAAGGCGGTTCGCACAATGCGACCACATGACCTTCTGGACAGTCCTCAGGGGGGTTCGTCTGAAAAGGCCAAACAAGAAAAGTTGTCAGTTTTCGACCCACTGAACGATATTGCGCAATTTCCTGGTATTTCTCCCACGGAGATTGAGGATACTTGTCATGCAGCCTGCCGACATAAAATTTTAAAGACCTTGCACGAAATTATTTTGCAGCAATTACCTTTTCATGGCAGTTACAGCCTGTTTCTGTAACGAGTGGATCATTATTTCGAAACAATTTATCGTGCACGAGTGATGTGTGCATGTCTTGGACACATCACGAAGTGTCGTGCCTTTTGAGCATCCTGCAACAAGATCACCTTCTCCACCCAAAGCCCAGGTTTTCGTTTCCATTTACAAAACCTGACGACAGTTTCCAGTTCTTAGTTGTAGCAAACACGTTCTGTTTGACATGCGACGGGCGAACTGAGAAGGATCAAGTGGAATCTTCACAAAGAATGCGCTCGGCGTGAGGAACGTCAAAGGCTTTGTGACTTGAAGTTTACCTGTCCGATTGTTCCACTGATGCGCGCTGGGGGGGAGCAAGGTACACGTGTATGTACAGGGGTGTGTGTGCGTGTGTCCTTTCGAAAGTCAGCGATGTGTCTTTTTGGTTGACCAGATCCAGAAGTTTGAGGGAGAATGTGTGTTATCTTGTGAAGCTCGTGTATCTGAAAAGAAAGATGTCAGCATGAGCTGGAAACAAGATGAATAAGGACAATTACCCGAACAAACAAAAGAACCTGTCGTGCTATTAAGAGTAATCATTCACTATCTCACGGAAAATCTCGAGTCTCGAGTTAATGAAGGAGGAAGAATTATGTGTTTTGTGTTCGCTGCTCAGTGAGAGCGTTGGGACTGGCAGAGACTCTTTGAGCGGCACTTTGTTAATGTCCAAGAGCAGCACTGCTCCTCTACGAATGAACAAAGCTCAATTATGACACCATTTATCTTCAGGTTCTGACCAGATATCCGGGATCTGATTGGCTATCGACGTTTTTGGGAAAGGCACCACAGGCGTACAGGTGAAAATTTTGCTCCTGTTTGCTGAAGCAGGTGCTCAGAACAAGAGTGTACACGGGCTTGCCTCGAATGTTGGCCAAAACGTACGGAGAGAAGCTTGCATTTGTGAAGTTGTGACACGATTCGTCTCACAAAATTCATTTCAAATTTACCAAAGACACCCCAACGTGGTTGTGAAGCAGGTTGTTGTTGCTGTTGTTGTTGTTGTCGTTGTCTCAGTCTGCACGGATCTGAGGTGGACAGGCCCAGCACGCACTGCGCTCAGCATTCTGAGATTGCAGTGCCGCAAACACTTCCTTCCTCGCCTCTTCATCTGCTCACAGCGCAGGAAGAAGCGAAAGACGTCATTGCCGCTAAATACACGTCCCAGAGAATTTACGGTATCTCATTAAGCAGGGTGTTATTCTTCAGCGGGATCCTCCTTCAGCGGGGGATAAAGCTTCAACTAATTGTTTTCGTGAGGCACTCTAGTTCCCCGAGTCCCCCTGTGTGCAGGGTGACATCCAATTGCCAGAAGGTTCCCGCTGTGTGGGAAGGCAGACAGGTGACAACGCAGCCCCACCTTCACCTTCTTTCCTCCTTGATGAATTGGTTGTATCCTTGCAAAAAACAGCATGCGTAAGCTGTTGCTGGTTCATTGCAGATGGATTGCCGCCAGACGTTGGTGTCTCCGACTTGGTTCGCGGTTGGAGAAGACTTGTGAAGACCCGACTGTGTGCGACTTTCCAAGTTCTTAGTTGCAGTTGTGTGGACGGATAGCCTTACACCTACCGTGACAGAAACTAAATCAACCCTCAAGTGAGAAAACATCGCAGAGTGGGTCTGGCAAAGTGTTGCAGTCTTCTGAAAAAAACTAGGGAACTTTTGGAATCTTCCAGCAATCTTCTGTTGAATCCACGGTTCAGAATTTCGAAACAATAAAACACTGGTTTGCAGGATTGCCTCCAGCCCAGGTAACGAGCCACAATTCTCTGTTGAATGAGTTGCGATTGTTTTCAGGTTGGTAGGACGTGGTGCTCTGACCTCACGATTCCCCTTTCCAAGATTGTGTTTTGGAGTCCTTCTCACCTGAACTCTGTCTCTCCACTCTCTCTGTCTCTGTCTCCACTCTTTGTGACGCACATCTGCTCAGTTGAGTCAAGGAATTATGACAGACCTATTTCTTTGAAATTGCCGTCAAATTAGAACAGCCAAGCCAACCATATTCCAATGCAAGCAAACCCGGTGGAGGTCCATTTCCCATCCTCCAAAGTTTCTTCGAATTGGCGAGGGAAATGAACAGATTAACTTCGAACAACAAGGTTCCGTGAGTCTGGCTTTGTCTGAAGTCTGCAATTTCTTGACCGCCACCTCTGCCACACATTACACCTTTTGGTTCGTCTCTCGAGGTTCTGCACATTGCTCAATGGCGAGTTGGAACAACAAGAAAAACAAGCTGATGTCGGCCAGACACACTCATCATCACCAACAAAACAGGATGTCCCGTGTGTATTTTGTGTGAAAGCGAATGAATCAAAAACAAGCTTTTCGGAAGAAGAACAAGAAGAATCTAACAGTGAACATTGTCGCCAGTTCCTCGTATTCTTATCCTGTTTCATTTCCAGCACAGGCGACTCTTTTCAGACGACGAAGTTTCATTTGCGAGGACTCCGGCACGTATCGCTTGTGCTTCATGTCTCTAATCACCAGCAGGAGTTGTGATCCGCTCAATACGTTTGTGCAGCACACCCCGCAACTTGTTGCTCAAGTCTCTCCCACGGACCCAATTGTGACCCAAAGTAAACTGCATCAGTCGGTGGTTCCACAAAGGAACGTGTGCAGAAGATCTGTGACGGGGTTTGGGCGAACAAGAAGGGCTTGCTCTGGAACACAGTTGTTTCCCAACCCGTGACAAAAAAGAGCGTTTTCCAATCACACACGACGCGAGGGTGACAAAATCCCGAGAAAAGAGAAGGGGTCCCTGACATGAATCATTATTTCAAAGGCGTACCATTATATTCGCAAGGGACACGCTTGTTGTTCTCGGAGTGCGGTGCTTGTCAACCATCGCCGCAGTTGTCTACATGACTCCGGGTTTGTCGAGGTCCTCGTACTGGCTGCTGCGGCTGCGCTTCCTCCAGCAGTTGATGAGCATCACGATGGAGACGATCAGGGCGACGCAGAGGAGGATGATGACCACCACCTGCCACGCCTCGATCGCGCGCTTACCTCCTGAAACATTGGATTGAGAGACGAAACAGTGTGGTTCTGGTTTCAAGGCCTTGTTTGATGGAAGTCGATATGGACTGTTGTGTTTGGCAGGTGCGTGTGTTGATGTGTACTGGCTGCAAAAATGGTCAGCTGATTGACTCATTGGTTCTTTATTCAAACAGGTCACATCATATTCTTCAACAGAGGGTTCTGTCAAGCACGTTGTGATTCTGCAATGTGTTCTGTGCGAGCCACTCACCGTCTCCACCGGGGGGCCCATTACACATGTCTCCTCCTCGATAGATTTTGGTCTCACCATTGGAAAATGTTGCTGTGCACGCAAAAGACGTGCAATCTCCGTATGCCAACGAATAATCTAAAATCAATGTGTATCAAAGGACACTTTTTTGTGTGACTTGCTTTCTGTGGACATATTTCAATGAAAGTCGACTTTGCTTCGCAAGAACTTGACCTCACTTGCAATGGCACTTGCATTGCATGAACAAGTGACCAAGTCACAGTTCGATTGAGTGATCAAATCCAGGCGCTGTCCGCCCGTCGCGTTCAGATCCACATTGAGTGGGGTTATAGAATCTTGAACGATGCAGCTGTACGAATACCGCCACGCCGATTTCCCTTCCGGTGGCTCTGGTCCCGAGAACACCCCTCTTGGCTCAGGATATGCTGAAATGCGTTTTTACAAGGCCCAATCAGAGAGCCGGTGGAGAAGTTTCTTTGTTTGGAAATATTGTGGAAGGCTTGCTGCCAAGCATGGACTTGCCATATTCGTCTGGAAATCGGACAAGCACAGCGTCTACCCCAGTGTCTTTGTTGACGGTGTTCACTTCGCAGGACAGGGTGGCGCCTTCGTCACATCCAGACAGAAGCATGAAAAACTCACTGAAAATGTCAACCTTGGAATTGAGCCTCTTTTCGTTTCCGAGGCGCATCTCAGCTGTTGGGTCTTTCAGACCTGTTTTTGTTCTTCTTGTTGGTCACAGGATCACAAAACAGATGAAACCTGTTTCTGCATGTGCCGAGAGCAGAAGCAAACCAATTTAAGCCACGTTCTTGAATTGTTTGGAAATGTCAACCCACCTCGAAGCAAAGTCAGAGCTGACACTGAAGGTGTTGATTTTGTCTGCGAACTGCGGAGAAATGACAAAGTTTCCTTCGTCTCTGAAAAAAACAAGACTTCTCCAGGCTTATCCAGTTCATATTGGCGGTTTGGTTGCCATCGCGGTTGAGCACACGACACGAAGTTGGTTGGAAGCTGGACAGTCCTCACAAAAGTTGTGAGAGACGAGAACCTTTGGTCGTGACCTACACGTCGTACGAAGCCATAACTTGATTGTAGTAACGCCAGGTGACGGACTGGCCCCCGCCTCCCTCGGTCACCCGGTTCTCCTGGATGGACACGTGAACCTGCACCACGTCTCCCATCGTGTAGTTCCCGTCCTGTATCGCATCGATCTTCACGCCTTCGAACACACAAGTGTTTTGACGGAGTTACTTTCCCCTGAAATTTTGTGTTGATGCAAGAAGAGCAACGGCTTTTGGAAACCTTCTGTGTCTGACCTGTCCCTGTGTTGACGATCGTGGCTTCGTCGCCCTCAACGGTGGTTCCATTGTAGTCGGCCGTGCAGAGGTAGGTGTAGCCTTCATCCTGCGGGAAACCGGCCTCTGGACAACACGAAGGTGAAACAGTCAAACAACACTTGTCGGTAATGGACATTTGTGGCTGTTGGCCAGTACCCAAAGCATGCAAGACAACTCGTGAATGAAAACGGTTCAGAGCGCCTTTTGCAACGGTCTGTATTCGGAGGCTGACGAGGCATGCCTTGGGCCTGAAGTGCGGTTGCAGTATTTACGAGGATGTATCAACATAAAGTGGCACTATATGCATGTTCAGTATCAAAGTCACTTGGCTGGACTGCAATGAGAAGGACAAAAGAATCAGCCAGTCAGATATTGTCTCGAATCAACCACCGGTGTCTGTTGCCAAACACGCTAAACATGCAGAGGGACAAAATATATTGATACATCCTCGTAGGCAGCCAGCTAGGTGACATCCAGTTGAGGTTGTCTCCGTCTTTCTTGGAACCTCGGCGCAGAGAAGGGTCAACAGTTCATTCCGAACCGAAAACTCGTGTATTCGGGGTCTGAGGGTCTCGGGTTCGACGAGGTTGCTTGACCACAAGTACTCACCCACGTTCAGTATGACGTCGTAAAGTTGTGTCTCGTTGTTGAACGTCGTATTCAGACTGGTTGAGTAAACCGGTGGCCCTTCAGCGACACGGAGGGTCACGTCAGGTTCTGTGAGATTGCCAGTTGAGTTGTCGCCCGTCAGGTTGAAGAGGGCGCATTCGAAAGTGAAGTTCCAAAACGTCTCCAAGCGAAGCGTGTCTATTGGTGGAATTATGACCGGACCAACCAGACCTCCTGTCACTCAAAAGAAAGACGTTCTTGAGTATCGCCTGCAGAATAAGTTCCAGATTGCCGTGTGAAGAACAACGAGCCTTGCTCTCAGTTACCTTGGCCTGAGACCAACAGCGGCGCTGCCAAGCACGAAAAGCAAACCAGCAGAACCACTTGCCCAGGAAAGGCTTGCATGTTCGACAGCATGCAGTAACTCTGGTCTTTATTGGCAAGTTCGTGTGAACATTTCAAGAGTTTTGCTCACCACTGTTAAAAAATCGTTACCTGCCAGATATGAACCGATCGTATCTTATCTTCATGTTTCGTTTTTGCGCGACGCGAAACATACTGCCACCACCTCAGCACCAACGTGCACAAGTCCATCATGGTCTTTTTATTTTGGATTTGAGGTTTGGGACTGCCGTCATTGGAGAATCCGAACTGAAGAAAGAAGACTCCCACAAACGCAGCTTCATAGCCTGAAGTCCAGTCTTTACTCGTTGTCACCAGAGGGAACCAGGGGAATCCTGAGAACGGTGGAGAAAAAGGCCAATCTGATTGAGCGAAGAAACTAAGTCAATGTTTGAACTCGTAAATGCCTACGTCCGTGAAGCTGAAGTTCCCACCACGCAGAAGAGAGAAAACTTAGCTTGGTGTTTGCAATCACACGGTGACACATGCAAGAAGCAATGCTCAATGCAAAGCTCTGCCGGTGCGATGTCTCTTGTCCTACAGCACGGTGCGATTTTTTCGAACGTTTCGCAAACATCACAATGAAGCACAGACAGTTCTGATAACTCCTCAGAACAGTCTCTTGAAAGTGAAAAAATCACA
>JAAUXT010034091.1_pt1 | contig 17991 bp, 22 predicted proteins | sample 7278171 | NCBI WGS metagenome assembly JAAUXT01 (sample SAMN14350112, study PRJNA611818) | marine sediment metagenome | isolation source: surface marine sediment (1.8m) | place: French Polynesia: Moorea | collected 2018-08
GAGCGCCTTTTGCGATGGCGGTTCTGGGAGAGACGTGGTGAAGAAGAACAACCTGTGTGCTCCTTGGTTTCCAATTCCTGAAACAAACTTCAGGAACACAAGTTTCTTGTTCATTTGTTCAAGTGAAAATGAACAGGAAACTTGTGTTCCTGAAGTTTGTTTCAGGAATTGGAAACCAAGGAGCACACAGGTTGTTCTTCTTCACCACGTCTCTCCCAGAACCGCCATCGCAAAAGGCGCTCTGAAGCTGTTACCAGTTGTCCAGGCCACGAAACCACAGGCTTCAAGGAGAAATTAACACCTGTATCGGTGTGGGTTTTTGTTCCAGCTTTTTCTTCATTTTTCACACCGGAGCATTCAGATTGTAAAGTGTCACCTCAAACTTGGTGTTGTGTTTATGAGTTCAGAAACGCCATTCAATTTTGGATCCTTGTCAGGCCTGGTGGTGGTGGTGATAAGGCACCGAGGCCAGTGATAAAACGTCGCTTGTTGGGAAAGACAATGGCAAAGGTTCAGCTGGAACGAGTCTTTTGGGACTGCATGAGAATACCGCAGAAACACCACCAGTTTTTCTTTGAAAACAAAAATGCCACACAACACCAAAGCTGGGGAAAACATTTTCAGTGCGTGGCATTTTTGTTTTTGTCACCCCAAACCGGACACTTGGTCCTCAAGAGCGGCGGCCTGGCCTGAAAGAGCGTTCTCCATTTCCCTCTTGTTAACCTCCTTTCACGAACTCAACCCACAACGTGACAATCAATGGTTTTGAGGCGGACTCGCCACCTCTCCACTGGACAGGACGTCACTCAACAAAGCACCAGAGCCACCTGTTTCCGTCGCAGTCCAGTCACGTAAGTCCAACTTGTGATGCAGCCTATCTACACACTGCGCTGCTGACATTCGCATTAGGGGCCGTGTTCGGAGCTTCTCACAGCGCTACCAGTTCCAAAACATCTCTATTAGCTGCTCTGAAACAAGGCAAAGAGTGTTCTAAGCGCGCCCTTTCTTCATCACCAAAGGCCTTGAGTACCCACGGTGCAGACAAGGATGGACCCAGGATTTGGAGACCAATCTTCAATTTGGAAAAGCACACACACCAACACAAAATGTTTGTGCCTGGAGCACAAAATTACGGGATTATTCTTGGCTTTCAGGGGTCACGAGGTGGAACCCGGCGGAATAAAACGGCCAGAGACTCTGAACCAGAAAACGCAGGTGTCTGGTCGTTTCAGGTTCAACCCAAAATAACCAAGCACTCAGGCTCCGAGTTCTCTTTTGAGAGGGTGGCTGACCAATCAAGACCGGACCTCAAACCTGGAAGTGGCTGGTCATTTCAAGTTCCAACCCCAAATGGCCAGGCACTCATCACGACTCCAAGTGGCCCATGTCTGGAAACCCCGTGTCTCGTCACGTATACCACCGGACCAGCTCCCTGAAATCTGTCCCTGCGTGAGCAGGTTGTGTTGTGTGGTGCTGCACATGTGGCACTGTGGTCAAATTGCGTGGATTGGTGCGCCAGACAAGACCGAAGTGAGCGACCGAACCCAATAATTCTGCGGGGAAACATCGGAGCCTTCTGATGAAATTCACAGACAGTTCGCTTAATGTCCTAATGTTGTTTCTGCAGATTGCATTTGGCTTATCCACATGAGGAAGATTGAAGCTTACTACAGAAACAGTTGGATTCTAAATATCAATTTCCAGGCCTTTGGAGAAGGATAAAATCTTCATCTAAATGTAAACTTGACGAATAATTGCAATTCAATCTGGTACAGCTGGAAATGTCAAACGGATATTCTTGCAGAGTTTTCTGTGATTCATCGTGAATGTGATATTCAATGATGAACTCGACCTCAATGATAGTGAATGAAGAGTGAAGTTTCTGGGTTCCAACACATGTGCAATGCACAAACGTTTGTGCAGTTCCAGATTGCAAGTCAGCATTAGCATATTTCTGCCAGGGTACGTGAACACACACCAGGGCAGAGTGTTTCAATGCAATTCAATGCCATGCTCCAGTTTGGTGTTCAAACAAAAAACGCCAATTCAAACACAGAGATTGATCAAAACAGCAGCACTCGAGTGAGTGTCCTGACCCCCTCCCCATCTGCAGCGACATCAGAAAGACGCCTGCAGAACACTGTGTACAGACGTGTTTCACAACTGCGGGCCTGTCGTCTCGTCGCGGTCCCTTCATTACCCCTGGTGTCGGCTGCAAACTAATCTCAATCGGCAGCCACAACCTCATCAGCCCAGGCAACGAGAAACGGCCATTTCTCAAAGACGAAGAAGTTCAACTACATTAGAAGACCAATTATTTCACTTGGACTTGGAGGCTGAACCTCACAGAAACGTAATTAGTTTTCATGCTTTCTTCCCTATTCACCCCGAACAAAGATATTCATTCCGATTAAACCTTCCTCTGCGTTGTAATGACGCGAAGTGATCTAATGACCCCTGTGCAGTGTACGCTGGGTACTGAGTGGCTGGGTCTTCAAAGCGGCGCCGCGGAGCAGACGTTCCGCTGGGCGGAAACCACATCGGGCTGGTCTGGAGATTCGTCTCCCCCGTGACCCAGACGACGTTAACGTGTCGGCGCTGCTGTCCGGCGCTCCCGCTGAATTGATTCTCAATTCGAACTGTATTGGAGCAGATTGCCCGAAGGGCACACAGGCATGGCAACAACACTCCTTGCAGAAAAAAGGCCAAATTTTCTGTCACCATCACCTTTGGACAAGGGTGGTTCCACTGTTCAGAAAGAGTGCAGCCTGCCTCCACATCCACAACAGATTTCTCATCCTGTCTGAGACACCGGTCTCGGCGGGCTCTCCACAGAGAGCCGCTGACGCCACACAACTGTGAAAAGCTTTAATCAAATCCAGGGAGATCCTTCTCCAGCGAGGTTCTGTTTCGTTTCCATTTGTTTGGGAGTATTGTGCTGGAGTCGAGTAAAATTGCTCATGACGAGTGGAGGAGCACCGAATGAAGAGCTTCTCTTCAACGGAATCCTTTCACGATTGTCTTTGCCAAGACTGTCTTCCATAGCCACGTCTCTTCCAGCGAACAGGCGCTGACATAGAGTCTGAAATATGGAGACGTTTCCAGTGATACGGGCGTTTGAATCTTGATGAATGTGCCGTAAAGACTCTGGGTTCCATCGCAACAAATCCAATAAGGCACAGACAAGCAGAAGGCCGTGAAATAATTCCCCGTGTCCCCTTTGCACGAAAAATTAAATTTCCGGCTCTGCAGTTTCAGCCTTTTTGAACAACTCGTAACTCATAAATTTGCTCACTGGTTCTTTCTGTGTCGAGGCAACCACCAACTGAACAACAACTGGAATACTCGTAAATTCTGAATGCGATATTCTCTCAGATCTCACGATGCGGTGAAGGTCAATATCGTCGAACATCAGCAACATTTCACACTTTCCCGTTTTCAGTCAGAATTGACAGGTGGAACTCACAAAATTGTTGACCCAATCAGACAAAAGCATTTCAGCGTAAATAAGGAATGAACTTGGCTTTGTGGCACCACCTGCACTCCACAACGAACGCCATGTCACACATCGCGGCTCTTGGGACGGTTTTATGCGATGCTGTTTCCGGGATGTCACCTCGGTAAAATTGGACCTTTCACCTCTCACTGGCTTGTGTTGGTACAGTCAGTCGACAAGGTCGTTTTTGTGACTGCACTGATAATGTGTGGAGCAAGACGCCAACAACGAACGTGTGATCTTCCTCCTCATCGCTGGTCAGTTCAAAGATTTTGTTGGAGGAATTTTGATTGTCCAACACAGTGGCGCTGTTTTTACTCCCCACTGCCGCTTGACTGATTCGGAACCAGATTCATTCAGCATTGAGCATTGATGTGAGCGGCAGGACCACGAGCGACAGACAGTCTCACGTGCCTTGAAGGACACTCCCGCGGCAAACAAGAAACAGACTACAGTCTGTGGGTGGTTTGGTGTAGTCAATGTCTGCACGGACCACAACACCGGAAGGCTGACCCATCACCAGGATTCCAGTGTCTCCGTTTGCAGCTCGCCAACGTTAGTTATGGTTTCTAGTCACGAGTTTTTCCGTTTCTTAACAACTGCGTGCGGAGTGTGGTGGACAGCGGTGTCGCCAACCCATCCCCAGAGCCCGTACACCGCAGCCGGGCTCTGATGAAAGTATCCGTCATCCGCAGCGATGAGGCGCTCATAGAGACCGTAATGCCTTGAAAGTGTTCGGAAAACTAATTAAGCATGTGCTTTGCCGGGAAAGTCAGAGGTGGAGGAAAGCCATTCCGATCCTGGTGTGAAGGTCAGAAGCAGCTCTGATGTTGACAACACGACGCCGACTTGGAGACCTGCCACGCAGGATGCACGAGTTCGGATAAGGCACTGAAGCATTGTAGTGTGAAATGCTGGTCACATCCAAACGCCATAACAGAGTGAGCAGTCATAAGCGGAGGGTCAATGTCAATTCTTGATGAGGACCATGGCAATAATCAGCACACGGCCCGCCACCCAGAGCCGAGCACTGCGCACAACACTTGCTAATCACAAGTCTCGAAGCAGTTTCCAGCTTCTAATCACGCGTGTTTCCTGATTCCTGAACTGTCTGGCTCCATTTTGGGGTTCATTTGTCCCCAGAGAGTTCTTGTGCCTTCCCGCTGGGGCATTTTCTAACGAGCAGTTTTCGACTTGAGTAGATTTCAGGGAATTTACCTCCACTTTCCCTGTGATCAACAGAAGGTTTTCTTAACGACGTAGTTTCATCGCGACGTGGCTCAGTTTCTTCCAAAGAGAGTTGTGGTCGTTTTTTGAAGACACAAGAGCTGGACGCTGGTGGTCCGAATCAACGAACCACACGTATTCTCAGCTGAAAAACCCTTTCTTTCAACGACAGAGACAGAGCAGCCTGGCAGACAGATGCGAAGGCAGACAAAACGTGAGGCACGATGGGATAAAGACGGATAACGAATCCCTGAACAGAAAAAGGCTTTCTGCAGAGAAAATCGCAGGAACAGTCATTTGGTCTTTTCTCAGGAGGTATTCAGCACTTATAATCCTATTTAAGGCGATCTCACATCGGTCCAATCTCTTTTGATGAAAGCGACTCGAGTTGAATGTGCGTGCTTTTCAATGCGTCTCTGTGCTCAACCCTGGAGCAAAGCTGGTGTCGTGACATTGTTCGACCGCTCGGTGAAGGACCTTTTGTGTCAGTCTCATGCAAAAGTCAGGAATGTTTGAGAATGTGATCTCAATTTTAATCAAGAATATCACGATGCAAGGATTTTTTTGGCAGGATTATATTCATGAAAGACGAGTCAACAAAACTGAGACAGCTCTGGGTTTGTTGCGTCCATTCTGACTTGCGCAGCTCCCCAGTTGTGTGTGTTCAGCAACATCCAGGACCGCTTATCGTCCACAGAGATTATCAATGAAAACTTTGCAACTGTCAGCCGTCGTGATGGAACAATTATTTGTTTTGGGACTCGAATGCCAAACCAAAAATATTTGGAATTCATGCCGAAAAGTATCCACTGTCTCACGCGCCCGTGGAATCACTTTGGGGCAGCAGAGCTGCATTGCAGCTGACGCGGATGCTATTCCCATGTACATTTATGGTAATCCATGCATCTGCTAAGTACAATCATTTGCGTTATCTCTCCTTGACGTACGGCTCGTGGCTTCATCCATTTGCACATTTCGTTTCCAATTTCCATTGAGCAGTGATTGGAAAGTCTTTGGACAGAACAAACATGGCTGAGCTCATGGATCCCCTGCCGAAGCCCGCGCGAAGAGCTTCTCCCCTGTTCCACTTTGTGACAGGTTGTTTGCATCTCACTGCATGGGAGAAACCAAAATGGGCAAATATAGACAGACTGGACTGCGCAAGGAACAGCAAAGACGTCTGGCATTGGGTACCGTTCACAATCGAAAACGAATCCCTAAGGTTGTGAATTCGACAACCAAAACTTTTCCAAACTGAGCAAGATAGAAACCAAATTACTCCAGGATATGCTTTCGTCACCAACGTCAGACCTACGTGTTCCTGGGACGTGCTTTCGTCGCCGTCGACCACGGTCCAGACGTGCCACATTCTTCGTCTGGTCAGTGAGGACCGCTTTAATTCACACGGTTAAATTGCCCCAACTACGAGTGAGAACATAGAGAACCTGATTTGCTGCTGGAGAATCCGTCATTAGTGCAGCATTCTGCTTGGATATTATACAAATAATGGGATAACCTCCAGCAATAACTACGTAATTGCTTCGTCTCCAGGCGAGACAATCTCCCAGGTAATCCGTCGTTAGGAGATGTGCGCAAATTGACGGCGTTGGACGTTCGTGTCGTGGTTGCCTCTCACAACAGGAACATTTGGAGAATGATCTCGTTTTGACCCAGAACCGCGTGACTCGTTTTGGACTATCCAACAGGGTGACTCATGGAATCAACCACCTGGAATCTGTCTTGAAAACCTGGAATTGAGATGTTTTGTTGTCAGCTGAGATTTAACTGTTGCTTGTCCTTGTGGTTGAAGCCATTGTAATGAACAAACCGAGCCACTTTTGTTGATTGCATTTTCAAGACAAAGTTTATTGTTGGAAAAGTCTGTTCGCTCGGCTAGGCAGGAATGTGACAACCTGCACGCAATGGCAGGAAGCTCATTTCCTGTTGCGGAGTCCAGTAGTGTAACCAGCTGTTTCCACAACATTCACACCCCATCTGCAATCTTGATCCGCAAACCGCTCGTTCTGAAGCACAAACACGCCACTTGAGAGGCACTTTGCGCCCTGACCCCGAATCGTCGGAGGTCCCCCATTTCCTGACCCGCCATGTTCATCGCTGACCTTGGTCACCACGCGATGACGCGGTCGCTGATACACCTCTCAGAGCAGCTGAAACAATAGCGGTAAAAATTGCTGCGGAAAAACATGGATTGGTCTGCGCTCATGCAGCCATCAAAGATTGCTGACGACACACTCCACCTCGGAGAAGAATTTTATATGAAAAGAGGATGATGGAGCGAGTGACTCCAGACCGGACACATTGTCATTCGTGGCAGGAAGTCCTTTCGTCATACATACGTCGGGGGAGCGGTCACTGACTTTTTCATGAACCAGACTTCATAAACACTCTTTGTTCTCACATCAGCCTTGAAGTTTCAAGGCAAAACTGAGTGCAGAGGGCCACAACGACAGCAGTGGGACACAAGATTTCAACTCCGCGATTTCTAGTACTTTATCTGACAGCTTAATTTCACCATCTCGACACACGGCGACTCGATAATCTCACAGTCGCTTCCGCAACGTGCTGAACAAACGCAACACGCCACGCACCGCAGCTGTGTCGCAAAAGCTGATGCCTCGAGACAGGGCACCTTCTGACCTTTCCACCTCCCAGTCTCCTTTGCCGCTTCCAGACAAAATAAATAGAAGAAATAGGGGGCAATATCACATGCACAGGGACACACAAAAGCTACTAACTCTTGTATCTCAACAAGCCATCAGGGCGGACAATTTGTCCAAGCTGAAGCCGTTTTCACGATGGAACCGCAGCAGCATCTGAGAACAGTTTCACCAGGTTCTTTCCTGTCTCCGTGAGAAAACTACTCGTATGAACAACATGAACACTGAATGACATTTCTGCACAGAAAAAGACCCATCAGACTGCGTTCTGTGCAGCAGGTGCTTCACTACGGATACTGGAGCCAATGCGAAAACCATTGATTGGGCAGGTTCGGCGAGTGCGAACCAAAGACACTTGCTGGATCGAGAAAGAACTGTTTGCTTTGGTCAAAACTTTGCAAACTTTGCAAGGCAAGTGCAGCACATGAAAAGATTAAAGTTCAACATCGGTGTTTCGACACCTCTATTTTCCACGAGGTGCGCTTCGAACTTACTGAACCCGCAGGAGGTCTGGAGGTCTGTCAGTGCTCGACCCCAGCGTGTTGCGCTCGCAGGCCCGGGTATGAGTGTGTGTGTGTGTGTGTGTGTACGTGTGTGCGCGTGCGTGTGTATGCGCGTGTGCCAGTTTGTGTGTGAGAGAGAGAGAGAGAAAGAGAGAGAGAGAGAGAGAGAGAGAGAGAGAGAGAGAATGTGTGTGTGTGTGTGTGTGTGTGTGTGTGTGTGTGTGAAGCGGGCCTCTCCGTCTCAGCAGCAACACCAAGTTCAAAACACATCTCGTGTTCCATCCACGATCTGAGACGCCGCGAATACGTCAGATCTATGGCTTTGCTTTCGATGTTGACACAACCGTTGCAATACTGCTGCACTTTCTTTTCCCAGTCACCAAATCTTGCTTTCGAGGAGGCACCAACAGCAGGAAGTTTTTGGAGCAGGCTTTTAGTGTGACAGACCAGATATTTGCAATCAAGTTACACGCTGCTGATACCGTGTCTGAAGTGTTTGAAAGTTTTGTGCGTGCTGCTTGTGAAGATGGCTGTCGGCTTGAGCGCGCAATGTAGTATCAGGTCCTTCAGAGATGAGGTTGTGAAACAATGTACAATTTGTATGGGTGGGGTGGGTAGGATGATGATCCAGTTTGACAAAAACAAGAAGTCGTGACAGCGTTGAAACATGACGCCCTCGTTGGCGTTGCAAGCAGCGGATACAGTCACCAGGGACAACAATGAAGATCAACATGAGAAAGGATTTTGCTTCGAGGTCAGAACCCACAACGAAAGACAACACCGACAAGGACAGGAAAGAACGACGAAGCTCCAAAGATTCGTTCACGATACTCACGCACCAGTTCGTGGGAACGGATGAAGAATGTGATAGCTTACCTGAAAAGACAAAAAGTGCACCACGGTAAATGTCAGGTAAAATTGAGACATTGGGGAAACTTTTTCTTCCTCACACATTACGAACAGATCGACACAAAACGCGGGCAACAAACGGACAGCAACAAGATGATTGGAAGAGCTGCAGCAGTTACGAATCCAACATGAAACACTCATTGTACTTGGATGTTCCGTTCAAATTCTCTGTATCAAAATCCGATGCAATCTTCTTGACCAAAACGGCATGGATCAGTTGCGGTGTCAGGCAAAGCAGAAAACAGGTCACTCACGACTCGTTCACTTCAGAAAGTTGCCATCCCACACCACTGGCATGTACCACCGTGGACATCACATTGGAAGTGTTCAGAGACTCTCTCCTCCAGTGACACCATGACGGAGAGGCTCTGCCCGTGGTGCGCACTGATTCCCCGCGGACGCCCCCCAGACCGTCTCACTGATTAATCGAGTCTCATCACGACGCGCGCGGGAATCAACAGGATTAATCGTTCTGCGTCTATTCAACAGGTTGCTGCCCCCCCCCCCACACTCACCTACCTATTGTGAATCTACATCCATCGAGCTTGACTACGCACGCCTTGCGCTTGGGGACATATCCTGAGGAGTCCGATTGCACGTTCTGCAGTGGAGGGTGGAGGCGCCTCACGCCTCCAGCCTCGCGCTTGGTCCCTGCAGGGCACGAGTGGAGACGCTCCAGCCCCGGTGCTGAAGGGCCCTTTCTGTCCGCCGCAAGTAGCTCAGATGGCGAGTCAGCCCGATCACTGTTCGCATTTGCTTCCATAGTAACCATTTAATAGGTGTAATGCATCCACCGAATCGCAGCAATGTCTCCTTGAGCGGAACACGACAGAGCAGATTGGTGCGTTTCAAGAACAAATCCATCCTAAATGTAACTTGTGTAGACTTGAGGAGCAGTCGTTTCCATGTCGGCCCAACGAAGCTCCGTGAAAATTCCTAATTAGAGAACAAATTGCTGCTTCAATCTTAAATTACAACTCGGTGTGCAAACAGATGGCTGCGGATTTGGTTCCAGCACTCCGAGGGAACCCGGTCTGAGCGTATCCACTGTAAGTCATTGTTGCATTGTCGCTTCAGGTTTCTGTTGTTTTCGAGGATTGATTTTACCAACTCAAATTAAAAAATCCTGATCCGAACGACCCGCTTGCTTTGCTGTTTTGCCTGCAGATTTCACCATGCACAAGGGAGAAGCTGAAGAAGCAGACTTTACGCCAACAACTCCATCTTATTAGCGGAAATTAATCCTCGTCCCAGAACAAGTGACATCAGAAGCACAACATTCGTTCTGGCTTGTTGCGACATATCCCAAGATGTACGAGTAAACCGAGCTTCTCTCTGCCGATGATGATGCATCATCATGCTGTATCAATTGCATTTAATCACGCTGGAACGTCGGGGGCTGTTGTGTGTCCATTCTGGTTCTGCAGTGGTTGTGATTTGGTTTTGGGTGACCGCGAACACTGAAGAAGCTCCGGCACACACAGCCGCACGCCTCGGACAGCTTCGTACTCTGTGTGGCTTTTGCGCAGGTCTCAATGCGTTGGTCGTGGTTTTCGGGCCGCAAATGGTTGTTTTGAGATAAGTTTTTCTCTTGATGAATGTAAAGCGTGGCTCAGCAACGTCAGAAACAGAAAGAGCGTGTCCTTGTTGCACCCACGGCTTGTGCTTGTGCTTGTTCGCTACTCTCCTTTTTGGCTGTTCCTGATTCTTCAGGTTCTGTGGTTCTGTTCTTAATTTTTATTTTTCCTGTGCAAATCTGACAATAAAAAGATAAAGGTCTGAACATGTTTTGTTCTCCGAAATCCCCTGATTCAGGGTTGGAGCTTCGTGGTTGCCCGTATTCCCCATCGTTGCAATAGACAATCCAATCGCATGCCAGTTCCTCATGCAATCAGATGCCTACAACAAGATGTAAGAGCCAAACTAATTGTACAATTGCTCGTTCTGGGAACAGGGTGCAACAAAGCGAGCTTGGATGTGTCAGTCTAAAATAATACTGACCCAGAAAAGCATCGCCCATTGGCAATGGATAATCCGGAACATTGATTTGAAAGATCATTCGATGAAAAGAATAGTTGCGAGGACAAAAGTGTCCGCCTTATGGATTCAGCTGCAGTCGCAGTTGGATTGCAAGCACCAGTCCCAAAATTCTCGACGAATACCAAAACCAGTCCACGTGACAGGGGAAATTTTCCAGGCAGGAATTACCATTGTAAATGAAGAAAAGAATGCCTTTTCTGCCAAAGGAAAGTTTTCAGCAAAAGAACAGCTGCAGGTACAGTACAGTGCAATATCTGTCTTTTTGTGTCAACGAGCACAGCAAGTTACCTTGCATATTTCATGCAAAGGACCGATCTATCTTCAGGCCAAAGGCAGGACTTTCCTGTTTGCATGACAGCTTCTCAGTACACGAGTATTGGGCAGAGAATGTCCGAAAAGATCCCCCATGAAACTTGTCAAGGCGTTGAGATGTATCCTGTTATGATTATATCCGTGGTCTTAGTCATAATGTTGACATGCACACTGATTGCATCTGCTGCTTCTGCAGATGGCTCAGTTCGGTGGCTTCTCTGCAGAATAAGAAGCCCATTCAGACTCGGTCCTGTGAGAATCGGAACCTGCTCATACTGTCGTTTTCGACAACATGAAACCAATGGAGGAAAGGTTGTGTTGATTCTCACGTTTGTACTTGTTTTCTGCCGAACCTACACCAATGGTCAGACGGCAGTTGTGCTGTTGACATTTATTTTGGTAAAATTGACCCTGGTCCGCAGACACGTGCTAAGGACAGTTTTACTCACTTCATTGCACTTCATCAATAATTCACTGGGGAGGCACTAAATAGATTGAGACCCCCAAGTCCCTCCAGGCTTAAAGGCCTTGCACCACGCAGGTTTGCCATTGACACAATCTTGGGTGGATTTGTTCAGGGATCAGAGAACGGCTGTCGGACTGATGCTGCTGCGGCCAAGAAGTTTCCACCCGCCATTCCAATCACGCAAAATCTACCAAATGCGGAAGATGCAACTGTGGAAGGTGTTGTGTAAACCCTTTTCAGAGTACAAACCTGGTCCACCTTGTCGAGTCAAAAACCCAACGCGAGAACAAGAATCTTCGTTCGAAAAGGGGACTGCACCATCTTCGGGAAGCCGAAAACAAATTGCATGGAATATGGATGATACATGTATTGCTTGACTTTGTTGGCAAAATGGTCAGGCCCGAGATAATATGTACACTGCAGAGTAAGTATGAAACCAATGCATACAGAAACGAGTACATTCTGGTGTTCCCGGTTTGTTTTCGATGTCGTTCTGCGAATCACTCCATCACCGTCACAGAGGATCAAGCTTTGCAACAAACTTGTTCGACTTGACTGAAAATCTGTTGCAGGAACATGTGTCCTCACAGGAGCACCTTCAACATCCTGAGGTTATCGTTGCGTGAGCGCTTTTGTTCTCCGTGAATCCAAAACACACTTCGTCCTGTTGACTTGCGATTGTCAAAAGAAACGAAGCCAAAGCTCAGCCTATTTGATTCATCATCAGCTGTTTTCTGGCGGAATGAGAGGCAATTTGTCAGTCAGTAAACATGTGTGGAAACACTTGGTGGAACAAAGTGACATCTGGAAGCTGAGCACCATTGTTCGAGCTGACGTGGCCGTTGTGGTTGAGCCCCGAGAGCTCGCTGAAGCTGTCTCCGCGCGCTCCCGACATCGTGAAGGGCGATCAGCGTCCTGGTGATCTTCAGAGCGCAGGCCCTGCGAATTGCAGCTATCTCTGATGATAATGGCCGTGTTCCTTTCCTCTCTCTGATCACAAAAGAAATGAGATGAGATGCGAAGGAAATCATCATCTTCCTACCCAGAGACCACATGGCTAATTCCTCACTGGCAATAATCAGGTGAAAATCTAACTGATTAGGCGACTCCATGGACCTCATCAGCATATCGTCGCTTGACAGTGATCGTGGTTTATGCCCCAGGCTTCTGATGAGTCCACAAAGTCGAACACTCTGGTATATACAGGTACGAGTACAAAACGAACTGTTCAGGCTTTGTCGCTCTTCGATCAGCTGTGTGTGGAAATGCTCGAGGTTGTCAAGTGATGAGAAAAGTGTCCTGTGGCAGTTGTTAAATCGACTCCACTCAGACTCACGTAATTTCAAGCGCAAAGAAACTTTTCTTTTTGCCAGACTCTCGTCTGAAAACATGTATGCAGAAAAAGAAAGCAGAACTTCGAACACAGGGTCATCGCTTCACCAAGAGCGCAATCGCCACTGTATGGACTCCTGCTCCGCCTCGGTAGCTGTCGGCAGCAGGGGGTGATCACTGCTGGGAATGGTCAGGGCTGTTGCTGCTGTCTCAACCTCTTCCCAGTGCACAAAACGCTTCGAATGCTTTGACAGTTCAGAATGAGTGTCCGCCGAATGTCGCTTGAACCAGAGTGGTGACATGGTGGGCCCGGACGCTTGCCTAATCTTACTCTTCTGTTCAACAAGATTTTAATGCCCGCAGGAACAGTTGCTCTGATTGGAAATCAATTTCACGAGGCCCCAAACAATGCGCATCTTACAGCCTGCGAGCCAATCTCGTTTTCTTGTTTGGCATTCCACACCGACATTGCTAGATGGGGTTCTCGCCACAAATTTGTCCAGTGTTGATGAAACGACATCCAGTTTTGATGGACTCATTTCCCGGATCATTGAACAACAATCTCGCTCTCCTGTGAGACGTCGCGCAGCCTCACAACTGAATTCTTCCACTGACTTACACAAAACGCGACGAGGAAACCTACGACTTTTGATGCCAGGAAAACGCCGAAGACCCCGTCGGGCGCACTGAGGCAAACTGGACATGGTCACAGTTTTTGCAGAGTCAATCCAAACCAGGCCTTGTACCCAACGGCAACAGCCCATAGAGCAGAGTTGCAGGTCACAAAAAAGCGTCACACCCAGGGGCTCCTGAAAAGCTCAAGGGACCGACCTGACAAACCAAACCTCCAACCTGGGGAAAGGGCTCTCCTGACAAGTTTTTCAAGCCCCCAGGTACAGATCTTGTCAAGGAAGTCCCCCCCTCTCCCCATGGGTACAAACCTGACCAGCCTTGGGGGATGGGGTCTCCTGACAGGAAATTTGAAAGGCTGCCAGCAAATTTCACAATTGGTTAGAACATTCCTTGGTACCCACTTGTGGCCATATGTTTGGGACACCATACATATCTTCTGAGGGGTAAAAATTAGACTCTGCTTTGGTGGCCAATACCATTGCTCTGATACACCTTCTGTGCAATACGTTGTTGACGTTGGGACTTTGCAGTTATTCCAAGGAGCCATTTCGCACATAAATGCTGTGCATGGGCCAAAAAAGAGACCTTTCATTTCTAAGATGCCTGCGAAAGTCTGAAAGATGCTGTGCCCAAATTGAACAAAACCTGAATATACCTGCACCTACACCCTTTCTACCATGGAAAGAGGAACGGAATATCTTAGCGCTTTCAAGAGTTCAAATTTTGAAACAAACCAACGCACAACAAACACATGAAACACTGACAGTGCAAAACAACATATCCTGAAAGTTCGGACTGAAAAAAGAAAGTTTTTGTCTCAAGGGACTGGTACAAGTTTGAAGCAGATTTGTATGCATTGGAAAATTCAAAAAAGAGTTCAGGAAAAAGTGAACTTGCATCTCGAGTGTCGAGGTTCGGCGCAGCTGCACGAAGAGAAGCTGTGTTGACATCATATCATTTGCTTTGATTGCTGAGCAAATACGCTCGATGAATGAAAATTGCTCATGTTTAAACAGGGGAAAATTGACACTGTTAACTTTGCTTTGACAGGAAACCTGCAAAGTGAACAAGATGTAGTTGCTGTCCCTGGAAGTGGTGTTATTTTCAGCTTCAGTGTGGCTCACACAAAAAGATGTTGAAAGAATCGTGAGTCTCTCAAAGAATAGAGAAAGGAAACTTTTCTTCGTTCAAGCTTTAATGTCACGTCTTCAATATCTGATTCTGAGTCAGATATCAGGCGAAAACCTTCGGATCACGCCACTGCATGCAATCACATGGAGATATGGGGCTCAGGCAAAAGCGCTGTCGTCCCCTACATTCCGAGTGACGGACATTTATTACTCGACCGTACACAAGAGATCCTTCTTCCAGAGGCGAATGTCAAAAGCAGAACCAAGACATCAACCTCCGGAACAATGCCGATGGAGTCGGAACTAAGGGAAATGCCTCTTTGCTCGAGGCCAAATCATAAGCTGATTGGCGTTCCAGTGCATATCAGGCATAGCACATGGCAGAGCGGAACTTGGAGTGAGACCCCCTGTTCCAAGGTCATTTTGGTCGTTTCCTTGGAGTTTGGGGAATCAGTTTCAGCGCATTTGAGTCTGCTTGAGACTGTTTCCACTGGGAACTCGAGACTGGAGAACAAAGCAGTGAATCTTGAAAGAACATCCGTCTACGGCCATGTGTTTTTGAATCGATCTGCCAAATCTCCATCTGTTTAAAAGGAAGAAAACGAGAAAACTTTTGAGCAGATGTGACAAAAGACAATCTGGCGTAATTGTTGTTCCTTGCTGAGCAAGAACGCACAGACGTTCCATGTCAGAACGAAGAAAGTTTGGAGAAACTTGTCAACACGTCAGTCACTCGGGCGACTCACGACTCTTTGAGACTGAAGAATGCCAATTGGTCTCCAGCCTCAAAAGATTTAGTTGCCTGAATAAATTACCACAGTTTCTCTAATTGCATTATGTCTGACGCAAATGGAAGCCTTTTATTACCAAAGACTGCGGAGTTGTCACCAGACGCGGAAAAGGTGTCTTCGGCCGCGCGGCCACGTTCCTCCAACGTGATGCTGAAAACTGTGGAAGACGCGCGGTGGATCCCATTTGCGATAAAAAAAGCAAATGTTTCTTCACATTGTGCACATCAGATGTATCTGTCCAAAGGAGGGTTAGGCACCAATATCTGATAAAATAGCTTTTTTCGGTTTCTGTCACGCATTCAAAAATGTTTGGCTTGAACTTTTTGCACAATAAGGTTCATGTCGATTGAGCATCACATTCAATCCGCAAGGGACATCCCAACCACTACCTACCCACAGGGGGCACAAGGCCAAAAGAGATGACCTCCACAGAAATCAGGCACCAATCTAAATGTACTGACGCACCAGCAAATGATAAAGATAAGCTCAGGATTTTCGGTGTCAACAAGAACATTCGCTGAAGATTGGCGTTTCCCAAGAGATGTCAGACGCAAAAGATTTTTGCTGGGGGCGTCTGTCTTTCCGACTGTACACAACATCGAATCCTGCTCTTCGTGACGTGGTTGGCACCAGGAGAGTAATTTATGGTGCCTGCAGATCATTAAAGGTGCACATTGGACGCGTGCGAACAAGGCTACTTGTCAGTGAACGGCACAATTCGTTGTATGGTGCGTGGTCACTTTGGGGGAGGGTGGCATCATTCTGATCCTGTTGTCAGTGCGTTACACAGGCTCGCTCCGAACGATGCTGAGTGTCCTGCACACCACAAGATCGAAGCGTAACTCGCGAATTCTAGAGGTAATTTGAAGTGCCCATGGAACACCACCCGCGTTCACTGTCCCAGTGCACAGAAACAGGTTCAGTGTGACCACTTAGCCACATTGTTATTCACCAAACTGAATTATGGGACCTGTATCGGGCGTGTCAGCACTGGTGCAGAACATTCGTTTCTTTCTTGAAACTATATCCGAACTGAAGTTTGAAACCTATGGGGAAAATTCAAATGCGTTCTTGCTTGGGGCAACTCCTTGATGAAGAAATTCAAAACCTCCACCAGCCAACGTCACAGAAAGTGAAAGTGATAGGCTTTTTTCTCTCTTTTCTTTTTGTACACTTTGAGATGAACCCAATGATACAGGTATTTTCGTTGGGTCAATGGCAAAAGCAGGAATTTGCGTCTTCACCCAGTGATGTGACGTCAACGGAGAGAAATTATATACTCGTATATCTTCAGCTGCCCAAAAGCTAAACACACACACACCAGGAAATGTGAGCTACCGACTTTCTGTCTTCGTCATATCACTTCATACATTTTCCGAGTCCGCTCACACGCGCAGGTCCACTCGCCAGGCATCAGTGCAGATTTGCTACTCCGTCTTGGCAGGAAATGAGGAAATCTATAAGGAGCATGTCTTCGCGCATGGATACTAACTCCGACGAGAAGAACTCACATTCTTGGTCATTTTTCACGTTTTGCACAAGTTGAGTATCTCAGCGTGTTTTCTTTCTCGAGCGTCACGCTTCGTGTGTGTTTCCAGAGCCCATAGTATGTTTCCACACTTACCCCAATTGGCTTTTCTACAGAACACCGAAGAGCAATCTTACCTGCAAAGAGACAAAAAACACTCGTGTCAATGATCGAAAAAAATCACGCTCAACTTAGCACGTGGAAGGAAACGGACTTCGTGCATTTTCAAACTGCAGCTGTCCTCAGGAAAACGCGTTGTGTGACACATCCACAGTGGCGTGTTGCTGCGTTCAGCAGGTTCTGTTGTTTCGTTTCTGTTGTTATATTTATTTGGCATTCGTGCCAGGTGGCATTGTGCTGGGCAGCGCCAGTGCGTTTCCGTGCTGCAGGCTCTTGCTTTGTCGTCACTCAACTCAGAACAGTTGCAACTACAACGCGTTTCACCGGAAGAGACTTTTGGGGGCTCTCTGAAGGACATCAACCTTTTTTCTGGCCAAGTTTGTGCCACAGAGATGGTATGTTTTGTTTCACCACTTCAGTTGAAAATTGAAGCACATTTCAACAAAGCAAGAATTCCAACTTTCGACGAAAGCTCGTAACAAACCCTTGTCCAGGCAGTCTCAAAATGAACTTGTTGTGGCACGTCAAGTTGTGAACCAAGTGTGCGCGTGTGACATGGCAGACATTTTCAAAACATTTCTCTGTTTGCACCTTTGTGTCTTTTTGGTCCAGCTTTTCCCGAAATTGCCTCTCCATTTCTCAGGACGACTGGGCCGGAACAGGTCCGCCTGGATTGAGTACTGTATTCCCTGTACATCTTTCTGGTGCTGCACTGATAGAGAAGAGCCCCCCACTATGGGGCAGCGCTAATGAGGGCGGGAAGGCTTCTGATTGGTCTAGAATTCAAAATACAGCCTTCTGATTGGTCAAAAGGCCATTTGCCCCA